>Ga0247841_10003316_pt1 | contig 30186 bp, 24 predicted proteins | sample LaCruzMarch2015__2_FD_192410 | JGI IMG/M metagenome (GOLD analysis project Ga0247841, IMG submission 192410) | Freshwater microbial communities from meromictic Lake La Cruz, Castile-La Mancha, Spain - LaCruzMarch2015_18m | ecosystem: Environmental > Aquatic > Freshwater > Lake | place: Spain... | reverse complement strand
GAAGGGCGTACTCCAAGTGTTTCCCCGCCCCCACCTGCCGGCCGTAGCCTTGGCGAAGGCTGGCCGGGGGAGGGGCAAGGGGTGGGGGAGAAAACACAAAATAGAATGGGTCTAAGGGATGGAGGTTTGTACAAAAAAAAAGAGGAAGGGCCCAAAGGGATAGAGGTTATGTAAAATAAGTCGGTTGAGACGTGCAGGCGGCGCGTCTCTAGTACTTCCGTGTGCCTTTGAGGATGACTGTGAAGTCAGAGCCCGCCGTGCCGCTGCCCACCTGATCGACGTCGAGGGTGATCACGGATCCTGCGGGCAGGTCCGTCACGCTGAAGGCGTGATTGCCGTCTTCTGTTGTTCCCGAGGCATCAATCTCCGGCCGGGTGGAAAAGATCGTCGTGCCGTCTTTGTTGATGTCCACGATGAGGGAGGATCCCACGGGCGCCGTATCCACGCGCATATCGATGTCCGTGCAGGTGAATCCGTACGGCATCACGACGGTCGCGCTCTGCTTCGTGCCCGTTGCCACGGCACCGTCGACGTACCACACCATGGCCGAGGTGGGGGCTTTCCAAATGGGAGCTCCCGCCGCCTGACCGATCATGATGCTGCCGGTCGCTGCGCCGGCCGATCCATTGATGTTGTTTGCCTGTAGAGCGGCGCCGCTCATGGTGCCCGTCACTTCCAGCTTGGTTTCGGGTGCGGTGGTGCCGATACCGACGTTACCAGCACTTGTTAATGACAAAACATTTGTCGTTCTTCCAACACCTCCCTTATAGGTATCGAAACGAAAATCAGTATTATAACTTCCGTCAGTAATGGCATAAATACGGGGCGAAACATTAGGAGCAGCTACAAATCCCGCAGATGGTTCAAAATTTAATTCAGCAGTATTGTTCGGGCTTTCACTAAGTGAATTACCAATAATAAGTTGAACAGGAGATGTTGCAGATATGACTGACAATTTACCTTGCGGACTCGTCGTCCCAATGCCGACGTTGCCGTTCATCACCGCAAGACCGGCGGAGCCGAGGTCCGTCGTCCCGATACCCACCTTGCCGTCTTTTGCGAATATGAGCGGACTCGCTCCTGTTCCTGTGATTTGCAGCAGTCTGCCGGACATGGTGCCCGCCACTTCGAGCTTGGTTTCGGGGGCGGTGGTGCCGATGCCGACGTTGCCACTATTTTTCACAATGAACTTATCCCCATCATTATCATCATTGGCTGAGAGCATAAACAAATCACCTGCTCCACCATTCGCAGATACTTCTAATAATGCGTCTGGAGTAGTATCCCAAATACCAATATTACCAGTCCCGTCATATCTTAATATCAATTGGTCCAGATTAGCTGCACCAAGATATAAATGGTCATTTCCAGTAGTATGAATACTTGTTTCTGCTGTGCTATCTGGAACAACTACCAAATCAGCTGTCCCACTGCCTTTAACATGAAAAATTGCTGCTGGACTTGTTGTTCCAATTCCCACCCTTTTATTCGTCGCATCATAAACGAGTCCATTGGTATCCACGATGAGGGTATTACCCGTGGCGGTTCCGGCTCTCTTCTTGATCACCACGGCGCCCGAGGCTCCCATGCCCTGCTGGCCGAATATGAAGTTGCCCGACATGGTTCCGGTGACTTCCAGCTTGGTTTCGGGGGCGGTGGTTCCGATGCCGACGTTGCCGTTGCTTAATATGGACACTCTTTCAATCGCTGATTCAAGCGCCTCAGATTGCATAAAAAACCCAAGTCTGGATTTCATGCTTTCAGTGGTAGAAGCTATAGATTGAATATTACTTGTTACCTGATGAGCCGCTGTATCCCAGAGAGAATTTTGGAATAGAAGTGGAGCGGAATTCTTTTGTGCTGCTACGCTGGTAGCATCTCCTTGCCTAATTAAATAGGTATTATTAGCATATAAATCATCACCTAAAGATACATTTCCCCACAAAGCAATAGTGCTTACTGGGTTTCTACCGTCTGCATAATCGGCTCCAATAACAAGGGTACCACCCGGAGTCCCGTTCCAAGCTACTGTTCCATTTGGGTCATAACCATTCAAAACAGACATTAACATATGCCCATTTGAATTTTTAACAGTAAAATATGGTGTTACATCCGTAGTTGTTGATGCTACTACAGACAAAGTTTCACCCGGTGCCGCCGTGCCGATGCCCACCCTTTTATTCGTCGCATCGTAAACGAGGCCCTTGGTATCCACGACGAGGGTATTGCCAGTTGCTGTGCCGGCCCTCTTATTAATTACCACGGCGCCCGAGGCTCCGAGGCCCTGCTGGCCGAAGATGAAGTTACCTGAGGTAGAGCCAGTGACTTCCAGCTTGGTTTCGGGAGCAGTGGTGCCAATGCCGACGTTGCCACCGGATTTGATAAACATTTCTGTGGCAGGGGTGTCTCCTCCTCCAGAAGAATGAAATGCAATTCCTCCGGCATCATATGAATATAAATTCAGCACACTGCTGCCGTCATACCAAATCTGGCCTTTGTGCTGCCCGCGGCCAATATTTGTATTAACCGCAGAATCACCAAGATAGAGAGAACCAATCAGTGCCGAATCACTTACTTCCAGCTTGCTCAGCGGGCTTGCCGTACCGATACCCACACGTTCATTGGTTGTATCGATATTGAAGACAGGTGTTCCGCCGTCGCTATCCAGCACCTGGAAGGCCGTGGTGGAATCGATAAGCGTACGAATAGAGACCGTGCCCGAACCGGTCAGCCGGTCACCGAAGCTTAAGATCCGGCCCGAAGCGGTGCCCGCGACGGAGAGCTTGGCATTGGGTGTCGTGGTGCCAATGCCGACGTTGCCACCTTCATTTTGCAAAACCAAATTTCTATCTACCCAAACCCCATTTGAATGTTGAAGACCGGATTGCACAAAACCATATCCGCCTGTGCTATCTCCAATTAGTACCCCGGTACGGTCAGTTGAAATGTTTCCATTATATACAAACATAGAATTACCATCTATGCTTCTTCCTGCGGTCTGTCCTACATTTGCACTTAAATACCAGTTTGTAAAAGTATCATTTCCAAACAATACAGCTCCATTATAAACATGCAACCTCGCAGCCGGGCTCGTTGTCCCAATGCCGACGTTGCCGTTCATCACCGAGAGACCCGCAGAGCCGAGGTTCGTTGTTCCGATCCCCACCTTGCCGTCTTTTGCGAGTATGAGCGGACTTGCCCCCGTTCCCGTGATCTGGAGCAACCTGCCGGACATGGTGCCCGTAACTTCGAGCGCGGTTTCGGGTGCGATGGTGCCGATGCCGACGTTGCCGGCAAAGTAGTTCTTGCCACCGGCTGAATAGATTCCGTAATTATTCGTCGCTCCCGTGATATTTTCGAGATAAATACCGTATTGATTGGTAAATGTGCTCGGAACTCTGTTTCCCCAACTTTTCACTCTGAGTCCGGCAGCATTGCTCACTGTTGCCCCGGTGTTATATCCATAGCCGGGATATGCCAGAACTCCATTCATGGTCGATGCCGTTACGACTGCATTCGCCAGTTGAGGGGCTACCGCAATGCCGTTGTATTGCGTGGCGTTGCTTGCGACCGGATGAACGTAGAGTCCCTGATATCCCAGACCGACCAGATCGGCTGAGTTGGTTCCTGTCACGGTCGTCGCCATATCTACCCCGCTTTGTATAGACGCTGTGCCGGCAACGGAATCGATGACATGTAATTTGGAACCCGGACTATCCGTCCCGATGCCGACGTTGCCACCGGATGTGATTCTCATTTTTTCTGTTATTGCACCGCCGTTTGCGCGCGTTCCAAATGTTAACGCGCCGCCGTATTCTCCACTCGTTGCAGTTTCTTTTGCGCCTTTGACGTTTGACCACGTCGTATAATTATTGCCATTGTACAGGCCGCCCAATCGAACATCACCGCCAACGCCAAGGGCTGCCGCGGTGGTATCAAACACGCCCAATTGCCCGTACCCTCCTGCGGGAGCCGTTGCAATCTGAACTCCGGTGATCGTGTCAAATGTATCTGTGCCAATCTTCATCAAACCGCCGGTAACGTGCAGTTTGGCGGTGGGTGCCGCCGTCCCGATACCCACGTTCCCCGTCGTCTGATCCGTGTAGATCAGCGGAGCTGCTCCGGTTCCTGTCACCTGCAGCGATTTGCCCGACATGGTGCCGGTGACTTCGAGTTTGGTTTCGGGCGACTCAGAGCCTATGCCGACGTTGCCGTTATGTCCTTCAATGCTAAGCGCCGCTGTTCCCTGAAGACCGCCGAAGTCGTAAGGTTTAAAATCCCACCTTGCGCTAGAGCCATCAATGGAGGAAGCCATACCTTGAATATCCATATAATAAGTGCCATCAAACGCTTTAAGTCTAAGATTGGGTGTGCCAGTGTACTCATTATTTATTTCTAGTTTTGCGCCGGGACTCGTTGTCCCAATGCCCACTCTTTTATTCGTCGCATCGTAAACGAGACCGTTCGTATCCACGACGAGCGTGTTGCCCGTGGCGGTTCCGGATCTCTTCTTGATCACCACGGCACCCGAGGATCCGAGGCCCTGCTGGCCGAAGATGAAGTTGCCCGAGGCAGAGCCGGTGACTTCCAACTTGGTTTCGGGCGCCGTGGTGCCGATGCCGACGTTGCCTTTGACTATCATTCCGTCGGTTGGAGGAGTAATAGTCGTTGAAGCGTCTCCCACAACCAGGCCCTTATCCACAGCGAGGGTTCCCAATGGCATATAAACACCAGCAGTAAAGTTACCTGCTTGATTAAGCCTTAACCAACTACTGTCTCCAGCGGTCATGGCGGCTTTGCCTTCCAAATAATATCCATGCCACCAATCAGAAGCCGCGCCTCCCTGGATATCAATAACATTTCTGGTTGAACTGTTCACGGTAAGGGGCGAGCCAGGGCTAGTCGTCCCTATACCCACTCTTCCTGTCTTCGTATCTGTGAAAATTATCGGGGCCGCTCCGGTTCCTGTCACCTGCAGCGATTTGCCGGACATCGTTCCTGAGACAGAGAGCTTGGAACCGGGTGTCGTCGTGCCTATGCCGACGTTGCCTTGATAATCCACTCTCATTCTTTCTTGTACATCTTCAGATGAGCTGTGCGTATAGAATGCGAGAGCAGAGGTATCAAGATTGGTACCTGCGTGAAAACCGGAAATTGCTGCCCTGCTTCTTCCGGCAACGTTATCAAACATTAATACGGAGCCTTGCGTTGTTCCGGCAGCATTAAGGTCATTACTGATATAGACCCCTCCTACAGAATTTGTCTGGATATTTTCTGCTGTCACAGCCGTAGAATTATTGACCGACACATCAAGTGAATTTGTCGGGCTCGTCGTTCCGATGCCTACCCGCTCATTCACAGTATCGATGTTGAAGACCGGATTCCCGCCGTCATTGTCGAGAACCTGGAAAGCCGTGGTGGAGTCCGTGAGCGTGCGGATGCTGACATTGCCCGAGCCCGTGAGGCGGGTGCCAAAGCTGAGGATTTTCCCTGAAGCCGTCCCGGCCACTTCCAGTTCCGCTTCTCCCAAGGTGGTTGGCCGAATCTGGAGCGCTCCGGTCATGGTGTCGCCCCCCTGATTCACGAACATGCCTTCCGCCGTGGGCGCAGTGATACTGTTCGTTCCTGAATCGTTATCTGTGCTCCAACTGAGCTGCCCCGCCGCGTTTGTCTTCAGCACTTTTCCCGATGCGGTGCCGTCTGCAGCCGGAAAAGTGTAGTTGATGCCGTTGAGCTTGATCGTGCCTCCGAAGGCGGCATTCCCTTCGATGGCGAGCGTGCCCGAGGAACTCAAATCTTTCTGGGCATGGAGCAGATCGCCCGAGGCGGTGCCGGTGACTTCGAGTGCGGTTTCGGGCGCGGCGGTGCCGATGCCGACGTTGCCTTGATCAGAAACTGCCAACTTGATACTGCCGGCAGAATTATCCAGCCTGAAGAGGCTGGGGTACACTGTCATTGAAACACCGGCATTATCACTGGCAAAAGCGGAATCAACGGTCAAAGAAGTATGGCTGGCAATGGCAGTAACCGTTTTTGTCTCTGTGCCGATAGTGATTCTGTCTCCATAACCAACCTCGTAATAAAAGTATGTGCCAAGACCGGTAACAGTGGCTGAACCGGCAGTCGTTGAGACTGTACCAGAGAAGATCGGGAAGGAGGCCCTGCCTTTTACTGTCAGTCTGGAAGCTCTATCCGTCGCCGTTCCAATCATAACGTTGCCATTGTTCGTAACGGTAAGGCCGGTGGTGGGTGCATTGGGGTTCGGGTTTGTAGCACTTTGACCTTGGGTCTGAAACAGAAGATTCTCTCCCATTGCTCCATTCACGAGCATTTGTGAAATAATCCTTGAAGTCGGTACTGCCTTTTGAGTACTCCCATCCCAAAACTCAATTCCGGTGAATTGACCGGCAGCCCATCCTGTATTTTGTATTCTCAACGGATAGCCAGCCGACTGGGTATTATCCGTTAAGGAATTATTATGACTCACATCCAACCTATAAGCCGGTGCTGCCGTCCCGATGCCAACGCGCTTGTTCGTCGCATCGTAGACGAGTCCATTCGTATCCACCACGAGCGTGTTGCCCGTGGCGGTTCCGCTTCTCTTCTTGATCACCACAGTACCCGATGCCCCCATGCCCTGCTGGCCGAAGACGAAGTTACCTGAAGCGGTGCCGGTGACTTCGAGTGCCGTTTCCGGTGTCGCCGTCCCGATGCCTACCCGCTCATTTACAGTAGCGATGTTGAAGACCGGATTCCCGCCGTCATTGTCGAGAACCTGGAAAGCCGTGGTGGAGTCCGTGAGCGTGCGGATGCTGACATTGCCCGAGCCCGTGAGGCGGGTGCCAAAGCTCAAGATCCTGCCCGAAGCGGTTCCCGTGACTTCAACAGTGTCATTGATGTGTTGACCGCCGGTGCGGCCGCTCAGCAGGAGGTATTGCGTGTGATCGTCGTCAGAGAGTCCGGAGAGATTGCCATGATCGGTGGTGACACTGGCGTTGTAGGTCGTACCGAATGCCGATTCCACTGAGACCGGCGTATTCACATTTTGCTTAATGATAATGCGGCCCAGAAGCATCCCTGCCTCAGTAATGTGCGATGGAATGTTCGAAGGGGTATTGGTGGCTTCCGCTTCCGCCGCGGAATTGTACTGGGCCTGCGGATACAATAGTGCAATCTCCGCGACGCCATTATCCAATTCTCCATAGACCCAGATGTTTCCATACTTGTTGTTGCCCATGGTTTGAAGTGTCGTTTGCGTGACGTCATTCCATTGGGTCACCGAGTACTGTGTCACATCCGATGACTGCCAGCCGCTTCCTGCTTTGTACCAGTAGTATTCCACCGTGTCGGATACCGCGGTGTCAAAGGCGGATACGTCAAACTCATTCAGGCCGCTCCATACGGTACCGGCGCTCACCGCGATATTACGAGTTCCCGTTATGGACAGCATCAGGCCGCCTACGCTCTGGTCCCGTCGCACAAGACCGAAACTGCGGATGGCTTCGATGATATTCGTGGTGCCATCCGTCACCCACCATGGGCTGTTGGAGATGTACAACTCATCGGCACCGTTGATACTGTCGTTGACAACTCTGCCGAGCGGGAACTCGCTATCCAGATTCCAGCTCCACGTCGTCCGTGCGACGACCTGTGGCGATCCGCCGTTGTACTCGACACCGATGTAACGCGTGGAATTGGTTGGAATGCTAATGTTTGCCGGTGCAGGGAAATCAAAGAAGAGCAGCTGAGCGTTGTCATCGTCCGTTGCCTTGATGAAGCCTGTTCCACCTGTAATTGCGATCGTGGACGATCCGGCATCCGAGATTGTGCCTCCTGTCTTACGTCCGGCGGAGCCGAATGAGTCCATGTAGTCGCTGACTGATGAATACGTCGGGGTACCCAGGGATCTGGATGGAATGACGATGTCGCCAAACGAGCCTGTTCCGGTGACGTTCAGTTGCGCTCCGCTGATTGTTCCGGTGACTTCGAGCGCGGTTTCGGGGGCAGTGGTGCCGATGCCCACGTTGCCATCCAGTACCGTTGTTCCCGAGACTGCAAGGTTGCCCCAGACGTCGGCGTTCGTATCCACGCGCAATGCCGAGCCGGACATCACATTTTTGATCGAGAGCGATCCTGTGGCCGTAAGGTTTCCTGCCACCTTCAGCGATCGCGTGAATTCGAACTGTGATGCTCCGCGGTTATAGGTGAGGCTTTCTTGAAGTGTCTCGCCGAATTTGAGAACGACGTTCGCTCCCGTATCGACGTCATCGATGGTCTGAAAGGCCTCCGTATTCACGAGGAGGGTCGGGTTCCACGTCGAAGCCGCTCCTGCCTGCACCGGAATGACCAAGAGCAGCAGGGCGATATTCAGAATCACCGTGACGAGAACGAGCGTGCAGACGGAGCGCAGCGAAGGCGCGCGCAGCCAGTGCGTCAGGCGGCAGAGGGGACAGGACGGGTGAGGGTGAGGGTGTAGGGCGTAGGGCGTAGGGGGTAGGGCGTAGGGGGTAGGATGAGGGATTGGGGATTCGGACTTAGGACTTAGGACTTAGGACTTCGGGAGCATCTGCTCAACGACGGGTCGGGTGGGATGGTCGGTGAGACTGCCGAGATCTTCCGGATCGAAGCGGTTGAGCCAGCGGTAGAAGGTGTTCCGCGAGATGCCAAAGTGCGCGCAGGTCAAACTGGCGGAGCCGTGTTCCGCAAAATGGAGCAGCCATTGCAGGCGCTCCGTGATTTCTTCGGGCACCTGATCCTCAAAAGCTTTCTGAATGAGGACGAGGAGCTGGCCTTTGCTTATTTGGTTGGTGTGGATGGTGAGCGTTTGGAGACTGTCCCGTGACAGTGAGAAATCTAGATATTATAGCGCAAAATGGCATTTCTTGGAAGGTCCGTTTTTTGTGCCGTCTGTCCTGTGGCCGAAACACATGTCGCGGGACAGCCACAGAACTTCTGATAGAATGACGTCAACGGAAGCGTGCCAGAGTGGTCGATCGGGCCTGTCTTGAAAACAGGTAGACCCGAAAGGGTCTCGGAGGTTCGAATCCTCCCGCTTCCGCCACAGTTGAATTCGAGCTGAGCGCGAGTCCGAAGGACGAAGCACGAAGCCGAAGATACTGTGTCCCGCACCCAAGCGAAGCGCGTGGTGCGGGACATCCATTCCACGCGTTTGATCTTTTTGTCTCTTCCTTCAATAGATCGATGAAAAAATTACTGTTTGTCGTTCTTCTTTTGATCATCGCCAGCGGCGCAACGGGAGGATATGCCTACCGGCATAGTAAAGCGCCATTTCTTGTGGATTCCGACGGAAAGGATATCTACCAGCACGGATTGATCTCTACGCGCACACTGTTCGGCTATGAAGTGGTGGAAGGAGATATCTGCACGTCTAAAGACGACAAGGATTTTGTGCTGGAGAAACTTCTCTGGGAGGATCAGGGCGATCGCGCAATGCCCGGAAGAGGTCTCGTGACATATAACCTTTTCGAATGTCCGAATGGATGTGAAGAGGGACGCTGTCTGCGGTGACAGGACAGCGGTTGCGAACGTCTTTCCTGCCTCTACAGAATCTGCGTTTCTTCCTGCAGCCGTTCGAGCAGCTGCTCATTTTTGGGGAGTTTTCCCTGTGGGCAGGCACGGCGCGCAAAGTGCGTGCGGAGCAAGTTGAGGTAGCCTTCTTCCGCGAGAAGTTTTTCGACAAAGGGCAGTGCGGTCGTCCGGAAACGGCTTGAGCGCAGGTGATGTGCCATCTCGAAGAGAGCGCTCACGAAGGCGTCTTCGCCGCCGCGCACCTCGGCATGGATTTCATCCAAAGCGGCGTTGAGAATGCTCTCGGTATCGAGCCCTGCCATCAGTTCCAACTCTTCTGCCTTGGCGGACGGGAAGTAGTGATTCAAACCCAAGCGTCTAAGAGAGCAGGGGAGCGCGAAATCGGCGATGATGTCCGCCACCTGCGTCGCGAGACCGCCTTCGGTGTTGTGATCTTCGGCCACGATCAGACGGCCGGTTTCGAGTGCGGCCTTCAGCACCGCCGCGGCATCGATGGGCCGCACACTGCCCACATTGAGTACGCGCACGCGGACTTTTTCGGGGCTTTGGAGCAGCTGGTCCGCCGCTTCGATCGCGCGGTGAACGGGAATGCCTGTGGCGATGATCGTCACCTGATCCAAAACGTCGCCGCCTCCACGGATGAGATCCGCTTTTCCTTCGAACGTGTAGTCCGCTCCGTAGATGAGTTTGCCCTTTGTGTCCTTGAGTTGCTCATGTCCTGTCCGCGGCGAAAAAACGAAGACGGATTGATGGCCCTCCGCGATCAGTTCCATAGCTCTCTCCGCCATGGCAGCCGCCTGATTGCTGTCCGCCGGCATCCACACTTGCGTGTGCGGAAAAGGAAGATTGAAGTAGTTCTGATCCTGATGCGTTTCGCCGTCCTCGCCCACGCTCAGGCCCGCATGCGTGCAGTCATTCAGAATTCCGCAGCGCGTGTGTCCGCAGTTGATGTCGATCAGCCGCGCATTTGCCCGAGCTTCGTTGGTTCCGAATGCAGCGAAGGTGTAGGTCACGGGCAGCAGACCCGTCTGGCGCATGCCGGCGGCCATCATGAGCATGTTCGCCTCGGCCACGCCCACGTTGATCACGCGGTCGGGGAATTCCTTCGCCACTTCGTCGAACCCGCCGGAACCCGCGAGATCCGCATGGAGAACGAAAATGCGCGCGTCGGCCTTCATCAGATTCTTCAGATGAGTCGCACCGAAATCTTTGCGGGCCGCGCCTTTCTCGGTCGTGACGGCGCGCTGGTAGCCCTTCAGTTTCGCAATAGTGAAGGTGAGGGGGAGATCGGTCTTCACACAGGTTCCTGCAGCACATCGTTTCTTCCACTGCGCACGAAAGGGCTCGTAGGCTTTTACTGTTTCTTCGAGCGGCGGAAGGCTCTTCAGTGCGGTTTCCGCCTCTTCTTTGGAGAGCGGAGCGCCGTGGAAATTTTTCTTCCCCGAATTGGATCCTTCTTCCATGAGGGGGACGCCGTACCCCATGGTCGTGTAGTAGCAGACGAAAATGGGATGGCCTTTGCCGGTGAGGGCAGTGGCTTTCTCTAGGGCAGTCTTCACCTGTGCGGGATCGTTGCCATTCTGCACCTCGATCACATGCCATCCGGCGGCGTACACGATCTCGGCGAAGTCGGCGGCCACGGTGCCGCTGGGCTGCCCGCTCAATTGCACGTCATTAAAATCTCCATGGACGATCAGGTTGTCGGTCTTCAAGTGGGCGGCAAGACGGATCGCTTCCATCACCTGACCTTCCTGACTGTCGCCGTCGGCCAGTAATACATCCACGATGCCCGGTTTCTTCTGCACCTTGAGCCCGAATGCCGATCCCAGCGCGTTGCTCACTCCTTTGCCCAGAGGACCGGTGCCAAAGGGAATATCGCCGATGCCGGCTTCGATGTGTCCCGGCAAACCCGAGGGGGTGCGGAACGCATCGATGATTGCCTGTGGTGAGGCGAGCCGCTTGTCCGTTGCTTCATGACCGAAAAGCCATTGCAGTCCGTACGAGAGGAGCGAGAGATGCCCCGCGCTCATGCGCAGGGGCTGGTCGATTGTGGGATCGCGAAGAGCGTTGATGAAGTATGCGAAGGTGAAAGCCGAGAGCGGTCCTCCCGGGTGACCGGATGCATGTTTCACCGGAGCCTCCACCGCGAGGTGACAGAGAATGTTCTGTGCCAGTGCATAAGCTTTCTCTTCTTCCTCAGAAAGTTTCACTGCATCCTCTGGTCCGATCCAGATTCTTTCACCCTTCTGTGTACTTTTCATGACACGCTGAAGTGATATCGGAACATCTTTCAATGGCTTTCCAATGAGTGATTGCACATCAGGTCTGCCTGTTTGCATAGGATGGGGAGAGGAGGTGTCTTGAGTGTAGATTTCTCTGGCGGATCAGTAAAGCTGGGTACAAAATTTGCTCAGAATCAGAATGATGTTTCCGTATGTGATCAAGGGCAGTTGATTGCTCTCGCGTACCCCCATCCCTAGGCTCCTCGAGACCTCTGATTTCTTTCTCCTTTTATGCGCTATCCAATCAGGAAGAGAATGTCCGGTTTTCCGTTTATGGGCATCAATATCTCGGTGATCGTTTTGTTGTCACTGATGATGCTCGTGGCACGATAAATTCATGAGAGACAAACCTACGGTTTTTCTCTCATGGACTCTCTTTTCCCTAAAAGGAGTGCCTCCAGCGCGGGACCCACGAGACCCACGCTTCGGCACGGTTTTTTCAAGGTCGCTTTGCGACCAATTACGATTCGACGATTAATACTCTTCTGGTCCCTTCGCGAATAGTCTCTTTGACGCCCGTCCAGTCATGAATGGCATTGAGGAGGGTATCGAAGCGGTACACATAATCTTTTCCCCGCTTGGTTCCCACATCATTCGTCACGAAGAAGAATTCGCTGTACCCCGTCAGTACCAGCATGTGGTACCAGGGGCCTTCGCCGGAGAAATAGGGATTGCCGAGGTCCCGTCCGGCTGCCGGGACAATAACGGGATGCCCGTCCGCAAGAAGGCGCTTCAGGTCCTCCGTTGTCGGATCTGTGATGACACGTGATCGGTAGCCAAAGTACTCCCCGGCAATTTTCCCCAGCTCCTGCACGGTCACATCCTGCGAGTAGCCGTGTTCTTCTTCCCATTGCGTCAGTGCAAGAAGTTCCGATTCCGCCTGATCCCGTGTCAGGTCTGTCTTTTCCAGAAAATGATGCACGAGAAGCAGGCTCATCTCTTCGCAGGTTTCCTCATGGAGCGGATCCCAGTTGGCGGAGGGGGCTTGGGGGGAGAAGGGGACGGAGAGTCGAAGGGCGTAGGGGAGAGGGCTAGGGTTAGGAGAAGAAGGTGGAGAGGAGAGAGAGGATGAAAAGGAAATAGAGGAATGAAAGGAAATAGAAGAAATAAAGGAAGCAGAAGAAACCGATGACACCGCAGTGTCATCCCGAGCGTAGTCGAGGGACGATGCCGAGCGCAGCCCTTCGCGGCTGCGGGAAGAAGCCGAGGAGACCGATGGGGCCGAGGATGCCGATGACACCACGGTGTCATCCCGAGCGTAGTCGAGGGATGAGGCCTCTTTCGGCTCAGCGGAACAGGCCGTGAGGAGACAGAGGGCCAGAAGAAAAGGGAGTCGTTTCATCGCTTGCATTGTGCAGGGGAGCGTATTAGCTTGTCACCCATTTCCCAATTAAATCTATGTCTACTGGACCCAATACGCTCACGTCTTCCGGACCGGCAGTGCCGAATTTTGAGGAACAACTCGATCCTCTGGGTAGAGTTGAGGTGCCGCTTGAATCGCAGGTTCCCGAATTGACTAGCCAGTTGCTGCACGATCAGGCCGAAGCTGCGCTGAAGCATCCCCGTGAGTGAAGCTCTCTGGTGTAACACTCGCGTAATGGGCATACTGTGTCCATGAAGCTCTTTCTCGATACAGCCAACGTCGATCAGGTCGCCGAGATTGCCGCGTGGGGGGTATTGGACGGCGTCACCACCAATCCTTCCCTCGTGGCCAAAGAGGGGAAGGATTTCAAGGAAACCGTGCTGAAGATGTGCGCACTCGTGACGTGTGTCAGTGCGCAGGTCACGGCCACGGATGCGGAAGGAATGAAGAAGCAGGCGCTGGAATACAGCAAGTGGCACAAGCACGTCGTGGTGAAAGTTCCCATGACGGTGGAGGGGCTCAAGGCACTCAAGTTCTGCAAAGAGAAGGGGATCAAGACCAACTGCACCTTAGTCTTCTCCGTCGCTCAGGCGGTACTGGCGGCCAAGGCGGGGGCTTCAATGATCAGTCCCTTCGTCGGGCGTCTGGATGATATCGGGGAGGATGGCATGGAGCTCATCGCAAAAATTCTGGAGGCGTGGGAGCACTACAGGTTTTCGACGGAAGTGCTGGTGGCCTCCACGAGAAAGCCGGAGCACATCGAACGCGCAGCGCGCATGGGGGCGCATATCGCCACGGTTCCGTATGCGGTCTTCAAGCAACTGCCGTTACACCCGCTCACGGATGCGGGACTGAAGAAGTTTATGGACGATTGGACGAAGGTACGAAAGTAGCTTCTTAGGTTGTAGCTGATTAGCTTCTTAGGTAGGGTGACCTATCCTATGGCCACAGAAATTCATTCACACAAGGATTTAATCGTTTGGCAGAAGTCCATGGATCTCGTGATCCACGTGTATCGATTCACGGAATATTTTCCAGATTCGGAAAAATATGGGTTGATTTCTCAGATGCGCAGATGTGCAGTTTCTATTCCATCCAATATTGCCGAAGGTCGAAAACGAGGCACGAGAAAAGATTTTCGACAATTTCTCTTGAATGCGTATGGGTCTGGAGGCGAATTAGAGACACAGGTTGAAATAGCGAAACGGTTGCATTTTGGAGATGAACAGAAAAGAATAGACGTTGAGGCGATGCTTAACGAGGTCATGCGGATGCTCAATGTTATGAGCATGAAACTCGGAAACGTTTCCTAAAAAGACCAATCGTCAAAAGCTAAAAAGCTAATCAGCTAAGAAGCTAAAAAGCTAGCAGCGCCGCCCCCAGTGTTCCCGCATGGTCCAGTGTGCCGATGGCGAGTTTCGGCATGGGGCTCTGCGGGAGCATCCACTTCTTCCATTCCTTCTCGATTGCGGGCAGATGCGGCTTGAGGGAGCGCCCCGCGCTCCCGCCGAAGACGATGATGCCGGGATCGATGCAGTGCGTGAGACTCGTACACATCCAGGCGATTTCGCGCACGAATGTTTCGTGCAGGTGAGCGCAGGCAGGGCCCGTGAGTGTCTCTTCCGGTTTTTTGGATTCGGGACAGCGCTTCAGAAGGGCAGTGCCCGAGAGATAGTCCTCTATTTCACCCCGTCCGGTTCCCTCAAGGGTGGGCGATACGCCGGGCTTTAAGAGCATGTGGCCGAACTCGGCCGAGCAGCCGTTCTGTCCGCTGAAAATTTTCCCATCCACAACGATACCGCCTCCCACTCCCGTGCCCATGGTGATGCCGACGACGATGCTCTGTTTTTTTCCCGCTCCCTGCAGTGCCTCGGCGAGTGTGAAGCACGCGGAATCATTCTCGAGGAAGACGGGCAGTTTTGTCGCTTTCTTGAGAGTGGCGAGAAGAGGGAAATCATTCCCTTCAGGAATATTGGGAACCGCCCGAATCTGTCCGCTGTCCTTCTCAATCAGTCCCGGAACGCCGACGCCGATCGCCGTTGTGTCATCCGTGCGGAATTCTTGTATGAGGGAGAGCATTTCTTCGACGATCACCGGAAAGGTTTTGCCTTTGGTCGGAAGAACACGCTCATCCTGCTTCTTCCAGCTTGCCGTTTCGAAGCGCGCGATGGCCAGTTTGGTTCCGCCGAGGTCGATTCCGATGATTGAAGGCATAGCATGGGGACTGTACCACAGACGGAACTTCAGGACTTGTCTGGCTCTCTCGAGCCTCCTTGCCTATACTCTGCTCCGGCGGGGAGAGGTGGCTGAGCGGCCGAAAGCACCACACTGCTAATGTGGTATACGGGTAAAACCGTATCGAGGGTTCGAATCCCTCCCTCTCCGCCATCCTACGTCCCGCTATGCGGGATCTTCGGATGGCAGGCCAGAATAATTTATGTGGTACGTATATGTCCTCCGTAGTGCACAACAGAAGATTCTCTACGTTGGGTCGACCAACAATCTGGAAAGAAGATTGAAAGAACATAACCAAGGTGAATGTTTATCAACGAAGGCCTATAGGCCTTATGTATTATTGATTTCAATCGCATTTCCAGATGAAATGCATGCACGCACTCTTGAACAATATTTCAAAACTGGTTCGGGAAGGACGATCCTTAAGAAACGAATTTTAAACGACGAAGACCTCACGGAGCACGAAGTGCGCAGTGAGGCGTAGTCGCTCCCTCCCTCTCCGCCACGTCAGATTAATCTGACGTGGCTCCGCCATTCGATTTGTACCCACTCTGCTTACCGGTTATCTGAGTTTTCAATGCTGTACCCCATCAGCGCCCGAAAGCTTTCGAGGAATGCACACAGTTGATAATGCATGTCATTTTCGTCCGTAAAATGGATGCTCAGAGATCGGCGTCCTCTGCGTTCGATGTGTGCCGGATTCTCCGGTTCGATGCCCAGAAGCTGCAGTTCATGACGCACACGGTCCAGTGAAAGAAAATAACCGAGAGGATCGGCTTCCTCCGGAGGTTCTCTTTGAAGTGTGATGCGGATCGTTCGTTCTGTTGCCATGCGAGAAGGATGCTCGTCTGCTTCATTCATAGTGTCAAATATCCTTTACATCTTTGCTGAAAGTGCAATCGGTTCATCAATGCCATATTTGGTGATGACAGAGATATTTCCTTCATTCACGGCGAATGTCTGGTCGAGAAGATCCATGATGGTCTTCTTCACAATGACGCATCCCATACTCTTAAAGCGCGGCTGGTCATCGAACATGCGGTCTTCATATCCATATTCATGAAATCCGTACGGTGTGCTCTCGTCTTTGTAGAAGAGACGCAGAAATCTTCCGCTCGGGCCAAACGTGATGTGATCACCCTTGATGTCTTTTGATTGAATCTTCCATTCACGTTCGGGAGTTGTGGCGTTGTAGCAGCGGCCGATGTAGCACACGTAACGGCGCTGTCCTGTCGCGACCGGAAACTGCAGATAGCGGCCGTCACTGTGAATCAGGAATCCTTTATTCGCCTGCGTATCGACCGCAATCCGGTCACCGATTTGCGCGCGCCACTCTTCCTGCGGTACTGAATAGGGGACGGGCGTGCCAACGGATGTCCAATTGAGTTGGACGAAGGAGGGGGCCGGTGTCGCCGGGCTCATAGCGAGAGAAACGCCCAGCGCCAGTGGGATGAGCGGGATCAAAGCGAAGCATTATAGTTATTTTATAATTTATGTCAAAGGAGCACTATATCTGCTTTTATAGCCATTTCTCACCGTATGATGTCTCTATTATTTCTTAATTTCGTATAAATTTTGTATACAGTAAAACTCTGCTCCCAATGTGCAAGGTGAATCCATTGAATCACGGGGGGCGCACACTACACTCCGGTCGTGGTTCCTTCCTCTTCGCACACGCCGGTTCTCCTTCAAGAATCCATCATGCTCCTTGCTCCCAAGGAGGGCGAGACAGTGTTGGATGTGACACTGGGGCTCGGGGGTCACGCGGAGGAATTTCTCAAAAGCATAGGGAAGCGCGGGACGTTCATCGGTCTCGACGCGGATGCGCAGAATCTCGCCCGTGCACAGGAGCGACTCTCCGTTCTTTCCGGACATCGGGAATACAGACATGCGAACTTCCGCGATCTTCAACAACTGGATCTGCCCAACGTGGATATTCTGTTTGCGGATCTCGGCCTGAGCTCGCCGCATGTGGATGAGCCGGAGCGCGGTTTCACCTTCCGCAGCGATGTGCCGCTCGATCTGCGCTTTGATCGCACACAGGGTGTGCCGGCTTCCCTCTGGCTTCAGCGGATTTCTCCGGATGACCTGACCCGTGCCCTGCGCGCATTCGGGGAATTCAAGGGGGTGCGTCGTCTCGCAGAGAAATTGAAAGAAGGAGCAATGAGCACGACATTCTCCGTCGTACGGGCCGTCGAATCCGTTTTCGGATGGAAAGCCCCTTCGGTGATGCCGCAGGTGTTTCAGGCGCTGCGCATCGCGGTGAATGATGAGCTGGGTGCGCTCGATGCCCTGCTCTTGTCCGGCCCCGCCCTGTTGAAGGACGGAGGACGTATGGGGGTGATCAGCTACCACTCGCTCGAAGACCGGCGGGTGAAACAGGTGTTCCGTGATCTCACGACCGCCCCGAAGCATCCGGAGACCGGCCAGGATCTGCATCCCGCGGATTTCTCTCTGCTCACCCGCAAAGTCATCGTGCCCACTGCGGAGGAGCAGCGGGCGAACCCCCGCTCCCGCAGCGCGAAGTTGCGTGTCATCATGCGCCGCCCATCTACGCTATCGTGAATGGTTTACCTCTCTGTTACACTGCCCTGTCAGCGTGCTTGATCCGACCGCCTCTCTCTCGGCCCCCACCTCCCGTGCCAGCCTCGGCCGCATGGTGAATCAGAGTACGATTCTGCTCATGGTGTGCATTGGCGCACTCATCCTGTTACTTGCGCTCTTCATTCTCTTTCACCAGAACGCCACCGCGACGAAGGGCTATCAGCTGCGCAATCTGGAACGGGAACGGTCTCAGTTGCTCCTCGAGGAGGAGATTCTCAACATGCAGGTGGCGGAGGCCCAGGCGCTCCACCAGCTCTCGGATGATTCCGTCGTGCAGGCGATGGTGGCGGCCAAAAATCCTCAATACATTCAGGAAGACACCACAGTGGCCTCCAATCTGAACGAAACCAAGTAAGCTATTAAGACATGTTAATTGGTCTTTGCAATATTTCGGGGCGTGAGCAGGAGGGCAAAATGTGATAGAATATCTAGAAACATGAACAGGAAACAACATCTCCCGGCAGTCGTGCTGTGTCTCGTGGGCTTGGTCGCACTCGTGACCTCTCAGCGAACGGTCAGTCGCGCGGAGGACGCCGTTCCCCAGCAATGCATCGGTTTGCCGTACGGATCGCCCGGATGCCCCATGCGTCCGTCCTCCTCTTCTGTGCGCAGCAAGCCGGCTCACTGCGGTGACAGCGTCTTGCAGCAGGCGGAAGGCGAGCAGTGTGATCTCGGTCGCTTCAACGGGCTGAGTTCCTGCTCTTCATCGTGTCTGGCTCTCTTCTGCGGCGATGGCACGATAACGCCGTATTTGGGCGAGGAGTGCGAACCGTCCATTCAGGAAGTCTACATTCTCGATCCGAAGACCAATTTGCTCACGACGACCATGCAGTACATGGAAAGCACGTGCGGACGCACGTGTGCCGCGCCGACCTGCGATTCTGAAGATTTGTGCGAAGGGGGTTGCCAGTGGAAGTTCAAGACTGCCTGTACCTCATCCCAAAGCTCGGCCTCTGGGGCGATTTCCGCTCAGGCATCTTCGGATGGAGCTTCCTCATCGTCAGTATCCAGTATTCCGTCTGCCGGTCCTGACAGCGGGACTTCATCCAGCAGTGTGAGTTTCGCATCGTCTTCTGCAGAGATGCATCCGGCAGCCTCCGTTGCTTCTTCTGCATCTATGCCGGTGTGCGGTAACGGCTCCGTAGAAACAGGGGAGGAGTGTGACGACGGCAATCAGGTCGAGGAGGACAGCTGTACGAATCAGTGCACGCGGCCGCGCTGCGGCGACGGGTTCGTGCAGCAGAATGAAGAGTGTGACGACGGAAACCGTGTGAATGACGATGCGTGCAGTAATGTCTGCAAGCTGGCACGTTGCGGTGATGGCGTGATACAGACGGGGGAAGAATGTGACGATAGCAATCGCAATAATCTGGATGATTGTCCGAACGACTGTGCGCTCTCGGTGTGCGGTGACGGGGTGACGGAAGGCCGCGAACAGTGCGATGACGGCAATTTCAGCAACTGGGATGCCTGTCCCAATAATTGCCGGTTGCCGGTGTGCGGCAATGGCATTCGCGAGGGAACGGAGGAGTGTGATGACGGCAACCGCACCGATACGGATACCTGCTCCTTGAGTTGCACGCTTCCCCAGTGCGGAGACGGTGTCGTGCAGCGGGGTGAAGAGTGCGATGACGGAAATCAGGTCAACGACGATGCCTGTACCAATGCTTGTCAGAAGGCCCGCTGCGGTGATGCCGTCATCCAGACGGGTGAAGAGTGTGACGACGGAAACCGCGTTTCTGACGATCAATGCAATAATTCCTGCCAGAAGTCCCGCTGCGGCGATGGGGTGATGCAGTCGGGTGAAGAGTGTGACGACGGCAACCGCAATTCCTTCGATGATTGTCCCAATAGTTGCATGCTCCCGGTGTGCGGCGATGCCTTGGTCGAAGGCAAGGAACAGTGTGATGACGGCAATCAGATCAATGACGATGGTTGCCCGAATACATGCAGATTGCCGACCTGCGGCAACAAAGTCGTGGAGGCAGGCGAACAGTGTGACGACGGAAACACGCAGGATGGTGACGGTTGCAGTGACAGTTGCCGTCTGGAGAAATGCGGCGATGGCGTGGTGCAACCCGGGGAGGAGTGTGATGACGGGCTTTCCAATTCCGACACGCTCCCCAATGCCTGCAGACTCACCTGCAGAAAACAGTTCTGCGGCGACAAGGTGGTCGATTCCTCCGAGGAGTGTGATGGCGGGGAGAATTGTACGGAAACCTGTCTGTCCATTTCGATTTTCGACCGGTTCTCAACGGTATTGACGTCAGCCGGAGTACTGATTTTGATTTTGATGTTCATCTCGGGGGTCGTGTTCAGACGCCGCCTCTCCAGGATCTTCTCGTTCTCAAAAAAGATCTCGGGCCCGGGGGTCTCTCTGGATGACATTCCTCTGGATGAGCTGGAAATGCCGTGGCACAAGTGGAAGTAATTCGCGGACGGAAACCTGCGGTTTCCTCCCGCGGACCCTCTTTCCCTTTGAGCGGTTGTGCCTCCAGCGTGGGAACCCGCGAGACCCACGCTTCGGCACGTTATTTGTGTCGCTCCGCGACTGATTTTTCGACTCAAGCCTGCACGCATATTGTCGAGTAAATCAAATGTGCCATCGCGAAGCTGCGGGTGGCTCTGACTTAGACCCGTAGCTGAGCGACACCGCTGAAAGGGAAAGGATGGTTCATGGAAGGAAAACCGCTAGGTTGGCCTTCCATGAATTATGCAATTGTGCGCATCTGCACCGTGCTGACATTGCCGCCTTTGGCCGGGGCATCCGAGAGCAGGACCACGCGCATGCCGGGTGTGAGCAGGCCGGCTTTCCTGGCGGCGGCGATACCTGTTTCGATGGTGACTTCCGTGTCGGTGAATGTGGCCAACACGGGGAAAATTCCGTAATTCAGGCTGAGTTTCTGACGGACGGAAGTGGTCGCAGCGAAGGCAATGACCGGAATATCCGGGCGGAACTTTGCGATCTCGCGCGCGGTCTGGCCCGAACGGGTGACGGCGATGATGGCAGCGGCTTCCGTAGAATGGGCGAGGGTGACTGCGGCTTCTGCGCGCGCCTCACGCTCGTTGTGGACGGCTCCCTCGGGACGTTCATTCAGGCGCGCTTCGTGCGATTCCGTTGCGCGCAGAATGCGATCCATCATGTCCACGCACTTCACCGGATGCTTGCCGGAGGCGGTTTCGCCCGAGAGCATCGTCGCGTCGGTACGGGTTACGGCGGCATGGGCGACATCGGTCACTTCGGCACGGGTGGGGAGGGGAGAGGTACTCATGCTTTCGAGCATGTGCGTGGCCACGATCACCGGCTTGCCCGCGTCGCGGCACCGGACCACCATTTCATCCTGAATGGCCGGCAGCTCCTCAATGGGAATGTCGGTTCCCAGATCTCCGCGGGCGACCATGATGCCGTCGGAAACGGCGATGATGGCTGCGAGGTTCTCTTCGGCGGCCCGCTTGGTTTCGATTTTCGTGATGATTTTCATGTCACTTCCTTTTTTCTTTAACAGAGATCGCACTTCCGTGATCTCCTCGGCATCGCGGATGAAGGAGAGCGCGACGTAATCCACGCCCTGCTCTGCACCGAATGCGATATCATCCCAGTCCTTCTTGGTGAGCGAAGGCAGGTCGATATCCGCACCCGGAAGGTTGATGTGCCGACGGGAGCCGACGAGGCCTGCGTCTCTGGCCTTTGCAATGACACTGCCATCCGGATTGATCGACAGAATCGTGCACGAGATGGTGCCATTGTCGATGATGATGGTATCGGTTTCACGCACGTCATTGGCGAATCCGTCATAGTTCACTTCGATTACCGTGCGTTCCTGCGGATCCACGTGCTGCGGATTCGATGAAAAGACGATTTCCTGTCCTATTGCGATCGGGATGGGCTGAATGACGACGCCCGTGCGGATTTCCGCTCCGCGCGTATCCATGAGACTGGCTATACAGAAGCCCTGCCCGTTTAATTTCTGAATCAGCGCTATGGCCTCGGCATGCTCTTCACGTGTTCCGTGTGAGAGGTTGATGCGGGCAACGTTCATTCCGGCTTCGGCCAGTGCCTTCAGCTGCTCTTCCGTTTTACTGGAAGGACCGAGCGTACAGATGATTTTTGTCAGCCGGAGTGCGTTAGGATCTTGAGGCATGTTGGTGTGATAGTAGCGATTTCCCTCCATTGCACGTATGAGTAATTATAGCATAATATGCATTTTCTATCAAATACTGAAAACCCCGCACCCTTGCAAGCAAAGGTACGGGATGATCATTCCTCCTGAAGATCTGATCAGTAATAATACGGGTAGTTGTTGTACGAGGGGTAGTTGTAGTAGCTCGGATTTGAGTTGTAGCGGTTGTAGTACCAGTTGTAATCATTACTGTTGTTGTAGTACTGGCTCGATGAATTCCAATAGCGCTGCTGATTCGTGCTGTAGACCTGACAATCATTGTATTGGTTGCGGTAGCAGTCATTGCTGCCGTTATTGTAGTAGGAGTCGTTGTTGTAGTAGGAATTGTTGTAGTACGAGCGGCGATTGTTGCGATACGCGTCGCAGGTGTACTCGCGGCAGGTGCCGCGCGGATCGGAGTAGAGACAGAGACAGTTGTAAGTGTAATTCTGCGCATGGACTCCCGAAGCGACGAACAGGAGCGGAAGAAGGCCTAAACTTGTGAGAAGAAATTTCTTCATAATTGAGTGGTGAATGGAAGGAGGGATATGGTCCTCGATGAGCTCTTTGCAGTCAAGGTGCACTGGTGGACTTGAGAAAATGGTGTGTTCTAATAATTGCCGGTCAGAGGGACGACATTTGCTGCTGCCTGAGCTTTAGCTCGTATTCCGTGTATGCACTGTCGTAGTCAGCCAGTTCCGCATCTTTGCGTTTTTGCAGCCGACTCACTTTCTTGCCGTGGACGGAGGACGTGAGGGAACGAATCTTCTGCAGACGGGAGAGAATATTTTTCTCTTTCGAAATCTGCTCCGCTTCGTCTTTACCTGTGCCGAGTTGGGCGATGTGCAGTTTGCGGCTCGCTTCTTCGATTTGCATCTTCAGGTCTACGTCCTTCCATGAAAAATTCTCTTGGTTTATTTGTGTGTCGTACCGCGCCTTCACCGATTCAATAGTGCGATCAATCATGATCTTGTACGCGGCAAGCTGATCCTTGATGCGTGTTTCCTGTTCGTCATACAGGCATTTCTGGTACGCGGCTCCACCGCTCTTCTGCCGCACATCGCTGCAGTTCTGCGCGGCGAGTGCACTCTCGCTGAGCAAGAGAATGCAGAGGCCGATCAGGGCGAAGATCTTTCTCAAAGGAGCGGAGTTGTACCACTTTTAAACCTCCGGCGTGAAGCATCGTGGAGTGACGCTCAAACGCGGTTATGTTGCCGTGGCACATTCAGGGGGTTTTTCCTTTTCGAAACGCCTCTTCCAACCGGCTCACATTTACGCGTGCCTGTTCGCGGACCCGTGTGAACAGTGTGTACTTCTCCGCAATGCGCGGGGTGAAGTGAATGCGTATCTGCGTATCCTGTGCCTCGAGAATGATCGATCCGAATCCGAGCAGATTCTGAATGAGTCCGTGCTGTCGTTTGTCGATATCCTGCAGGACCCAGAGATCCGTTGATTCGTGGTCGTCGAGCGTGAGGAGTGTTTTTTTTATGCGGTGCACGCGCTTGTCGGTCACGACGATCACGTAGAGCAGATAGTGATAGAAACGCATGAGAAACTCGAAGTGCGCGAGCAGGAAAAAGATCGTGAGGAGCGTTAAGATGGAATGACGCGTGAGAGGGTCGGCGAACTGCACGCTGGTGAACATCAGGACGCAGCTCCCGATGATGAGGACGTTCCAGAAGAGGAGTCGCACGATCGGCCAGAAGAGACGGATCCAGTGCTGGTGGTAGTAGAACTGGAATTGTTCTTCCTGATCTTTGCCCTGAAAGTTGAAGCCGGCGGGAGCGAGCAGAGCGTTCATGGCCAAAGAAGGAGGTGGCTGACCAGAACGAAGATGAGGAGAAAAACGGTGTGGAGCAGAATGGCGATGCGCATCCTCCACATGGTGAAGATGTGGAAGATTGTATGGCCGGCGCTTGGCAGGCAGATCTGTGAAAATCTGCGGCTGAAGAGTATCCAGAGGATCCCTTCGAGGCAGAGGATGCACACGCACCAGCCGAGGATGGGGAGCAGAACAGCCATGTGATCTCTTCATCCTAGCACATTCCTTCCCTTGGGCATTTTGAGGGCTTTCTTGAGTGAAAATCCCGACTGAAAGTAAGCAATACAATATTATTGAAATAATTGCAAATAGCTGATTAGAAGCATACTATGGCCTTTGCGCTCCTGTTTCGATGATACTTGGAACGGGTATGCGTTTTACCCGGTCATTCGAAACAACGGCTCTCACAAGAAAGGGGGATTATTCAAGCTGTTGGAGCGCGCGGAGTGGTGTTTGAGGAATCACATTGTTTAGGAAGGGAGTTCGTCATGAGACAGCGCAAGCTGAGGTTGGAAGCACTAGAGCGGCGCGAGCTGCTCGCTGTAACCTTGAGGGTTGTCGGAACGACTGCGACGTTGACGGAGACGAACACGAGCAATACCTCCGTCGAAGTCCAGAAGGTGAGTTCCAATGTGTACGACTTCACTGTCAATGGGGCGCATTTTCAGACGCCCTCGTCCAAGACCATTGGGTCGATCGTGGTCAACGCCTACAGAGGCAGCGACACGATCACCATCGGTGCGGGCGTCACTGTTCCCGTTACGGTGAACGCCAGTACCGGCAATGACACGGTCATAGGGTATGGCTCGGGAAAGCTCACCGTCCACGGAGGCGGCGGCAATGACCGCATCGAGCAGCGGGGATCCGGCGTCTTTCTCGCCTACGGTGAAGACGGCAACGACACCATCATCAGTGGCAATGCCAACGATACCCTCTACGGAGGGAACGGGAACGACGTGCTCAAAGGGATGGCAGGAAACGACAAGATTTACGGCCAAGCGGGGTCGGATACCCTCTACGCCGGACTCGGGAACGACACCATGGACGGCGGATGTGGTGCGGTAGACATCTACTACATCACGACTGGCAGAACAACGTGGGTTCCGGACAATAATTGCCGGATCCACGATATCGTTCGAACGAACGATCCCACGGTTGTCACACCGCCGTGGACTCTGAGCTGCGGGACGTTGACAGTGGACTGGAGCCAGCAAGGCTCCGGCGCTTCTTGCATCACGGCTACCGGACCCACGACCGTCGATATCACGTGGAACGGCTCCACGTGGACGGTGACCGGCGTCAACCGGTTCGTGTTCTTCGGAAGTCCCTACAATGATTGCGTCAACATGACGCTCCTTACTGGGACGACCGAGATGCACGGTGCGGGCGGAAACGACACCCTCAGAGGGGGTCTCGCCGCCGACGTCATCTTCGGCGATGCTGGAGATGACTTTCTCTACGGCAATGCCGGTGACGATCAAATTACCGGCGGTGATGGGTTGAACCAGGTTTGGGGAGGAAGCGGCTCCGATGCCGTGAACCTCCAGAACGGTCACCTCGGTGACCGGTTCAACGACTACAATCCCGGTGAGGGCGATACCCTCATCGGTGACGGATCGTCCGTTACCACCGCTGACGAGCAGTACGACTCGCTTGGTCAGTGGTGGTTGCTGCGCGGAACCACCGTCACCGTGACGGCAGCCTCGTACGTCGACCCGCTGGGCCGCGTGCCGGCCTACGTCACCATCGATGGGGTCGATCAAGGACTTCACCTCTTCGCGTCCAGTTTGCGCGTCGAAGTGCCGTCGACCTCTGCGTTCTCGATCGACATCTCGACGCGGGACGCTCTGCTTTCCGCAGGGTTCCAGTTCGAGATCATCGTGATCGCCGGGGGCGGAATCGACCCTCTGAACTGCTGAAAGAGAGCCATTCGGCCGAATGACTATTCACCACCTGTCTTCCTTAGCGTCGACAGGTGGTTTTCTTTGTCGAAAATAATTGCGGCGGAGGTTTGTCTTCCATGATTAAATTGTCATCACCTCCTGTTCCTTCTTCTTGCGCAGCTCCTCGATCTGCAGATTTGTCTTGTCCACGAGCTTCTGCAGATCATCCTGCTGCGTGAAACGTGCGTCTTCATCCTTCTCTTCCGCCTTGATCTTATCCAGCACGGCCTGACGGTGCTGACGCAGGGTGATCTTGGCTTCCTCCGCGAGTTTCTGCACGACCTTGGTGAGTTCTTTGCGGCGCTCTTCTGTCATGGGGGGCAGATTGATGCGCAGCACCTGCCCGTCATTCACCGGAGAAGTTCCCAGATTGGCCGTCTGCAATGCCTTTTCCACGTTGGAAAGAATGGAGCGATCCCACGGTTGGATGACGAGGGAGCGTGCGTCCTGCACCGTGACACCGGCGAGAGTCTTCAAGGGCTGACGGTGGCCGTAGGCTTCTACTTCCACGTGATCCACAAGTGCGGCCGAGGCGCGGCCGGTCTGGAGCTTGCTGAATTCGGTCAGCAGAAATTTGAGCACTTTGTCGGTTTCTGCATTGAAGGCGGCTACACGGGGAGATGGCATGTTGGGGATTGGGGATTGAAAAATTGGCGATTGGTCGATTGGCGATTCAGCGATGGACGAGGGTGCCGATCTTCTCACCCATTGCCGCCTTGAGCAAGTTACCCTCTTTGTTGAAGTCGAAGACGCGGATGGGAAGATCCGAGTCGGCGCAGAGCGAGAAGGCAGCCTGATCCATTACATTCAGGTGTTGTTCGATGGCCTGCTGGTAGGTGAGTTCGTCGTAGAGCTTGGCGCTTCTGCTCTTCTTCGGGTCTTTGTCATAGACGCCGGCCACGTTCGTCGCCTTGAGTAGAATATTGCAGCCCAGTTCGAGTGCGCGCAGGGCCGCCGCCGAATCGGTGGTGAAGTAGGGGTTGCCGGTACCGCCGGCGCAGATGACGATGCGGCCTTTCTCCAGATGCCGCACGGCGCGGCGGCGGATGTAGGGCTCGGCGAGCTGCGGAATATCGACGGCCGAGAGCACGCGGGTGAAGCAGCCCTGTGTCTCGAGGGCGGACTGCAGGGCCACGGCGTTCATGACAGTGGCCAGCATGCCCATGGCGTCGCTCGACGTCCGTTCGATGCCGCTCTCTTTGGTGTCGCGGTAGCGCCAGATGTTGCCGCCGCCGATGACGACTGCTATCTCGATATCCTTTTTGGCGACCTCGGCGATGCGCTTGGCGATCTTCTGCAGGGTCTTGTGCTCTATGCCAAAACCGCGACCGGAGGCGAGCGCTTCGCCTGAGATCTTGAGCATGATTCTTTTGTACTTCATCGGTACGAAAGTATAGCTGGTGAGGTGGGGCTGAAGGAAGTGAATTCTTGGGTTTACCTGTGATCACCATCATTCAATACACTGCCGACAAATAGCACTGTTCGCAGTACACGATTTCGGGGCGGTTCGGAGCGAATGTCGTCCGGATCGCTTTCTTGCATTTTGCGCATGTTCGGTTCCAGAGGTGCCGGGGAGTGCGCCTCAGGAAGCGATCCACGTGGCGCTGGTCCCAATCGCGGCGGGGGAGGGGAAGATGCCGTTCCCGATAGAAGCGGAGCTCCGGAGCGGTGAGCTTGAAGAGTTTTCCCGTGGCCTCGCATTTGATTGCGCACTGCAGAATATCCGCGGGTGCATCCCCGATATTGTCCGGGAGCGCTGCGGCCTCGATCGTGCGGGAAACCTGCGGCGGAGGCGGTTCGTAGTCTTCCCAGGGGATGCCCTTGGCGAGGCACTCTTCCCGTTTGAGCGGGTAGTGCAGGGCCGCTGTGGTCTTGTTGTAGCCATGGAGTATGTGAGTGAGCGGCAGAAATTCGCCCCATTCGCCGGTGCTGCGCATATGTTCGATGATTCGGGGGACAAGCTGCTCGTATTCCTCTTTCGTGTACTGCTTGTTGAGGATGCAGTACCGCGCATGATGCATGCTCGCGCAGCCGAAGCAGCTTCTACAATTCTCCATGTACCACCCGAAGAGCATGTCGGTACTCCAGTGCGTCTCGTGGCAGAAAAGATAATGGTACCCGTCGAGACCGCAGATGGAGTTTTCGTAGGACATCTGAAAGTTGTTGCCGTATTGGTACGCGTCGTAGACGTTCTTGGCGCCGATGACGATCTGGTAGAGGAACTTGCCATTCTCCACGTCGTCGCAGTCGAAGCTCTCTTGCACGTTCTTGCAGTTGTAGAGCTGCGAGCCCGCACAGTTCTCGAGGTTGTACCCCTGGAACGCCTTGAAGGTGTGTTGCAGTTCCAGCTCCCCTAGTCTCGCCGCGCACCGCTGATACTGCTTGTGCGATCCCAGGTCGATCGATCGCATTTTTGCCTGGTACTCCTCTTTGGTGAGTTGTGAATTTTCGAAGCAGTACGTTTTTTCGCGGAGTCCGGTACAAAGGAAACACTCCTTGCACCCGACGCAGTCGCGCAGAAAGGCGCTCGCGCCGCAGTTGATGCAATCCTGACACCGGACGAGTCCGTAGCAGCGGTGGCAGTCCAATGAATCGAAACAGAGCTCGCAGTAGAAGTTGTTGTACGCATCCACGCAGGATGTGCTGTTCTTCACGCCGTAGCCGTAGTAACAGTCCTCATCGTGGTCCGCGTGCATGATCAGGTAACAATTCCTGCAGTCACCGGCCAGATGCGTGTACTCGGAATTCTCATTGGTTCCCTGCAAACTGAGCGCCTGCGCGGGCGAGGTGCGTTTCAGCTCCTTCCACTGGTCGAAGAATTTTCTTTTGAAATCAAAATCCTTTCCGAAGGCTTGGGCATCCCACTTGTCACTGTGCCAGCATTCCCTGCAGTAGATGGGCTGGGCGGCGTAAGGCGGATGCTCCGTCGGTGTTTTCTTTCCGCACAGTCCGCAGGTGCCCGGGTACAGAAAGCGCTCGTTATTGAGCGCCAGACGGCGCTGTTCACGGCAGTCGGGGCAGTGCGTGGGCGGAGGGATGGCGTATTTCTGTCCGCCGAAAACGGGCGAAACCATGTCGTAAAACGCCAAATCCTCGTCGGTGATTGCAAAGGTCACGCCGCAGTTTTTGCAGGTTTTCTGCATGGGTTACCAGTGTACGCGCTCAAGATGTTCTTTCAATTACGAGGAGTGGTTTGCCATGAGAGAGCCCCGTAGCCGCGGGGCGAATCGAATGGTACCCCCGGTAGGAATTGAACCTACGGCCAATAGGTTAGAAACCTACTGCTCTATCCACTGAGCTACGGGGGCACTGACTAACATTGTACAGGAAAATGCATCGCTATGCTCCGTCGTTCGGCGCTCAAGTCGGGAACAAATGTGTATGGGAGATCCGCTTTCTCAAAGTGAGAAAGCGGATCCAGAAGCGCCTAAGGTTTGGTACGGTTTCTGAGTGGCGTCACGCGACGCCGTTGTACTGTCTCAGTAACCTGTTGGATGTACTATTGGAGAGGACACAGTGGTTGCAATTGGCCACATGCCTGGAGACCCTCTTTATCTGTGCGTCGATTTCTGCTTCGCAGCTCAGACAGAGAGTTTCATGGATACCTAATCCATTGGCTATGCCCCAGAGGGCGTGGTTCTTCGCAACGAGCTGCAGGAGTTCCGCAGATGTTTTCCACCATGTCGGGACGACGAATTCTCCCTTGCTGAGAATGTGTGCGGTCAGCTCATGCCGCACATCATCAGTCATGGGTGGTTCCGTTTCCCACTTGGCGAGCCAACTTCTGATCGCCACTGCATCATCTGCCGGAAGTGCGTAGAAGATGGCTTCTTCGCACCTCTGAAGGTAGTTCGATGCACGCTTGAGTTCCGCGGCATCGCGGAAGTGGTGAATCTGGCATTCCCTCTGGAATGCCGAAATGCAGCAGATTCCCTGGCTTCGTTTCAGCTTTTGGAAGAAAGCCAAGAACCTGTTGCCGGGCGGTTTGGTTTTTTGCCCGATGCTCTGGATCACGTTGAGCAGGACGCCGAACGTGACCGCTCCACGGAACGCATACATTGGGGGTACCTCGCTTTCAAAGAGCGGCGCTTCTTATGATTATAAGACATCTGATCCTCTAATGAGTCAATGATGGCGTAATGGGCCAATAGCTTGGCAACACCTGAGTACCCTCCTCAGGTATGCCATACACCTCCAATCCTAAGCTTCCCAGGCTTCGTATGCTGGC
>Ga0247841_10003314_pt1 | contig 30190 bp, 35 predicted proteins | sample LaCruzMarch2015__2_FD_192410 | JGI IMG/M metagenome (GOLD analysis project Ga0247841, IMG submission 192410) | Freshwater microbial communities from meromictic Lake La Cruz, Castile-La Mancha, Spain - LaCruzMarch2015_18m | ecosystem: Environmental > Aquatic > Freshwater > Lake | place: Spain... | reverse complement strand
GCCGCGATCCTGATCGGCCCGGGGTTGACAACCGTCGTTGCAAGCATCGCGCTCACCCTCCAGTCCCTCTTCCTCGCCCACGGCGGCCTGACGACCCTCGGGGCGAACATCGTCTCGATGGGCGTGGCCGGGGCCTGGGTCGGATGGGGAGTTTTTACGGTAGCGAGGCGCCTTGGTATCCCCTGGATCACAGCCGCCTTCCTCGCGGGAATGCTGTCCGACTGGGCCACCTACGCGACAACCTCCTTCGAGCTTGCTGCCGCCCTCCACGGCGGGGGGTCGTTGACGACAATGTTCTCGCTGATCCTCCTGGCCTTCGTCCCCACGCAGCTCCCCCTCGGTATTCTCGAAGGATTCCTCTGCGCCGGGGTGCTGAAGTTCGTCAGGAGCCGGAGACCCGAACTCCTACGGACCGTTCCGGCGGGAGGCGCGGCATGAAGAAAACAGCACTGATCCTGCTTTTCGCCGGGGTCCTCCTCTCCGGACCGATGTGTTCTTCGGGCCGGACCGCCTCCTGGTCCGGCGTCGACGAGACCGTGATCGAAAAATTCGCGGAAAATGCCGGACGTCCGGCATGGAAACCCTTCATCAACACTGACCAGGGGGATCTGCTCCTGTTCGTCTTTCTTCTGGCGGGGGCGGCCGGGGGATTCGCTGCCGGTTACTGGTTCCGCGTCCTCTTCCCGCCGCGGCGGAAAAACGCTGTTTGTCCTGAGCTTGTTGAAGGGTCGAAGGGCGGCGGCCCCCCGGGGCATAACGGAAAAATGATTTTTAAATCATGATGTTTGATCTCTTTTCAGATATTTTCACCTATCGGGACAACGCACTCACACGGATCGATCCGCGGGTGAAGCTTCTGGTCGCCGTAGCCGCGCTCGTCGCCGTCGTGACCTCATCGCGGCCGGTTCTCCCGCTCGCCGTCTTTGTTTTTTGCCTCGGGACCGTCGCCGCCCTCCGGATACCGGCGAAGCTCGTTGCCCTGCGCCTCGCAGCGCCGCTTTCGACCGTCGCGGTCCTGGTCGTGATCCAGACCTTCGTCACGGGAACGACGCCGCTCTTCGCCCTGACACTCGGCGGCTGGACGCTCACGGCGAAGGCCGAAGGGTTCCGGCAGGGCCTTCTCCTCGGCGCCCGCGTCCTTAGCGCACTCAGCATCGTCCTCCTCCTCGGCATCGCGACGCCGGCGCACCGGATCTTCCAGGCGCTTCGCGGCTTCCGGATCTCGAAGGACTGGGTGGAGATCGCGATACTGATGTACCGCTACATCTTCGTCCTGATGGACCGTGTGGCGGACCTCGCCGCCGCCCAGAGGCTGCGACTCGGGTACACGGTGCGGGGCCGGGCGTTCGCCTCCTTCACAGCGCTTGCCGGGGCAACAATCATCCATTCCTTCGAACAGGCGCAGCGGACGCACGATGCAATGCGCCTTCGCGGCTACCGGGGGACGATGCCCTTCGGCCCGCTCCCGGCGCTCGGGCGCAGGGACCGCGGGATATTGCTTGTCTGTCTCACCGGCATCGCGGCCGCCTATGGGTTCTTCGAATGGGGGATAAAAGGATGATGGCGGTCGATGTTCAGGGGATCTCCTTCACCTACGACGACGGGACCGAGGCGCTCGCCGGGATCGATTTCCGCGTCGAGGAGGGGGAATTCGTCGCGGTCCTGGGCTCCAACGGCTCTGGGAAAACGACGCTGATCCAGCTCCTCGTCGGTCTTCTCAAGGCAAAGTCGGGGCGGATCGCCATCGGCGGGCGGGAGATCGGGAGCCTCTCGGCGGAGGAGCTCTACCAGCGGGTCGGCCTCGTCTTCCAGAACCCGAACGACCAGCTCTTCGCCGCGACCGTGGAAGAGGACTGCTCCTTCGGCCCCCGGAACCTGAACCTCCCGGAGACGGAGGTACAGCGGCGGGTGACGGAGGCGCTCGCATCCGTGATGGCGCTCCCCCTGCGGGGGCGGGCGATCCACCACCTGAGCTTCGGGGAACAGAAGCGGGTCTCGCTCGCGGGCGTCCTGGCGATGCAACCCGAGGTCCTGATCCTCGACGAACCGACGGCTGGCCTCGATCCGGCGGGCGAGGCGCAGATGATGCAGCTCCTCAAGAACCTCAACCGCGAGGAGGGGATGACCGTCGTCCTCGCCACGCACTCCGTGGACATGCTGCCGCTCTTCGCAAACCGGATCTACGTCCTCGACCACGGCCGGGTGCTCCAGCAGGGGCCAGCGGAGGAGATCTTCTGTCACCAGGAGATGATCGTTCGGGCAAAACTCCGGCTTCCCTATGTCTCACGTCTGATGTATGAGATGAAGCGGCACGACGGCGTTCCGATCAACGGCCTGCCACTGACAATCGGCGAGGCGCGGGCGCAGCTCCTGGAGCTGATCCCGAAGGATATGATCCTCCCGGGAATCGAGGAGATCAGGCCATGAGCGCCCTGCGCGTGATATACACAACCGGAAGCTGCGCCGCGGCTACGACGAATGCAGCCATCCTGCTCCTCGCGGCAGGACGGCCGACAGTTAGGATGGGGGAGGCCGGACCGTGAGCGCCTTACGGAAGGGATACACGACCGGAAGCTGTGCCGCGGCGGCAGCGAAGGCGGCCCTCCTGCTTCTCGTGGAGGGCAGGACCGCGGAGAGCGTGGAGTTCCCCCTCCCCGACGGGCAGCGGCGCCGCCTGCCGGTCGAATATGTCCGGCGGACTGACGAAGGGGCGGAGGCGGCGGTCCGGAAGGAAGCAGGCGACGACCCGGACGTGACGAACGGGGCGCTGATCGCGGCCTCCGTCGCCTGGACCGAAGGCAACGATGTGGAATTTGCCGCCGGAGAAGGCGTGGGGACGGTGACGAAACCGGGCCTGGTTGTCCCCCCCGGCGAGCCGGCCGTCAACCCCGGGCCGAGGCGTATGATCCGGGAGGCGGTCCGGGAGATCACGCCCTGCGGCGTCCGGGTGACGATCTCGATTCCCGGCGGCCGGGAGCTCTCCGGAAAGACGTTCAACCCGCGGCTCGGCATCGCGGGGGGACTTTCCATCCTCGGGACGACGGGGATCGTCCGGCCGTTCAGTTGCTCCGCGCTGCGCGAGTCCCTCCGGTGCGCCCTGAATGTGGCGGCCGCCGCAGGCATCATGGCGCCGGTCCTCGTCCCCGGCCACATCGGCGAGCGGGCGGCGCGGGCACATTTCCGCGTCGCGCCGGAGCAAGTCGTGGAGGTCGGTAACGAGTGGGGGTTCGCCCTCGACGAGGCCGCCCGTCGTCCCTTCGTTGCGCTCCTCGCGGTCGGCCACCCGGGAAAGCTCGCCAAACTGATAGCGGGCGGCTGGGACACCCACTCCGGCAGGTCCGGAAGCGCGCTGCCTATTGTCGTGCAAATGCACGCCGCTGTTCTCGGGCGGCCGGCGGCGGAGGCCCCCACGGTCGAGGGGATCTTCAGGGCCCTCGACGCGGAGAAGAAAAAGAGGCTGGGGAATACCCTGGCGGCGGCGATCCAAAAGGCTGTCGAAAAACGGACGGAGGAGCGCCGAAACGTCGCCGTAGTCCTCATCGACCTCGGCGGACGCATCCTCGGTTCATCGGGAGACCTAATCCCGTGGGGATGAAAACGGGAGGAATTGTATCGTGCAGTGCGGCCCCGGTATGGGGCAGGCATTGGGGACACGATGCGGCATCGTGTCCCCAATAAATTCGGGAGATCTGAAACTATGGCTGTAGAAAAAAAGAAGATTATTATCGTCGGGTGCGGCCCCGGAGCGGTGGATTGCATCACGCCGTCGGCGGAGGCGGCCGCGGCGAAGGCCGACGTACTCATCGTCTCGCAACGCCTGAAGGATTTCTTTCCCGAGTGTCCGGCGGAGCGGATCGATTCGGGCACCGACGTCGCCGGAATTCTCGACACCATCGCCTCCCGCCGTGATGACGGGCGGCAGGTCGTCCTCCTTGCCACGGGCGATCCGGGGATCGCGAGCCTTGCGCAGCCGGTGATCCGGCGCTTCGGACGGGAGAACTGCGAGGTGATCCCAGGGATCAGCTCCGTCCAGGTCGCCTTCGCCAGGCTCGGCCTCGGCTGGCAGGACGCCCGGATCGTCACGGCCCACAGCCGCAACCCGGAGGTGTCGGCGGCCGATCTTCGGGAAGCAAGAAAGATCGCGATCCTCGGGGGACGGCCGGAGGCACTCACCTGGACCGCCGGGTTGATCAAGAAGTTGGGCGGCGACCGCCGCGTTTTCCTCTGCGAGGACCTGACGCTTCCGGGCGAACGGATCCGCGAGGTCGCCCCCAACGACCTGGACGGGCTTCCGGTCTCATCGCGGGCGATCGTCCTGATCATCCGGGGAGAATTGCTGTCATGAAGCTATGCGCCCTCTGCGGCATCGATCCGGAAGATCCGGAGTTCGCCCCCATGGGTGAAGGGGCGCCGGGAGCGAGAGAGGGTGAACGGTCGTCAATCCCGTCCTTCCCGCGGACGCCTGTTCTGATGATCAAAGGAGAGCGGCTATCATGAAACCAGGCACACTTTACGGCATCGGGATCGGTCCGGGCGATCCGGAACTGATCACCTTGAAGGGGGCGAGGCTCATCAGCGCCTGTCGGAACCTCTTCGTCCCCAAGGCGCGAACCGCTTCGGAAAGCGTCGCGCTCGCCATCGCCCGGCCCCTTGTCGGCCCCGGCGTCCGGATCGAGGAGCTCCTCTTCCCGATGACGGCGAGCCGGGAGAAACTCGTGGAGCGGTGGGAGGAGGCGGCAGCCAGGGTTGCCGAGGTCCTCACGGCGGGCGAGGACGCCTGCTTCCTTACCCTCGGAGACCCGCTTCTCTACTCGACCTACATCTATCTCCTCCGAGCGCTGCGCCGGATCATCCCCGAGCTGAAAACGGTGACCGTCCCTGGGATCACGGCCGTCAGTGCGGCGGCTGCCCTGACTGACTTTCCCGTCGGGGAGGGGCGCGAGTTGGTTACGATCGTCCCCGCGGCGGACGGCCTGAGCGCCGTCCGGAGGGCTCTAACCGCAGGGGGCACGATTGTCCTGATGAAGATCGGAAAACGCCTCCCCGAGGTCCTGGATCTCTTGGAGGAGAAGGGGCTTCTGGAGAGCGGCGTCTTCGTCTCCCACGCAACGATGGCGGAACAGCGGATCGAGACGGACCTGCGACGGCTGAAGGCGGATGGGCCGGAGGCGGGGTACCTCTCCATCATCCTGGTCCATGCGGGCAAACAGGAGAAAGAATAAGGACCCAGTCCCCTATTTCCAAAAGTACGCATCGCCTGGACAAAAGGATGTGTCACCCTGAGCCTGTCGAAGGATGCCCCATTTCACGGAGTGGAGGATGTCATGGTTCGACAAGGTCACCATGAAAGGGTTGCGGATAAGGAGTGTGAAACATGATCGTCCATTTTGTCGGCGCGGGTCCCGGAGACCCGGAACTCCTCACACGGAAGGCCGAGAAGCTCTTGCACGCCTGCCGGATCTGTATCTACGCGGGGTCGCTCGTGAGTCCCGGCGTCCTCGCCCTCCTTCCGGATCAGACCGAGCGCCACGACTCCGCGGGGATGTCCCTGGGCGAGGTGATCGCCGTCTGCCGGAACGCCCGCGACCGCGGGATCGACGTCGTCCGCCTCCACTCCGGCGACCCCTCGATCTACGGAGCAACCCGGGAGCAGATGAACGCCCTCGACGCCCTGGGCATCCCCTACGACGTCTGCCCGGGGGTGAGCGCCTTCCAGGCCGCTGCGGCCGCCCTCTGCACGGAACTCACCGCTCCGGAGGTCTCCCAGACGATCGTCCTCACGCGGACCGCGGGACGCACGCCTCTACCCGAGGCGCAGGAGCTCGACCGGATCGCCCGGACCCGCGCAACCCTTTGCATCTTCCTGTCGGTCGGAAAGATCGCCGAGGTAGCCGTTACCCTGAGCGCCCATTACGGGCCGGACTGCCCCGCCGCCGTTGTCTTCCGCGCCTCCTGGCCGGAGGAACGGATCATCCGAGGGACGCTCGCCGACATCGCGGTCAAAACGGATGCGGCGGAGATCCGCTCGACGGCGATAATCATCGTGGGGATGGCGCTCGCGCGCGACCTCCCCGCCTCGAAGCTCTACGATGCTGCCTTCACCCACTGCTTTCGGGAAGGGAAGAGGCCATGACAACCGCCCTCATCACGCTCTCCGCCGAGGGGGCGAGGCTCCTTTCCCCCCTGACCGGGCGTCTGCCGGAGGCTCGGCTCTTCATTCATGAGTCGGTTTGGGACGAGTCGATCCGGTGCGAGCCCGTCCTGCATGAGACAGCCCGACAGGATTCAGTCCCGCACGAGGCAAACCGAAGCGATCCAGACCGGCGCGATTCAACCCGGAGCTATTCGGAACTGGAGGCCCCCGCTACGGAGCGCTTTACAAAAATCGCCGACCTCACCGCCTTGCTCTTTCCTGTCTGCCGGGAGCTTGTCTATGCCGCCCCTTGCGGCGTGGTCGTCCGGACGCTCGCCCCGCTTGTTAAAAACAAGTTTGAGGACCCTGCCGTCGTCGTCCTCGATGCGGGGGGGCGCTGGGTGGTGAGCCTCCTCTCCGGTCACGAGGGGGGGGCAAACGACCTTGCAATCCGCATCGCGAACCTTACGGGCGCCGAGCCCGTCATCACGACGACGACCGAGGCGCTCAAATCGGTGATCGTCGGAATCGGCTGCCGGCGGGGGACGCCTGCGGAGCAGCTCGTCGCGGCTGTGCGCGAGGCCCTGGTCGGGGCGGGGATAACCCTGGAAGAGGTCCGCCTCCTCGCCTCGGCGGACGTCAAAGCGGACGAGGCGGGGCTGCTCGCAGCCGCGGAGACGCTCGGCGTGCCGATCCGATTCCTCCCCGCGGCGGTGATCCGGGCCTCCACGCGGGAATTTTCGCATTCGGATTTTGTGGCAGAGAATGTGAATCTGCCTGCCGTCGCCGAACCGGCGGCGCTGCTGGCGGGAAGGAGGACCCAGTTCATTTGTCGAAAGAAAACGTACAACGGGATCACGATCGCCCTCGCGCGCGAAGGCTTTTCGTGGGCGGAATCGGTCCCGGAGGTCCGTTAGACAGGACCCGCCGAACCTTCACCCCCATCTTTCACTCTCCGTCCGGAAATCTGCCTTCCCGATTCCCATAAATTGACAACACTTTATCGACGATATCGAACATATCAGGTGCTTGTCGATTATTTGAAGTCAGAATTTCAGACTGATGTTGGCCTATTTCTTTCAGGAAGCATGCTTCAACCGGATGAACCAGAATATATATGTTAAAAAAGGCTCAAGTGCTGTACGATATTGCCCGGCAACACAGAGGAGATTATATGAAGAAGTCCGATCACGGTAAAGTCGGCCCGAAAAAAAGCAGCGACCGGTTATGAATCATATCCGAAATTTCAGCATTATCGCCCATATCGACCACGGGAAGTCGACGCTCGCCGACCGGTTCATCCAGTACACCGGCGTGGTTGAGGACCGTAATTTTCAGGACCAGATCCTCGACAACATGGATATCGAGCGGGAGCGGGGGATCACGATCAAGAGCCAGGTCGTCTCGCTCCCCTACCGCGCGAAGGACGGCCGGAGCTATACTCTGAACCTGATCGACACGCCCGGCCACGTCGATTTCACCTACGAGGTGTCGCGGTCGCTCGCCTCCTGCGAAGGGGTGCTGCTGTTGATAGACGCCGCCCAAGGCGTCCAGGCCCAGACACTCGCCAATCTTTACCTCGCGATGGAGCACGATCTCGCGATCATCCCCGTCATCAACAAGATCGATCTTCCCTCGGCGGATGTCGAGAGGGTCATCGAACAGATCGACTCGGAACTGGGTCTGGATTCGGATACCCATCTGAAATGTTCCGCCAAGGAGGGGATCGGGATCGAAGGGCTCCTGGAGGCGATCGTCGAGCGGATCCCGCCTCCCAAAGGCGATCCGGCGGCGCCGCTCGCCGCGCTCATCTTCGACGCCAAGTACGATTCCTTCCGGGGAACGGTGATCCACTGCCGGATCTTCGACGGCGCCGTAAAGGCGGGCGACATCATCCGTCTCGTATATAACAATGCAACTTACCGGGTGGAAGAGGTCGGCCACTTCCTGCTCCAGCGTCAGAAGCGGGAGAGTCTCTCCGCGGGGGATGTCGGGTATATCATCGCCGGCGTGAAGACCGTCTCCGACGTCCGCACGGGAGACACGATCACCCTGGAGAACCGCCCCTGCCCGAAGCCCCTGCCCGGCTTCAAGGAGGTCAAACCCGTCGTCTTCGCCTCGATCTACCCCATCGCCGCGGACGATTACACGGACTTGGCCGACTCTCTGGATAAATTCAAACTCAACGACGCCTCCTTCGTCTATGAAAAGGACTCTTCTACTGCCCTGGGCCAGGGCTTCCGCTGCGGCTTTCTGGGGCTTCTCCACCTCGACATCGTCCAGGAGCGCCTGGAGCGGGAGTACGACCTTTCGATTATCCTCTCCGTCCCGAGCGTCCGCTACCGTTTCACACTGAAGGACGGGACGGTGATCTTCGTGGACAACCCGGCCCACTACCCCGAACCGATGTCCATCATCAAATCCGAGGAGCCCTATATCCGGGCGGCGATGATGCTCCCCGAGCGGTATCTCGGCGCCGTCATGAAGCTCTGCATGGAGAAGCGGGGCGTAAACTCTACACTGAACTACCCGAACCCCGGCCGGGCGGAGCTGATCTACGAGATGCCGCTTTCCGAGGTGATCTTCGATTTCTACGACCGCTTCAAGTCGGTGACGCAGGGCTACGGCTCCTTCGACTACGACCTGATCGACTTCCGGGAGAGCAGCCTCGTCCTGCTGGACATCCTGGTGAACGGCGAAAAGGTCGACGCCCTCTCGCAGATCGTCCACCGGGAGCGCGCCCGCGGCCGGGGTCTCCAGGCCTGCGAAAGGTTGAAGGAGGAGATTCCAAGGCAGATGTTCAAGATTGCAATCCAGGGGGCAATCGGCGGCGAAATCATTTCCCGGACGACCATCTCCGCCTTCCGGAAAGACGTCATCGCCAAGTGCTACGGCGGCGACATCAGCCGGAAGCGCAAACTCCTCGAAAAGCAGAAGAAGGGCAAGAAAAGGATGAAGATGATCGGCAACGTCAGCATCCCCCAGAGCGCCTTCCTGGCCGTCCTGAAATCGGACACGGAATGAACGGATGGACAAACGATCGATCCCGAATCCGGCCGGAGACCCTCTTCATGCGGTTCAGGAATCGGATGAAATCCCGGGTCTTTACATCCACATCCCCTTCTGCGTCCGGAAATGCGCCTACTGCAGTTTCTACTCCGTCACCGACCGCTCCCTGATCCCCGCCTTTCGGTCGGCCCTCCGCCGGGAAATGGACCTTTACCGGGGGTGGACCATATCCTTCGATACGCTCTACCTGGGCGGGGGAACCCCCTCCGTTCTGCCCGCGGCCGATCTCGAAGGTTTGATCGCCGACATCCGGGCCGCCTTTGTGATCACAGGCGACGCGGAGATTACCATCGAGGTCAACCCGGGCGACACCACCCCGCCTCTGCTGGCGTCGCTCTGCCGCGCCGGGATCAATCGGATGAATATCGGCGTCCAGTCCTTCGACGACGGTTCGCTTGCCATGCTGGGCCGCCGCCATACGGCCCTTCACGCCATCGACGCCATTCATCGGGCGCGCGATGCCGGCTTCGGGAACATCGGTCTGGATCTGATCTACGGTCTCCCCTCTTTCCCTACGGGGATTAGAACCTCCACCGCCATGGTCACGGGAGGAACGAAACCGCCTCCTTCCCCCGCCGGAGAGGCAACCTCCCCGGAGGCGGACCGAGCCTTTGCAGCATGGCTTGCCACGCTGGATACGGCCGTCGGCCTCGACCCCGACCACCTCTCCTGCTATCAGCTCACCCTGGAAGATAAAACACCCCTTGCAGAACGATGCCGGCGCGGCGAGCTCGTCCTCCCCGATGAATCACGACAGGCCGACTATTTTTTCAGGGCGTCGGAAATCTTGGAAGATAACGGTTATATCCACTATGAGGTCTCCAATTTCGCCCGCCCCGACAGGGAATCGCGGCACAACCGCAAATACTGGAACCACGTCCCCTACCTCGGCCTCGGTCCCGCGGCACACTCCTTTTCGGGACGCGAGCGCCGCTGGAACCGCAGTTCCGTCGACGCTTATATCGGCGATCTGGAATCGGGGCAGTCGCCCTTAGAATCAAGGGAAATTTTAAGCGACGAGCAACTCCGCCTGGAGGCGCTCTTTCTCGGTTTCCGGACGCGTCGGGGGATCTGCCTGGAGACGTTCAAGAGCCATTACGGCCGGGATCTTCTCGCGGACAAACGGGATATGATCGAGAGGCTCTCAAGGGAAGGGCTCGTGGAGATCCGCGAAGGATTTCTCCGGCCGACGCCCGCCGGAATGGCCGTCGCTGACAGCTTGGCCCTGATCTGAACAGAGGGGCATGCGCAATGCGTCGTGCCGCCACGCTTGGTCATTCAAGACCATTGTAATCACATCTTTGGAAGTTAGTCCAATTAACAGGCAATAATATTTGACTACGGTCCAATATTCGTGTGATCTGGCGCGAATTTTCTGGTCGCCGTGGATAACAAACCCTGGTTCGCCGTGGAGGTTAAAGCTTCTGCACGAGTCATATCAAATCATCTTAAATACTTTGGGACAAGAATGAAGATCCCTTTTCTTTACCAGGTCACTGCGGAGATGAATGTGGATGTGAAACAAGACGGGATCAGGCTGATCAGCGTGGATCGATTTCTTGCCTCACTGATATAATCATCCAACGCGCAAGCGACCATGGAGATGGGGAAATATGCCGGTTATCGGCAACACCTACTACTGCTCAGAACGGAGGAGAAAAAAGCGATCTATATTACCAGTAGGAAAGCAACGACTTCTGATACATGTCCACCGGCTTCTCGACGGCGTTTCCGGGGATCATCCCCTGCATATATATCCTTTCCGGTGCGGGATCGGAACACACCGTCATGGTGATGTGCTCTCTTACGCTGATTCCAAGGCCATTATGAGCCTATCACTGTCGAACACAGGATAGGGGCGCATAGCCCTCCGCAAGCGGCATACCTTCGGGGTAACGAACCTTACATTCGGGAGCTTATTTGGTGGCTGACGATGGATTTGAGGGTGCTTGGCATTTCTTGAGATCTACCCGAAATGTCCGAGCATCGAGCGCATCATCTGGAATGTCATCATACCGCGTGATCGCAACTGGCTCGGTATCTCTATGCCCCCAATATCTTGTCTGCCGCTTTCATGGCTGAGGAAAAGCTGATGTCGCCGGAGCAGCCGTCGCCCCGGACTGTGTCGCCGATCAGATAAAGTCCTTTGATGGTGGGGCATTCGATATCAGGTCTGTGGGGCTTTGACTGGGCCGGCGTCAGGACATTGCCGTTCATGACAGGCACAAAGACCTTTCTTTCCTTGACGACCTTTGGCATGAAATCCGGGAAAATGGCCGAGATGGTGTCTTTCAGCCGCTTTTCCGTCTCTTCGATGGTCTTCTGATCGCCATCAAAGTGCCAGGGGAGCATGATGCCCCAAGTCGAAAGATATTTGCCGGGAGGCGTGAAGGAATCATCGGCATTCGACTGGAAGCGCGCCCATATGGGGATATCAACGCCGAGTATGCCGGAGCGTATGTTTGCAACGGGCCTATCTGTAATGAAGTCAATGGTCAGGGCGGAGCTGTTCTCGATCTTCTTTGCATAATCGAGCGTGGCCTCCGGCAGTTGCCGGTTGTCAATCAGGTCCAGCAGGAGGGGCAGCCTCGCGGCAAAGATGATGTTTTTGGCTCTGTAGGTTGCCTTGTCCGTTTTAACGCCCGTCACCCCGGCGTTTTCAGTCGTGATCTTTTCGGCCTTCTCATTGAGATGTATTTCGCCGTTTTTGTCGATGTGCTTTGTAAGCTTTGAGAATATCTGGGCGGAACCGCCTCTGGGCTCACCGACGCCGACCCCGGCCTTAAAGACCCGCTGCAGGAATTCAATGACCTCGCCTGCACTAACTTTATCAGGCGACGGGCACATGATGGTCATGCCGAGGAACGGCAGAAATGTCTCGACCTCGAGATTCCGAAACGATGCTCTATAAAAATCATGCAGGGTTTGATCATACCACTTGCAAGGATCGGCCTTTTTAATCCTGATCAGCAGGGCAAGAAGCGCCAGCCTTGCCCCGAATGAGAGCATGGGTGTTTTCAGGAATCCTGCGGGGCCTTCGGGTCTCTCCCAGAGCCTGCCCTTGAAGATCAGCTTGGCGTCTTTGGCTTCGGGCAGGAAATCGATGGTTTCGCCGAGCCTTCGGAAGACATCGTTTGCGATGCCCTTGTGCGCAAGCCTGTGGGAATGGGCGCCGTATTCCCAGACATAGCCTGCCTCATCCCTGTATGAGAGGGCTCGGCCACCTATGGCGTCCGCTGCTTCAAGGACGATGACTTTCCGGCCCGCGCAAGCCAGCAGGGCGGCTGCGCTCATTCCGGCGTAACCCGCTCCGATGATGATTGCATCCGCCATAAAGAATGTCCAAGACATGGGTTAAATCATATTGATCATCCACAAAATCGGCTGGCGAAACACGCGAGATTCCAATTTTCATGCCGGTTCCGCAAAACCGACTGCGAGGTTTTTCTCCAGGCTGCGTCGGATATCGCCGAAATCATCGTAGCGGAGACAGGGCGTGCCGTTCTTTAAGCACTTTTCATAAAGGATCTCCTTCGCGAAGACCTGGTCGGCGGCACGGGCGGGGCAGACGTCGGAATAACCGTCGCCGACATAGATGATCCTGTCATAGTCCGGCCGGAAACGGTCGATGAGGGAACGCTTGCAGGTCCCACATCGGCCGCACTCCTCGCTCACCAAAGGAAAGGTGAAGTCGATCCGGTCATCCTCCCGAAAGAGGAGACGGTTGGAGAAGAATTCGACATTGAGACCGTGTTTCTGAAGGATCGTCTCGATGTAGACGTCGAGGCCGTCGGAGACGATCTTGAGATCGATCTTCCTCCCCCGGCAGAAGCTTAAGAATTCCGGAAAAAAGGGATCCAGTCGTTCGCGGCGAAGGACAAAGTCCAGCACCTGCGACCGGTTCGCCCGGAAAAGGGGCGCGATCCGGCTGTAGGCCGCCCGGGAGCCGACCTCCCCCGCAGAGTAGGAGCGATCGATCTCCTCCCAGCCTTCCGCGAAACGTTCCAGGAATGCGTTGCCCATATCCACCCTGCAGACCGTCCCGTCGAAATCGCAGACGACCAGCAGACGCTCGCCCGGACAACCCCCGACCGGTCCAGGCACAGCAACGGGCTCATCCTTCATTATCGTTATCTTCCTTCCTTTTCCTGAAGTACTTCGTGAGGACATTCACCCCCACCAGGATCAGGAGAACCGGAAGAAGAAAGGTAGCGACGGCGTAGATCTTCACCTCGAAATTCTCCGAGATGAGGAAGACCAGGCCGACGCACCCGATGATCCAGCCGCCGAGGTCCCGACCCCGCTGGATCAGGGTCCCTGCGGCAATTACAATCAGGAGCAGGGGCCAACTGCGGGAAAAGGGCCAGATGCTCATCTTGCTTAGAATGATCAGGATCCCCAGGGCAATCAGGATCATGCCGCCCGTCAGGATGCTCCTTTTGTTGCGCGTCTCCATAACGATACGATCACCTCTTACGCCTTTTCCGCCAGCTTCAGAAACGGTTTGAACAGGTCGATCGGGATCGGAAAGACCGTTGTCGAGTTGTTCTCCGCCGCGATCTGATTCAGGGTCTGGAGATAGCGGAGTTGCAGCGACATCGGCTGTGTTTCCATGAGGGCCGCCGCCTCGATCAGCTTCTGTGCGGCCTGGAACTCCCCTTCCGCATTGATCACCTTGGCCCGCCGTTCTCTCTCCGCTTCCGCCTGCTTGGCAATGGCCCGTTTCATCTCCTCGGGCAGGTCGATCTGCTTGACCTCGACGTGGGAGACCTTGATCCCCCAGGGTTCGGTGTTTCGGTCCAGGATCTCCTGGAGCTGAAGGTTGATCTTCTCCCGCTCCGAGAGGATCTCGTCCAATTCCATCTGTCCGCAGACGCTCCGGAGGGTCGTCTGGGAGAGCTGCGAAGTCGCATAGAGGTAATTCTCCACATCGATCACGGCGGCTTTCGCGTCCATGACCCGGAAATAGACGACGGCGTTGACCTTGATCGAGACGTTGTCGCGGGTGATGACGTCCTGTGGGGGGACATCCATCGTGATCGTCCGCATGTCGATTCGGACCATTTTATCGACGACGGGGATCAGGATGATGAGACCGGGGCCCTTCGTGGCGATGACCCTCCCCAGACGGAAGATGACGGCCCGTTCGTACTCGTTGAGGATCCGTATGGCCGACGCGAGAAACATGACGACCAGAACAACCATGACCATGACTGGGTACATACCTGACATAACTGACCTCCTTCTATTTTTCGATGGGTTCTATTCTGACTTTCAGATGCTCCGCACGGATCACCCGAATCTTCGACCCCTTGGTTACGGGAACATCGCTGATTGCGTTCCAGTACTCCCCGTGAATCAGGACCTTCCCCCCCTCGTGGATATCGGTTATTGCCAGGCCCTCTTCGCCCCGCATCCCCTCCTGGCCTCCCTGCCGCGGCCGGAGCTGCGCCTTGACGGCTATGGCAATGACGGCGATGAAGAAGAGCGAGGTGATCGTCACCGCAGGAATGAGGACGCCCCAAGAGACCCGAAGGGAGGGATCGGGGGCCTGGAAGAGCATCAGCGACCCGATGACGAGCGAGATGATCCCCCCGACGGTGAGGATTCCGTGGCTGATGACCTTGATCTCCGCAATGAACAGGATGATACTGAAGAGGATCAGGGCGATCCCCGCGTAATTTACGGGGAGTGTCTGCATCGCAAAGAAGGCCATGATCAGGGAGATCCCCCCGATCACACCGGGGAGGATGACGCCCGGATTGGAAAACTCAAAGTAGATGCCCGCAAGGCCGATCAGCAACAAAATGTAGGCGATGTTCGGGTCGCTGAGTGCGGAAAGGACCTTCTGCCGTGTGCCCATGATCTTTTCATTGAGAATGGCTCCTTTCGTCTTCAGGACCTTCTTTCCCGCAGCCAGCGAGACCTCCCGGCCGTCCGCCTGTTCAAGAAGACGGTTCAGATCCGTTGCCACGAAATCGATCACCTTCAAGCGGAGGGCCTCCTCGGCGGTGATCGATTCGCTCTTCCGGACCGCCTTCTCGACCCAGTCTTCATTCCGCGCCCTTTTTTTGGCGATCCCCCGGACGTAGGCGACGGCGTCGTTTTCCACCTTCCGGCTCATCGTCTTGTCCATGCTGCCGCCGATCCCCAGAGCGACGGGATGGGCCGCGCCGATGTTCGTCCCCGGTGCCATCGCCGCGATGTGGGCTGCCTCGGTGATGATGACCCCGGCCGAGGCTGCTCTCGCCCCGGAGGGCGCGACATAGACGATGACGGGCACGGGGGCGTTCAGGATCCCCTTGGCAACGTCCCGCATGGCCAGATCCAGACCGCCCGGGGTATCCAGTTGGAGGATCAGTCCCTCCGCGCCGCCCTTTGCGGCCTCGCCGATGCTCTGGACGATGTATTCTGCAATGGGCGGCGTGATGGCGGCGCTGACCGTAATCACGTCGAAGATCGGCGCCTTGTCCGCCGCCGGCAGATTTTGCCCGGACAGCAGGACGCCGATGAGCACTGCGGTCGTCACCGCGGCCGCGCGGACTGTTCTTCGCAAGAGGGTTCTCTTCATTTTACCGGACCTTCCTTCCGTTCATCCATGTTATGTCCCGTCCCGAAGGGCCTTCATGATCGCCTGGACATCCTCCCACACCTGCTTCTTCGCCCCGGGGTTCCGAAGGAGGTAGGCCGGGTGGTAGGTCGGCATCAGGGGTATTCCCTGGTAGGCCTGGAACCGCCCGCGCAGGACAGTAATGGGCGCCTCCGATTTCAGCAAAGTATGCGCTGCAAAGCCTCCAAGGGCGCAGAGCACCCGCGGGCGGATCGCCTCGATCTGCCGGATCAGAAACGGTTCGCAGGCGGCGATCTCTTCCGGCTGCGGATTCCGGTTCCCGGGAGGGCGACACTTCAGGATGTTGCAGATATAGACCTCCTCCCGCTTCAGCCCCATCGCGGCAATTATCTTCGTAAGCAATTGTCCCGCGCGACCGACAAACGGCCTTCCCTGCGCGTCCTCATCCGCCCCCGGCGCTTCGCCGACAAAGACCAGCTCCGCATGGGGATTTCCCTCGCCGAAAACGAGCCGGTGACGGAGGCCGCCGAGGGAACAACGCCGGCAGTCACCAAGCTCCGCCCGGACCGCCTCCAGAGCGGATAGCTCTCCGGCGGACGTTTCCGCCGACAACGTCGGTTCCGGAGCGATCGGCGCAGCAGCACAGGGATTCTCCCGGGACAGGTAGGAGAGGGGTTTCCCTAACTCCGCGTCCACGCGCAGGCTCTCCGTCAGCGACCGGACCAGCTCCAAAAGCTCTTCCCGCGGTTTAGCCTCAGCGCCCATCCCGAATCCTTGCGTTTTCCCTGATCTTCCGCACCCGGTCGAGGATGACGCCGGCCACATCGATCTTGTCCATCAGGGGAAACGCCTCCACTCCTCCCTCCCGGTCCATGATCCGGACAACATTCGTATCGCCCCGGAAGCCGGCCCCGGGTTCGGTTACGTCGTTGGCCACGATGAAATCCATCCCCTTTTCAATGAGCTTTGACCGGGCGTGTTCGATGAGGTGATCCGATTCCATCGAAAAACCAACCAAAATTCGGTCGCCCTTTTTCTGCGCAATCTCGGAGATGATATCCGGGTTCCGCTCCAGGCGGACGGTCAGGGACCCTTCCTTCTTTTTGATTTTCACCGGTTCGCAGACCGCCGGCCGGTAGTCGGCCACCGCGGCAGCCTTGATCACCACCGTCGCCTCCTCCAGACGTGCCAGCAAGGCATCCCGCATCTCGACGGCCGTCTGCACCGGGACGAAGGAGACGCCCCGCGGCGCGGGAAGCGCGGTGGGACCGCTGACCAGCGTCACGGTCGCGCCCCGCCTCCTTGCCATCACGGCCAGGGCGTACCCCATCTTTCCGGAAGAGTAATTGCTGATGAACCGCACCGGATCGAAGGGTTCCTGCGTCGGTCCGGCCGTGATGAGGATGTGCTCGCCCCGGAGATCCTTCTTCGTCAGGATCGACTCGATTTCTTCCGCGATTTCCACCGGCTCGGCAAGGCGCCCCTGCCCTTCGGCCCGGCAGGCCAGTTCGCCGAATCCCGGCTCCAGAACGGCATGGCCGCGGGAAACCAGTCTGACAAGATTTTCCTGAACCACGGGATTTGCATACATCTTTGCATTCATCGCCGGACAGATGAGAATGGGCGCCTCCGTGGCCAAAAGAACCGTGGTCAGGAGATCGTCGGCGAGTCCCGCGGCCATCTTGCCGATGATGTTCGCCGTCGCGGGCGCGATGACGACCAGTTCGGCGAATTCGGCTATGGAGATGTGGCTGATCTCGAAGCTCCCCGGCGTCCAAAACAGCTCCGTGGAAACCGGATTTCCCGACAGGGTTTCGAAGGTGAGAGGCGCAATGAACTTGCAGGCATGGTCGGTCATCACCACCCGGACCTTCGCCCCGCGCCGGACCAGATCCCGGACCAGTTCGGCGGCCTTGTAGGCGGCGATGCCACCGGTCACGCCCAGAACAATTTTTCTGTCCTTCAGCATTTCAGGGGTCCCCTCACAACAATAACGGTTAGAGTTTATAACACCGCGAAATACGGACAATCCGGTTTCCCGCCCTTTCCGTGATATGGGAGTCCGGTTTTTCAAGCCATATAGGATTCCTGCCGGCGCGGGAATGATAACATTGCATCTGACTATAACAAGGATGCCCTGCAAGATCAAGGAATTCATGGTTCGCCGTCGACAAAGATTATTTCGCCTTGCAATGCACCCGTAAAGTGGCTATACCGCAACCGTTCATCGAGGAGGAAGGCAGCTTATGCGAAAGAGAATCCGGTATATCGTCAGTTGTTTCGTCCTGCTGCTCGCGGGCGGAGTCGGATGGTTTTTCCTCACCGTTGGGGAGCGCGGCAAGCCCGTCGTGGAGATCGGCGCGGATGCCGCCGTCATCGGCCGTGGGAAGGCTCTGGATATCACATTTTCCGATTCCGGCCGGGGCCTCCGTCGTACGGAAATCATCATCACCCAGGACAACCAGCCCCGAGTCGTATCCGCCATCGACTACCCGGAAACGGGCGTCCGTCGCAAAGCGGTTTCGTTTACCGTGGACGCCGCCACCCTGAAACTCCATGACGGACCGGCCATCCTGACCCTTACGGCCGTCGATTACTCTCTCTGGAAGAACCGGACCACGGTGACGCACCCGGTCACGATCGACTTCCTGCCGCCCCAGATCTTCCAGCTCAATACGCAGAACCACATCAATCCCGGAGGAACCTGCGTCGTCGCCTATCGCCTGTCGGAGGCGGCCCTTCTGACGGGCATCCAGGTCGGCGACTTCTTCTATCCCGCCTATCCGGTAACGCTGGCCGGGAAACCCGGTTATGCGGCCTACTTCGCCCTGCCCCTCGAGGCGTCGCCCGGGGTCCCGCAGATCCGCATCCTGGCCCGGGATCAGGCCGGAAACGAGACCGCAAGCGGCATCCCCGCCCTGATCCAGAGGCGGAAGTTCCGCAGCGACAAGATGGTCCTTACCGACAGCTTTCTCGGACAGAAGATGCCCGAATTCCAGGCTTTGGTCCCGGAACTGCGGGGGAAGACGCCCATGGAAACCTTCGTCTATGCAAATACCCTGCTGCGCGCCGACAATCTCAAAATGATCCAATCCGCCTGCATGAAATCGGAACCCCGGCCGCTCTGGCAAGACACCTTCCTCCGGATGAAAAACGCCGCGCCCATGGCTCTCTTCGGCGACCGCCGGACCTATCTCTACAATGGGAAACCGGTGGGGGAGAGTCTCCACATCGGCGTCGATCTCGCATCCCTCGTCCATGCGCCGATCGAGGCCGCCAACAGCGGCATCGTCCGTTTCACCGGGACGCTCGGAATTTATGGCAATGCGGTCATCATCGACCACGGGATGGGGCTCTCGACCCTCTACGCCCACATGAGCGGCATCCAGGTCAAGCCGGACCAGAACGTAAAGCGGGGAGAGGTGATCGGCCTGTCCGGCGCGACCGGTCTTGCCGGCGGGGATCACCTTCACTTCGGCGTGGCGGTCCACGGCCGGTTCGTCGATCCGCGCGAATGGTGGGATCCCCACTGGATCGCCGACAATGTCACCAAGAAGCTGGACGTAATGTTCTAAGACTTGGCGATATCGCGGTGGGCAATATTTACAAAATAGCCCTTGTCCGCAAAGTAGGCGCCCAGGTGGTTTGCCATGACGACGGAGCGGTGATGGCCGCCGGTGCAGCCAAGGGCGATGTTAAAACGGGACTTCCCCTCTTTCTCGTAGAGAGGGATGAGAAAAGCCATCAGATCAAATAATTTCGCCACAAAGGTTCGGCCGCCTTCCGATTCCAGGACGTAATCGCGGACCCGGAAGTCATGTCCGTTGCAGCCGCGCAACTCCTCCACGAAATGGGGGTTGGGCAGAAAGCGGACGTCCAGGACCATGTCGGCGTCGGCCGGCAGCCCGCAGCGATAGCCGAAAGAGGTCACATGGATCACCAGATTCCTGCCCGAAGCCGAGCCGAGGAAATACCGCTGAACGACATCCTTGAGCTGATGGACATTGCAGGAGGTGGTGTCGATCACTTTGTCGGCCATCTGTTTCAACGGGGCGAGTTTTTCCCTCTCCAGGCGGATGCCGTCCATGAGTGAACCGCGCGGGGCGAGGGGGTGAGACCTCCTCGTCTCGCTGAAACGGTGCAGGATCGCCTCGTCGGCGGCATCGAAAAACAGGATCTCGATCCGATAGCCTTTTTCCTTGAGCCTGGTGAAGATCCGCGGGTACTTTTCCAGTAACCCCCGCTCCCTGAGATCCATGACCATTGCAACCTGCACGATCTCCTTGGCCGGGTCGGACTGGATCTCCAGAAACTTCGGCAGGAGAACCACCGGCAGGTTGTCGACGCAGAAAAAACCGATGTCCTCCAGCGCCCGCAGGGCGGTGCTCTTGCCGGAACCGGATAGCCCCGTGATGATCACCACACGCAACTGCTTCATCCCGATCCTCCTTTGGCTGGATCTGCACGCCGTTGCCTGATGAGGAGCCCCCCCCGACTCCAATCAGCACTCGTCGTCCTTTTCGGCAATGATCCGGAAAAGATCCTCATGCATCTTCGCTTCCAGAAGATTTTTCCGGAAAGCCGGATCCTTCAGCATCCGGGAAATCTTCGCCAGGACCTTGAGATGCTGACCCGCCGAATTCTCGGGCGCCATCAGCAGAAAGAACAGATGCACCGGCTTTCCATCCATCGCCTCGAACGCGATCCCCTCCCGGCTCCTGCCGAAGGAGACCACCATCTCATCGAGTCCCGGGATTTTACCGTGGGGGATGGCGATCCCGTCCCCGATGCCGGTGCTCCCCAACCTCTCCCGCTCCAGGAGGATATGAAGTATCGCATCGGGGTCAACTTTGATCCTTCCCTTCGCAAAGACACCCGCCAGTTCCGCAAGGGCGTCGCGTTTGTTCCGGGCCTTCAACTCCTCAAGAACGAACTCCCTCCTGAGCATCTCCGTAATTTTCATGCTTGCATCCTCAAACCTCAACGGCCGATCTCCAACAGCGCAAATTTCCCATCCTCGCGCCGATAGATGACGTTGATATTTTCAGTCGAAGAATCGCGATAGATCACAAACCGGTTCTTCGTGGTTTCCATTTCCAGGACCGCGTCATCGATCGACATCGGTTTCAATACCATTTTGCGCGTCTCCACCACCTTGGCATCGGGCGAGTCCTCGCTCTCTTCGGCCGGGGATTCTCCTTCGAATTCTCCGCTTCGGGAAGAATTGGTCTTGAAACCGCGGACCTTTTCCTTTCGTTTCTTGAGCTGCCGTTCGATCTTTTCAATGGCGTTGTCGATGGCCAGGTGCATATCCTTTTCTTCTTCCCCGCCATTGATGTTTAACCCGTTGGCCATCAAATTGATTTCCGCCGTATTGCGGAATTTCTCGACCGAGAGGATGACCCGGGCATCCACCGGATTATCGATATACTTTTTCAGTTTCTTCAGTCTCTCCTCCACATATTCCCTCTGCCAGTCCTCCCCCTCCGCATTCCTGAATGTCACGGAAATCTTCATGATCGGTTCCTCCCTTTTTTGGTTTCACCCGCCCGACGATCGGGGGACATGATGCCGCATCGTGTTCCCCGATCGCCGGATCGGCAAATCGGTGAGCTATACGGATATCGATTCGCCCTGTCAACATTTTTTAAAAATATTTTTTCCGCCTCGATGAGGGCAGAACTCCCATCATATCCCTGTATTTCACGATCGTCCGCCTCGCAATGGTTATCCCCGAAACGCCAAGACGCTTGACGATTTCCTGATCGCTGAAGGGTTTGCGGGGATCTTCCCCGCCGATGATCTTCCGGATATCCTCCTGCACACTCTTGGAGGAGACGTTGTCGCAGCCGGTTTTGTGGATGCCGCTTCCAAAAAAGTATTTCAGCTCGAAGAGGCCCCGCGGCGTATGCATATATTTGTTCGTCACCACCCGGCTGATCGTGGATTCATGCATCTCCACGTCATCGGCGATATCCCGCAGGATCAGAGGCTTGAGAGAGCCGATCCCGCGGTCGAAAAATTCCTTCTGAAACCGGACGATACTCTCGGAAACCCGGTAGATCGTCTTCTGCCGTTGCTGAATGCTCTTGATGAGCCAGGTCGCCGACTGGACCCGCTCCTTGATGTACTTCTTCCCATTTTCCTGCTTCTCGCGCCCGGTCATCCCGCCCATGATCTCCCGGTAAAAATTGCTGATCCGGAGCCTCGGAAGACCGTCGTCGTTGAGGACGATCTTGTAGTCTTCGCCGCTCTTGTAGACATAGACGTCCGGAACGATCGCCTGGATGCGTTCCTCGTTGTAAACGCTTCCCGGGCGGGGATCCATATGGCTGATGATCACGACCGCCGCCAGGACATCCTCGATGCGCGCCTTCAATTTTCGGGCGACATGGGCATAGTTCCTGATTTCCAGGTCCCTGAGATGATCGAGGATGATCCGTTCCACAAGGGGGCGCGCACCCTCTGTCATCTTCGCCTGGATGAGCAGGCATTCGCGCAGATCGCGGGCGCCAATCCCGACGGGATCAAATTCCTGAACCTTTTTCAACACTTCTTCGACAAAGTCGGACGCCACCTTCTCCTGGACGGCAATCTCATCCGGCGTCGCGACCAGATAGCCGTTATGATCCAGGTTGCCGATGATCTGTTCGCCGATACGCCGTTCATCCTCGCTGAACCGGGAAAGACGGAGCTGCCACATCAAATGGTCCGTAAGCGATGACTTTGCCACGAGGAGATTGTCCCACGAAGGGGCGATCCCCTCCTTCCGGTCATAGGTGACCCCCATCGGACCATAATCTTCCAGATAGTTGTCCCAGTCGAAATCTTCCCGGCCATCCCCTTCGCCCGTCAGCTCCTCGGTCCGCTTAACGGTCCGGGGCTCTTCCCGATCCTCTTCCGCGGTCTCTGCGGGTTCTATTTTCTTTTCGGCCTCAGGATCCTCATCCGACGTGACCTCCTCCAGAAGCGGATTCTCCTCCATCTCCTGATTGACCATATCTACCAGCTCAAGCCTCGACATCTGCAGGAGCTTGATGGCCTGCTGTAGCTGCGGCGTCATGATCAACTGCTGGGTCAATTTCAGATTCTGTCTGAGTTCAAATGCCATGTTCCCGTTGTTGTTTCTCCTTCAGAATTTGACGGCTGCGAAAAAAGTAAAATCCCCCCCCCTGGCGGGAGGGGATTGAGGGGAGGGGTCATTTCGGACTTTTTGCGAGAACTTCAGAATTTAAAATCATCGCCGAAATAGATCTTCCTCGCAATCTCGGAGCCGGCGATTTCTTCCGGCGTTCCCTCCACGAGAATCGTTCCCTCGTTGATGATGTAGGCGCGATCACAGACGGAAAGGGTCTCCCGGACATTGTGATCGGAGATGATGACCCCGATCCCCTTCGTCCGGAGCCTAGCGATGATCCTCCCGATATCCGCCACCGCCAGTGGATCGATTCCCGCGAAAGGTTCATCGAGAAGGATGTATTTCGGCGAGGTGACGAGCGCCCGCGTGATCTCCACCCTCCTTCTCTCGCCTCCGGATAACGAATAGGCCATGTTGTCCGCAAGTTGCGTCAGATCCAGTTCCGCAAGGAGCCGGTGCAGACGCTCCTCCCTCTCTTCCGGGGTGATGGGAAGCGTCTCGAGGATCGCCAGGATGTTCTCCCGCACCGTCAGCTTCCGGAAAATGGACGGCTCCTGCGGAAGGTAATTCAGCCCTTTCCGTGCCCGGATATACATCGGACACCGGCTCAGATCCTCACCGTCGAGGAAAATCGCCCCCTCATCCGGCTTGATCAGCCCGACGATCATGTAGAAGATGGTCGTCTTTCCTGCGCCGTTGGGTCCCAGGAGGCCGACCACCTCGCCGGGATTGATCTCCAGATGAATCCGGTCGACCACCCTTCTGCCGCTGTAGATCTTGATCAGATCCGTTGCCGTCAGTTTTCCCATGAATATATCCCGTGATATCCGACGGAGAGGAAAGAGGAGGTCACTATTTTTTCTCCTCGTCCTCTTTGGGATAGATTGTGGCAGTCACGCGCCGGTTCTCGAAGCTCTCCACAACCCCCCGGTTCTCATCCAAGAATACGACGATCCGGTCCCCCCGGATGATATTGGCGCCTTCGCGCAGAACCGCGCTGCCTGTCATCGTGATCTTCTGGATATCCTGTTCGAAGATGGCATCTTCTCCGGTCACGACCCGTTCGCCCTCGGTGATCGTCACTTGCCCCTTCGCCTCCACTCTTTCCAGATCCCCTGTCCCTTCGACCTCCGCGGTCGACCGACCGGCCGTCTTTCTGTTTTCCTTGTAGTAGAGCGTCAGACGATCCGCCCGGATCGTCCGCGCACCTTGCGTGGCCACGGCATTCCCGGAAAAGACGACCATCCGTTTTTCGTTGTACGCATCCAGGCGGTCGGAAACGATCTGAATCGGCTGATTCTTCTCGATCCGGGGTTGTTGCTTCGTTGCGGCCAGCGCGCCCCCCGGCGGATACAGGACCGCAATCAAAACGCCCAGGGTAACAATGATCCGCAGAAACCTTTCCAACATCCTATTTCTCCTCTTATTTTCCGGTGGAGTTCGCCCGAACCTGCGACAGGAGCGTGACCTTTTTTTCATTCAGCGAAAAGATCATTCCCACACCGCTGATCCGGACACTCCCGTTTTCCATAACCACGGGAGTGTCCGTTTCGATCTGCTTTACGGCATCCAGGTACAGAAGGCGGTCCGTCGAAATACGGTCGCCATTTTCCGACACAATAACGACCTTCCCTTCGATTTCCATATCGCGGGACTGGGTATTGAGCTGCCCCCGGTCGCCGTTCATCACGAAGACCCGACCGTCTTTCATCACCAGTCGAACCTTTACCTTCTCGAAGAGCGCCAGGTTTTCCTTCTTCCGATACAGGGCCGTATCCGCCGTGATCTCCCACTTCATGCCGGAATCCCCGACATCGGTATAACGGACATTCTTGACCTGCAGATCGACCCGATCCGACATGATCTTGAGCAGCGCCTTCTCCGGCGACCTGAGGAGGCCGATTGCGAGGATCGCCGCTACGGACAGGATCACCGTCAGGATTGCAACAATGAGCACCATTTTTCTTTTTGTCTTCATCTCACCGGGGACATGATGCCGCATCATTTCCCCTCCGGCCTCCCTGCGTTCTTCCGCACCTGTCTGAAATTCTACCACCCGTGCCTGCGGATGTAAAGGTGAAACGTCGCCTCCCCGGAGGGGGACATGATGCCGCATCGTGTCCCCCATTTCCCATTTCATGCAAATTCATACCGCGCGGCCACATCCGCCCACCGGTTCTGCGCCTTTAGAATCACCTCGCACACCTCCCGAACGGCCCCCCGTCCTCCACCGTGTTGCGTTACATAATCGGCGATCTGCCTAACTTCCGGGACCGCATCGGCCACAGCTACGGAAAACCCCGCCCGCCTGAGAAGAGGAATATCGACTACGTCATCGCCGACACATGCCGTCTCTTCCGGGATCATATCCCGCCGCTTCAGGATTTCGGAAAAGGCCTCCGTCTTGTTCCAGATCCCCTGATGAACCTCCGTGATCCCCAGATCGGCGGCGCGGTGTTCGACCACCCGGGATCGTCTTCCAGTCAGCAGCGCCACATCGATTCCGAATCTCATGAGAATTTTCAGGCCGTGACCGTCCTTCACATCAAACTTTTTGCTCTCCAGCCCCGCATCGTCCATGACGATCCGTCCGTCGGTCAGAACCCCATCCACGTCAAGGATCAGGAGTTTCACTCTCCGGATTTTCTTGAGAAGTCGTTCTTCGGTTACCTCTTTCACCATCGTCCCTCGTTTCAATCGGTTGCACACCATCATCCCTGATGTCCGCGCACTGCGGCATCGATCTTTATCAGGGTCATCAACAGTTTCGGCAGGCTGTCCAGTCTTAGGGAATTTGGCCCGTCGCACAACGCACGGTCCGGTTCGGGATGAACCTCGAAAAACAGGCCGTCGATTCCAGCCGCCACCGCCGCCCGGGCAAGACAGGGAACCATGCCACGGTCGCCGCCCGATGCCCTGCCGGCCCCTCCGGGAAGTTGTACGCTGTGCGTGGCATCAAAGATTACCGGATATCCCGTTCCCCGCAGAATCGGGAAGGAGCGGAAATCCACGACGAGATTGTTGTAACCGAAACTGACCCCCCGCTCTGTCAGCATAATGTTGTCATTTCCCGCCGCCGCGGACTTCTCCACGATATGGACGGCATCCCACGGGGCAAGGAATTGCCCCTTCTTGATGTTCACCGCCTTCGCCCGGCGGGCGATCTCGACAACGAAGTCGGTTTGACGGCAGAGAAAGGCCGGGACCTGCAGGACATCGAGGATTGCGGCCGCCGGTGCGATCTCCTCAAAACGATGGACATCGGAAAGAACGGGAATGGCGAATTCCTCCCGGATCCTTTTGAGGATCTCCAGCCCCCGGACCAGACCCGGTCCGCGGTAGGCATCCCGGGAGGTCCGGTTCGCCTTGTCGTATGAGGCCTTGAAAATAAGCGGAATTCCGAGATCCCCCGTCAGCGTCTTCAGGTCGCGGGCGATCTTCGCCGTCATTTCCTCGTCCTCGATCACACACGGACCGGCGATGAGCACCAAGGGGGCGCCGCCGCCGATTTCTATACCGCCGACGCTGATCTTCTTCATCTGCACATTCCTTTGCAAGTTATTGTTTCTGCTGCATGATCCGGATCTTCATCTGCGGAATCCGCCTCGCCGCCCTCGTCAAATCGGGGTTGAGTTCATAAGCCGTCGTGTAGGCCCTGAGCGCTTCCTGAAAAAGACCTTTCTTCTCATAGGCCGCCCCAAGATTCGCATAGACCTCGTCGTCCTCGGGATCCAGCTTCAGCGACATCAGATAGTATTCGATCTGCCGGTCCAGATCCCCCTTGAGTCCGTATACGTAAGCGGTGCTCGCGTAGCCGGCGGCCTTCTTCGGGTTCAGATCGATCAGCTTCTTATAGATCCGTATGGTCTTGTCGTACTGTTTTTCCTTAATATAGGCGTCGGCCAGGGTGTTCAAGACCTCGGTCGTGGGGTTTGCCGCGGCAAGCTTCTCATACATCGCGATCGATTCTTTCGTCTTGCCCGTCAGACCATAGGACAGGGCCAGGTTCTGCCGAATCTGGGGGTCCTTTGCCCCATAGCGGATGGCCTTTTCATAGTTCTCCGCGGACTGGGCCGGTTTCTTCAGTTCCGCATAGGCAAAACCGAGACGGGTATGGATCGCCGCTTTCCGCGGACTCATCTTCACCGCCTTCTCATAGAGGGGTACAGCCTCGCTGAAACGCTTCGCCTTGAAATGGAGGGCGGCCAGTCTCTCCAGGGCGTCCGGATCGTCGGGTTTCAATTCCAGGACCTTTTGTTATTCCCGAACCGCCTCCGGCTCCTTTTTAGCCTTTTCATAGGCGGCCGCCAGATTGAATCGGACAACCGGATCTCCCGGGTTCAGTGCGATCGCCTTTCCGTAATTCTCGATCTCCTCCCTGGCCTGTCCCTTGCCGCCATAGGCCAGGCCGAGATTGGCATAGACGGCGGCGTTCTTCGGCTGCCGTTTCAGAACCTCCCGATGCCACCGGATCGCCTCGTCGAAATTTCCCATCTTCAAAGAAACGCTCGCGAGGGCGGCCGCCACATGATCGGCCTTCGGCACCTTCTCCAGGACCATGAGGTACTGCTCAGCGGCCCGGGCGAGCTGACCCGACTTCTCATAGGCCTCTCCCAACTTGAAGATGGCCACAGGATTGTCGGGCCGGATCTGCAGGGAGGCCTGGTAAGAGGCGATGGCCTTCTTCCAATCCCCCATCTGGCCCCAGGCCATGGCCATGTCCGCCAGCGCGGCATCATCCCGCGGATTGGCTTTAACGGCCCGCGCGGTGATCCGGATCACATCCTCGTACTGTCCGCTCTTCAGATAGCACTTCGCCAATTCCGACAGGATGGCCGGATCGTCCGGTTTCAGGACCAGGATTTCCTGATACTGCGCAATCGCTTCTCTTGTCATACCGGCATGGAGATAGATGGAAGCGAGCATGCGGCGCACATTCGTATCTTCCCGGTTCATGGCGATCGCCCGTTTAAGGTATTCGATCTGAACCTTCTGATTCCCCGAACTCCGGGCATAGCGCAGCCAGTCCTGGGGGGTGATCTGTATCCGGATGGGAATGGCCGCAATCTGATCGCCCCGATAGGTAATCCGCAGGGAAAAATCGCCCGGCTTGTTTTCCCCGACGCCATTCCGGCCGGTCAGAACCGCCTTATCCACCAGATCGATCCCCTTGAGGAGCTTTCGGAAATCATCCTTACCCCCGAGCCCTTCGATATCCGCGGCAATCCCGCCGCCGAAGAGAACATCCGTCGAAATCTCCTTGATCACAAATTCGTCCCGATAGGAGACCTCAAAGGTATCCCGGGATGTCAGGCGGTAATCCCTCCCGTTCTTCTCCAGAATAAGCGCATAGAAATGGGGTTTCCGGTCGAGGATGATGAAGGAAAAGGTATTCCGAATTCTTGCCCATCCTTCCGGGATTACTTGAAATTGTTCCGGATAGAGGAATGCGGCCAGACCGCATACGGTCAAGATCACTAGGATCAGAACAACGATCCGGATCTTTGTCGATTTTCGCCCCTTCCTTGCAGGTCTCGATGCTTTACCCGACTGATACTCCATAGACTCTGACCTCTCGACCGCCCTTGATCATCAAATTTGACAAAGATGTCTTCACCCTCGGGGATGAAACTTCCGGTGGATCTCCTTCAGGCGTTCCCGCGTCACATGCGTATAGATCTGCGTCGTGGAGATGTCGGCATGACCCAGCATGATCTGCACGGAACGCAGATCGGCCCCCCCCTCCAGCAGGTGCGAGGCGAAGGAATGCCGGAACGTGTGCGGATGAACCCTCTTGCCCAAACCTGCCTTTGCGGCATGCTTTTTCACGATCTTCCAAAATCCCTGTCGGGTCATTCCTTTCCCCGAACGGTTCAGAAACAGGTGATCATTCTCCGCTCCTTTGAGAAGAAGAGGCCTCGCCCCGTCCAGATAACGTTTGACCCGATCATACGCCGTGCGTCCCACGGGGACAATCCTTTCCTTCTCTCCCTTTCCCATGGCAACCAGATACCCCACCTGCCAGTTGATGCTGTTTACGGTCAGCCCGATCAGCTCCGACACCCGGATCCCGGTCGCATACGAGAGTTCAAGCATGGCGGAATCCCGGAGATCCGCCGGCGTCGCCTCGCCGGGTTGCGCCAGCAGAAGGTCCATCTCTTCCCGGCTCAGTACGTCGGGAAGTCGCATCCAGACTCTGGCCAGTTCGATATGGGCCACGGGGGTATGTTCCACCTTCTTCTCCCGAAGGAGATATTTATAAAACCCCCGGATGGCCGCCAGGGTGCGATTCACCGAATTGGCCGCCAGCCCTTCTCCCTGCAGCGACGCCAGAAAAGAAATCACCTCCTCTGTCCCGACCCCGCCGATCCCGAGGGTTCCCCCTTCGCCGACAAACTCTGCATACCGGCCCAGATCCCGGCTGTATCCGTCGATTGTGTTGCGGGAAGCCCCCTTTTCGACCGTCAGGTAGTTGAGATACTCATCGATCAGATGATGCATGTTATTTTTTAACGTAAATGGCGCGGAGAAGCAAAGACTTTTTGACGGACACGTCTCCGCCGCAAGGCAAGGACAAAGGGCATGGATATAATCAATCGAGATTCCAACGGTTTAGGAAAGATCCCTGCGTGAAAATGTCTGGTCACCCCTTTTTGATTTGACACCCCTTTTTGATTATGATAGGGGTCGCCGATCATTTCATTGGAATGCCGTCCTTTTTCTCATGATCGCCGTTTCCGGGTTGTTCCTTTTTTCGTCAGGGAACACAGGCAGAGTAGCCGGAAGATGCGCATCCCTTGCCATGATCCCGCGGGGAGGGACTGCAGCGGGAAGGAAGTGAATCTTGCTCCTTCGTGAGGTACAGAAAATCCTGGATGCCGAGGTACTTGTCGGGGCGGAAAAGCTCGATATGGAGGTCCATACCGCTTTCGGCGCCGACCTCATGAGCGATGTGCTGGCCTTCGCCGATTCCGGATGCCTTCTGCTGACGGGGTTGACCAATCCTCAGGTCATCCGCACAGCCGATGTGTTGGACATCGCGGCCATCATCCTGGTTCGAGGGAAGAGACCGCCTCCGGAGACCCTCCGCGCCGCGGCAGATAAAAATATCCCTGTTCTTGCGACAAAGTATATCCTTTTTGAATCAGCGGGTCGTCTGTATGAAAAAGGGATTGTCGGTTCCGCGCAGAAAGTGGATGGGCGCCGTGTCCGCTTGTGAAAAATGGCTGTACGAGAACAGCTTCCCCGTTGATGGGGGAAATTTTGACGATGCGGGCCG
>Ga0247841_10003312_pt1 | contig 30195 bp, 30 predicted proteins | sample LaCruzMarch2015__2_FD_192410 | JGI IMG/M metagenome (GOLD analysis project Ga0247841, IMG submission 192410) | Freshwater microbial communities from meromictic Lake La Cruz, Castile-La Mancha, Spain - LaCruzMarch2015_18m | ecosystem: Environmental > Aquatic > Freshwater > Lake | place: Spain... | reverse complement strand
GCAGGTGTTTTCTGTTAAATTTCCATAATTAAAATTGCCAAGAGTTTCAATGCCTAAAGTTAAAACCTGCAAACTTCTGCTCATTTTGGTGGTTTTTCTGAGCAGTCTTGTTTTATTTAATAAAGTTTTCGCTGAATGCCTTCAGGGGCAAATCAATATTAATCAAGCGCCAGCAGAGGACCTAGATAAAATTACTCAAATCGGTCCAGTAACGGCGGAAAAGATTATTGCAGAAAGAAATATAAAATTTTTTGAAAGTTTAGATGATTTGAGAAGAGTTAGTGGTATTGGAGAGGCAACATTAACTAAAATAAAACAAGAAGGATTGGCGTGTGTTAACTCTACGAGCTCTCCGCAAATTCCTCCAACAAGCACTTCTACTGATTCAACCGCTACGACAACTTCTGAAACAGGCTCAATCTCGACAGCAACTTCCACTTCTCAGACGAGCGGCAGTTCCGCTAATCAACGACCAGTAGTAGAAGCGGGCCAAGATGTTGTTACAAATGTTGGCGCGGTAATTCGCTTTGATGGCTCTCAATCATTTGATCCTGACAATGACCAACTGGTTTATATTTGGAGTTTCGGAGATGGGAATTCTAAGGAAGGAACGAGCATTGATCATTCTTATGAATTACCGGGTAAATACATAGTAAGTCTTGAAATTGGCGATGGAAAATCGACTAGTATTGATACGCTTATTGTTAATGTTTATCCCCAGGCGATTTTTATATCCGAGTTTTTACCTGATCCAACTGCAGAAGAAGAAAAAAATGAATGGCTTGAAATTGGTAATTTTTCCAATTATTTAGCTGATATTTCAGGTTGGGAAATTGCCGACGAAGGAACAAGCAGTCATCGTTTCGTTTTTCCCAAAAATACCTTTGTTTTGCCAAATACTTTTTTAGTGCTGCCAAGACCGCTTACGAAAATCACTTTAAATAACGACAAAGATAGCATTAGTCTTTTTTATCCTTCAGGACAATTAGCCGATGAAGTGAGTTATGAAAAACCTAAATCGGGAATGTCTGCGGCCAGAAAAGATGAAAAGTTTTTTTGGACACTTGTTCCAACTCCAGGATTTAACAATATTATTTACCTAGATGAGAAGAACACTAATAAAACAAGTATTCTTGATAAAAAAGTTGAGGATAACGCATTGTCTAATTCAAAAAATCAGGCAATTATTTCCGTTAGCACAGTTACCTCAAAAAAAGTTTCGTCTAAAATAATTTTAAACACAGATTTTAAAAAACAAGTTAATACTCCGACCATAACTGACATTGATAATATTTTTGAAATTAAAAAAGCATTGGCAAGCGGCAATGCCATTGATCTGCCGAAATCCGTTAGCGGTAAATTAGGAAAAAATGGCCAAGGCGGCATAGAATCGATAAACGATTCGGGAGTTTTTAAAAGGACTATTTTTCAAAGACCCCAGCTCATACTTTTTGTAAGCACGATTATCTCTTCTGTTATTTTTGCTTTTTGGGGCCTTGAAATAAAAAAACGATTTTTCAAATGAAAAGAATATTTTCAAAACCTAAGATCTTATTTATAGCCCTTTTTTTGGGCTTGGCTTTTAATTTTCTTCCATTTTTTGCCAGCGCAGCTAGCACTAAGTTTTTCGTTGATAGTTATTATGACTCTTTAAGTCGTGAAGAAATAACAGCGCAATCATATTATGAATCTGATAGAGCTTACTATTATATAGAGGATGATTACTTAGACATACTCTCTCTTGAGCAAAAAAATCAAATTAAAGAAATCATAAAAAAATTAGGGAAAAGCTTTGATCAAGAAATTTATCCAAAATTAACACAACTTCTTGGAGATATCTGGAATCCGGGAATTGATAATGATTCCAGAATTACCATTCTCTTTACTCAGCTGACTGATGGCGTAGGGGGATATTTTAATGCTGGGGACGAAATGACGCTCGCGCAAAATAGCGCTTCAAATGTAAGAGAGATGATATATCTAAGCACTGATTTTTTGCTCGATCAAGAAATCAAAAGTTATGTTGCTCACGAATTTCAACACTTGATTACCTATAATCAAAAAGAAAGAAATCAAAATAAAACCGAAGACGTTTGGCTTAACGAATTGAGAAGCGAATATGTTTCAACTTTTTTAGGATACGACACGGAGGATTATAATAATTCAAACCTAAAAGCGAGAATTGAGAAGTTTCTTCAGTATCCCTCAGACCCTCTAACTGAGTGGCGTGGAAGGCTTTACGATTATCTTCCGATAAATTTACTTGCGCAATATTTCGCAGATCATTATGGCAACGGTTTTTTTAGTCAATTGACGAGAAATGGCGAGGTTGGAATTGATAGTATTAATAATGCTCTCAGTACCGCCGGAGGAAATAATGATTTTACGGAAACTTTTGGAAATTGGATGATTAGTCTTTACTTAAACAATGCGCAGGAAGAAATTGAGTATGGTTTTCTAAATTATTTTCTTCGCAATCTTCATGTTCCTCCCACAGCCCAGTACGAGGTTTTTCCTGGTCTTGCAATTTTAAGATCTGGCCTCATAAAAGAATGGATGCCTTTATGGTATGAGATCACTGCCAAAAAAGATACCAATAACGAAGTTATTATTAGTTTTAATGGTAGTACTGCCAGAGGAGAGTTCAGAGCTAAAATTTTAAAAATAGATTCGGCGGGAAATTACTTCGCGTCCGATTGGAATTTTACAGATGGCAAAACGGGAGAAATTACGATGCATCGCTTAGGGGGCGATCTTAAAAAAATTGTTATCATGCCTTATTTAATTTATAATGGTCACTATCAAGATGAAACTTTAGATTATAACAATTTCAGCCTTTCGGTTACGAGCAATCAGGAAGCAGAATCGACGCCAACCTCAACGCTATCTGTCATTAATTCGTCCAATCAGACCCAATTATCTCTGATTCAAAACGGCGATCTTGTCAGGGCAAAAGGTGATTATAAAGTTTATATAATTAATGGTAATTACAGGCGCCATATTTTATCGGATAAAATTTTCAACTTTTATGGACACTTAAATTGGGCTTCGGTCAAAGAAATATCTTTAGCAGAATTAAACAGCTATCAGGAAAGTAATTTTGTAAGAGCTGATGGAGATAAAAAAGTTTATGAAATTGATGAGTCGGGACAAAAGCATTGGCTTAATATAACTGGAGAAGAATTTGTTTCTTCGGGAAGAGACTGGAAGAGTGTTTATGTTATTAATAATCAAGAGAGAGATTTTTATAAAATCGGAAACGAGATAGTAAATTAAATTTCTAATTTCTAATTTCAAATTTCCCTGCCTGCAGGCAGGCAGGTAATCAATTTAATGATTAAATTAAAACTATGAACATTCACATCAACACTACTGGCTTCGAAATGACTCCAGCCATCCAGAATTATTTAGACAAGAGACTTAAAAGCGTAAAAAAACTTGTCAGTTATGCCCCGGGGAAGCAGGAGATTTGGGTTGAACTTGAAAAAACAAGCCAGCACCACAATAAAGGAAACTATTTTGAATCAAGAATTGATATTGCTTTGAAAAACAGGACAATTCACGAAGAAGAAAGAGCAGAAAGTCTCTATGAAGCAATTGATAAAATGGAATCAAAGATTACAAGAGAATTAAAGCATTATAAAGATAAGTTTTCATCGAAAGAACTGAGACAAGCGAGAAAATGGAAACTCTTGACCCGTCTTTCGCCATTGTCTTTTATGAGAAATTTAAGGAAAAGAGACAGAGAAGAGGGAATGTAAGAAATAAATTTAAAGTTTAAAATTAAAAGTGAAAAATTGTAAAACTTTCTAATTACACATGTCGTTCTGACTTTATGTCGTGCGCACAGAGGAAGAATCTCGAGAAAAAATAATAAATAAAATGATTGGCATATGCCAATCATTTTTTATTTGAGCCATTGACTTTTATAAATAATTTTGATAGGATAATAGCGTTCTTTAAAAAAAAGGAGAGAAAAGATGGCAGAAGGAAGTCGATGGGGTGTTAAGGATCTAACCAAACAACTTATTCAGATTGGCGACAGATCTCTTTACTATATGGTAAGTGCCGGACTAGATGCTGCTCATGCAATTCTTAATCCGGATTTTATCAGAGAAAGTCAGCGCAAGGCGGGCGGTTCGATTCACAATCTAGTTACGAACGCCGATTTTAGATCTCAAAGTTTAATCTTGGAAAAATTGCGTTTTCCTCAAGCACTTTTCTTGGTAGAAGAGAAGACGGAAGAAAGTGATGCCGATGAACAAGTCTTAACACTTGAGAATTATACAATCATTTCGGATCGTGAATTGGTTTTTTGTGTTGATCCTCTTGATGGGACTGCTCAATATGCCAGAGATCTTTATGAATATTCGGTTTCAATCGGCGCCATGGAACATGGTGTCCATCAGTCAGGCGTGATTTATGCGCCAGAGACGAAAGGTGGATTCCTTGTTTTTGGTAAGCGCGGCAGAGGTGTTTTTTTGGCGAGGGGAAATCCAAGAAGGGTCAAAGCAACAAAGGTTGCAGAAGATAAAACAATAAAAGAATGTGTTGTCTTATACGGCATTGATATTCCTAAGAGCGTTCTTTTTTCCAGATTACTCAATAGATTAGCGACTAATTGTCAAACCGCCAATAGCATGGGTTCGTGCGCTTTGGGATTAGCGTTGGTTGCAAGTGGTTACGTAGATGGATTTGTTCAAGCACCTCAAATGCCCTGGGACTGGGCTGCTGGTTATCCTCTGGTTGAGGAAGCTGGCGGTAAAGTTCAATTCTATGAAATTATTGGTGGGAAAATCAATTTGCTCGATAAACCAGAAGCAAAGCATTACAGGCCTGATGCTAAAAGTTTGGGATTTATCGCTGGTAATCCAAAATTAGTTGATGAACTAACTCGATGGCTAACGGAAGACTACGGGAGGAAGCCGGATGATCGTTAAAGAAATAGTGCCATGGAGCACAGTCGGCGGATCAAGAATTTGCGCAAAAGAAAGAGATGCTAGCCTAACTGAAGTTTTCTTTATTAATCCATTGACCAGAGCAAGGCAAAGATTTGTTTTTTATGATCAGTCAGATTGGTCGGTAATTTTGCCGATTACGCCCGATGGCAAAGTAGTAACAGTTTGGCAGTATTACCAGGGAGTGAACAAAATTCTTCAGGTTTTGCCAGGAGGTAATCTCGATTTTGAGAAGGAAAAACCTGTTGATGTTGCAAGACGTGAACTGAGAGAAGAGGGTGGTTATCAAGTTGGAGAAGTAATCCATCTTGGAATTCTTCCTCTTTCGGTTCGACGATCGAGAACCCACTGCCATCTCTTTCTTGCGCTTGACTGCCAAAAGAGTAATTATAATGACGCAGATACTGCAGAAATTACAAAAACAGAACTTGTTCCTTTGGCGGAATGGATTAGAAGGGCATTGACAGTTATCGAAGAAGGTCCAGCGAGAGAAGCGACTTTTCTTGCCTTGCCTCATCTTATCAGGCGATTCCCTTCGCTTGATATCAATAAAATTCTTAAAGAGATATAAAAAAACAGGCCTGATCGTTTTAGACGACAGGCCTTTTTCTTTTTCAGAGATTCTTTAACGGTTTTGATTTCTAAGAACTATGATTCCTCCTAGGATGATTAATCCTCCGCCAATTGCAGTGGCAATAGTCGGTTTTTCAGCAAAGAATAGGAAACCATAAATTGTTCCAAACAAAGGTTCTGAATAGCCAATAATGCCTGCATGTTGAGCTTTGACTCTTTTCATGCCCTGAAAATGAAGGAAGGTTGCTATAATTCCGAAAAGTAAAGCAAAGGCACCGAACCAAAGAAAAGGAAGAGATAAGGTGATTTGCGGCGCAATGAAGGGTGCTAGAATTAAAGAACCCAATAACGACTGATAGAAAATGAGTGTCAGTGCAGACAGATCTCTAAGCAAATACTTATAGACAATGATTGATAACCCATACATCAATCCGGAACCAGTTCCGAAAAGAATGCCCAAAAGATCATTATGACTTAACGCTAATCCTTTGATACCCAGGATAATCAGACCAATAAAGGAAAGCAATAGCGCTATCCAGCTATTTTTTTCCATTCTTTCTTTGAGTAAGAAAGGAGCTAAGACTGCAACGAAAATCGGAGCAGTATAATGTACTAGAATAGCATTAGACATCGTGGTTAACTTGAAGGCAGTAAAGAAAAAAAAGTTATTACCTACAAAAACCGCTCCTAAGGCAAGAATCATTAACCAGTGTTTTTTGATGTTGAAACTTTCTTTGTTTTTAAGGAAAATGAAGCAGAAAATAAGAGCGACTATCAGAGCATTAAAGAAGAGAATGATCTCTGGTGACGCGCTTATCGATCTTACAAAAACACCGTAGAGGCTGAAAATCGCCATTGCTGCAATAATCAGTAATGATCCTTTGGAATTTTCGCTCAGTACTTGTTTCTGTCTTAGTCTCATCATTATTGTGCTCCTCGAGACTCAAAGTTTAAATTGGCTATTAGGGCAGCGATTTCCATTTCATCCCATTCAATAAAGATTCTTGATACTCCCGCTTCCAGTAATGCCTGAAGCACCGATGCCTTGTTATAAACAGGCATTCCAACAACAAGAGACCCAGCTGCTATACCTGCCGTAACTCCGCGCGGGGAATCTTCAAAAACTAGCTGTTGATCTGGATTTACTCCCATTCTTCTTGCTGTTTCAAGAAAAATATCCGGAGCGGGTTTATTATTTTTAACATCAATTTCCGTAATAATCTCGTTTCTTGTAAATAGCCCAGACAACCCTGATCTATCAAGAATAGGTTGAATTCTTGAAAAAGGCGTAGCTGTGCCGATTGCAACCCTAAAGTTATGCGCTCTTAACCATTCAAGAATTGCGAGGAATCCCGGTCGAGTAGTAAAAGAAAAATTTTTAAATAACCTTTCGTAATGGGCTCTTTTACTTTCAAGGATTTGAGATGCAACATCAGGATTGGTGGCGCCGGCTACATGGGCAATTTCTTCTGCAACTTTTTCATCCGGTCCGCCAATGAAATGAGGAATTTCTCTGAAACAATCATCTAGAGTTAGGCGCAATCCGACATCTTGAGCTGAAAGAATGTGGGCTTGGTGATGAATTGGCTCTAGGTTAACAACTGTTCCCTCAAGATCAAATGCGACTCCCTTAATGATCTTATCTTTTTCCATTTCTCCTCCCGATCGATTGTTTAGGTACTTTTGGCAATTCATTTGCCAAAAATCATCCTAATACAATATTCTCAAAAAGTCAAATTTTCTAATTATTTTTAAGAGATACATTGACTTTTATAAATAATTTTGATAGGATAGTAGCGTTCTTTAAAAAAGGAAAAAAAGGAGGGGAAAATGAGTCTTGTCGATGAGGCTGTAATGATTTTTGCTGAAGCATACGACAAAAGGACAGGAAAACTTTCTCAAGATCTAATTTCTAGACTCGAGAAAGGACTTGATGTCTGGAAAGAAGACAGAAGTAGATATATTCTTGTAACTGGAGGAGTTCATCATCCGTTCGAAAACAGAGTTATTACTCATGACATGAAAGATTGGTTGGCGAAACATGATGTTCCCGAAAAAATCATCTATGTAGCCGATGGGTCTTACGACACATGGACGAATTTTACTGATGCTGCTAGCATTATACAAGCAAGAAAATGGAAAAGGATTTTTCTTGTAAGCAATCTTGGGCACATAAAGCGAATTCGTCTAGTTGTAAAAATATTAAGGTTGTCAGATTATTGGATGAGAGACATTGATTTTGTTGAAAGAACTTCTGCTTATCTGAATAAGCAAGATATTAAGCACGAAATCGTGTCTTGGCTTTTGTTCTTTCTTGGTCTTTTCCCGTCAGTTAAAAAATTCATTTATACTAGGATTTTTCCCGAATATAGACACTTGAGAGTCTGCTAGTAGTAGCAGACTTTTTATATTAAAACTATTGACAATTTGATAAATAAGTATTATAATGGACAATGAAATCGTACTTTAACAAAAACAAGGAGGATACATGCGCTTTGTGCAACCAACCGTAGTAATGGTTTTTCACGCGAATTTTCGTCATTCTGAATGGCGCCTAGATGTTATGCAACAAGCGCTGTTTCGAGGTTGGTATAGGGAGCTTCTATCTGGTATTCAAGTTCCGACAGAACTTTCCTGTCAGGGCGAAGACGTTCTGTTCTTAGATGTTGCTGACAAGGGATCGCTAGCTGAGATTGCTAGAAATTCTTTGATCAGCGTGACGCCGGGTTTTCAAACTCACATGCTTGCAAGTTCTTTTCCGCACCTGAGGAAAACCCAAATCGAAGTTGCTCTCAGGATTTTGGCCAGATATATTCCACGAAAGAAGTTGAGTTGGATTCATTGCTGGCCAGAAATGGATGTAAGTTCTTGTGGGATTGCCGATTTCTCTGCTGTAGTTGGTTCTGAGGGGGGAATTCTAAGCCTCAAGGACCTTAACTGCAGCTATGAATATCGACCAGGAGATCAAGACAACAGAAAACCACTCAAAGACGAAATCGTTTTGTGCAATGGTGTTCCGGTCTTTGTTGCCGAGGCGTCTAAGATGAGATCCGCTTATCTTAGAATGTATCGGAACGAGACTATGCCTCAAGATTTTATCAGTGAAATGAGAAGGTGTTTGGCTGCAAGCAAACACAATCTCGTGATATTCTTTACAGATCTTGAGGTGTCACTGATCAACCACATCAATGGTGTTCCTCAGCTTGAAAAGTGGATTGAATTCCAAGAAGCCCTGAAAATGGCTGAGAAATCTGGAATTCGATTTGTTCACTTTAACGATGTCAGAGATGGATTGCACTTGATGGCACAGGATGCTCCTGTCGCAACAATCGATGAGCGCGATAGCTCGAAATGGCATGGAAAAGATCCTGAACAGACAAGAATCATCAATGATATCTACCGAGAAATCGCAGAAGCGCTGGAATCCTGTCCTGGTCCAGTAGATGCTCTGCCTTTCGTTGTTTCGGATACCTTCTCAGCCCAGACAGTTCAAAGAATGGATTTTAGCGTTCTTGAATCGCCCGGAAGCGATCAGGTTACCGACCATATCTTGATTCAGCCAGATACCCAAAGGAGAATGGATGAATTTCACAATCTTCTAGGGATGGCGAGAATCGGAAGGATTGGAACTGCTGGTGATGCATATACCAGATGGCATTCCGAAATCGTTCAAGAAGCGCATCTCAAAGTCAAGAAAATCGTTTCTTGAGATCACCCCCGCTACGCAGAGTAGCGGGGTTTTTTCTTTTCAAATTCAAAAAACTGGTGTATTATGGGTAAATGCGGTGTTTTTGCGAAAATTTGTTGTATGATTAAATGATCAGAAAATTAGGAGACTAGTGTTGCTCACGAAGTTAAAAATTTAAAGTTAAAAGTGAAAAATTATTGAAAGATTTATCATTTTAAATTTTAGATTGTCGTTTTTACCTTTTCATTTTTATTTTTTCATTTGAATTTATATGGGAATATTATCAAGCATTTTTGGCGATGCTAATAAAAAATATACAGATGGCTTAAAGCCAATCATTGATCAGGTTAATAATTTTGAGCCCGAACTCGAAAAGCTTTCTGATGCTCAAATTAAAGAAAAAAGCATAAAACTAAAACATAGTGTTGAAAATGGAGAGTTGACAGTTGATAATGCGTTAGCGATTGCTTTTGCATTAGTTAGAGAAGCGTCAAAACGCACATTAAAACAACGTCATTTTGACGAGCAACTTATGTGCGGTATTGCTCTCCATCGTGGCCATGTTGTTGAAATGAAAACTGGTGAGGGAAAAACTCTTGCAGCAACCTTAGCAGTTTACTTAAACGCTTTGACGGGAAAAGGCGCTCATGTGGTTACGGTAAATGATTATTTAGCCAGAAGAGATGCTGTTTGGATGGGTCAAATTTACGATTTTCTGGGATTAACAATCGGCTGCATTCAACAACAAAATCAGTCATTTCTTTACGACTCAACTTGGAAAAAAACAGACAAAGAAGAAGAAATTCTTGATGAAAAACGCGACGAGCTTGGATCTTTTCATATTGTTCAGGAATTCTTAAGACCTTGCGAGAGAAAACAAGCTTACGAAATGGATATTACCTATGGGACGAACAATGAATACGGCTTTGATTATTTGAGAGATAACATGGTTTACGATCTATTCCAGAAATCACAACGAGGCCACAGTTATGCAATTGTTGATGAAGTAGATTCTATATTAATTGATGAGGCCAGAACGCCTTTAATTATTTCTCAGCCAGACACGAATTCAAGCGAACTTTACAAAACATTGTCTCAAGTCGTTCCCAAATTAAAAGAAGGTGTTGATTATAATGTTGATGAAAAAATGAGGGCGGTAACTTTGACTGAAGAAGGTATCAATCATGTTGAAAAACTTCTGGGGATGGCTGATATTTATTCTGGATCAAACATAGATATTCTTCACCATTTAGAACAAGCGCTTCAGGCAGAAATTCTTTTCAAGTGTGATAAAAATTATGTCGTGAAAGATGGCGAAGTTATTATTGTTGATGATTTTACGGGTCGTCTTATGCCGGGAAGGCGTTATTCAGAAGGTCTTCATCAGGCAATCGAGGCCAAGGAAGGAGTCGAGGTTAACAAGGAATCGCGAACTCTAGCAACAATTACTTTTCAAAATTATTTCAGACTTTACAAAAAATTAGCCGGTATGACCGGAACTGCCCTAACAAGCGCGGAAGAATTCCAAAAAGTTTATAAACTTGATGTTACAGCAATTCCTACTCATAGACCACTAGTTCGTAAAGACAGACCCGACAGTATTTATCAAACGGAAAAGGGGAAATATGAGGCGATTATAAAGAAAATAAAAGATTGTAATAAAAAAGGCCAGCCGGTTTTAGTTGGCACAATTTCCATCGAAAAAAATGAACGATTAGGAGCGCTTCTTAGGGTCGAAGGTATAGAACACAATCTTTTGAATGCAAAAAACCACGAAAGAGAAGGAGAAATTGTTGCTCAAGCAGGTCGTTTTGGGGCGGTAACAATCGCAACCAATATGGCCGGTCGTGGCGTTGACATTGTTTTGGGAGGTAATCCATATCACGAAGGAGAAGCAAAGAAAGTTAAAGAAGCTGGCGGACTGTGTGTGATTGGCACGGAACGCCACGAAGCTCGTAGAATCGACAATCAATTAAGAGGTCGTGCTGGCCGTCAGGGGGATCCGGGAGAATCTCAATTCTTCGTTTCGCTCGAAGACGATTTAATGAGGGTTTTTGGTTCAGATCGTATCAAAAGCTTGATGGGGAAATTTGGCATTCCCGAAGATCAGCCGATTGAAAATGCGATGGTTTCTCGCGCCCTAGAATCAGCTCAAGGCAAAATCGAGGGATTTCATTTTGATGCCCGAAAGCATGTTTTGGAATATGACGATGTCATGAATGTCCATCGAGAAACTATCTATCGCAAGCGCAATGAAATTTTAGAAGGTGACAAACCGGAAGAAACATTTAAAGAATATATTGCAAAAGAATCAGAGGAAATGATTAATGCTCTTCTTCCTGAAAGAGAAGAAAGAATGTGGAATCTCGAAGAATTAGCTGAAGAAGGTGTAACTGTTTTTCATCTAGATCAGGCCATCCATAAAACTCTTATTGGCATTAAAGATGAAAATATTTCACCTCTGGAAAAAAGAGAAAAAGTTAAAAATTTAGTTATCAATTCAGCCCAAGAAAGAATTATAAAAATTAGAGAAGTGGCTGACAAAGAAGTTTTTATTCAAGTTTCCAGAGGATTACTTTTATCAACGATTGATCTTTTTTGGATGGAGCATTTGGACGGTATGGAATATTTGCGCGACAGTGTGAGGCTAAGAGCATACGGTCAAAGAGATCCATTGGTGGAATATAAAAATGATGGCTATCAGCGATTTAAGGAATTATTATTTAACATCAGAAGAGAAACGCTTAAAAGATTTTTCAGGATAGAAATTCAAGAACAACCCAATGCTCGTTTTGTTCGCCGTGAAACGCCGATTATTTTACAGGGTGCTGCCAAAACCCAAGATCAAAATAAACCACTTTTATCTCAGGTAAAAAAAGATGCGCCAGAAAATGCGATTGAAAGATTTTCTAAAAAACAGGAACAAAAGCAATCAAGCAATGACAATACACCACCGGAATTTAAACATATTGGCAGAAATGATCCCTGCCCATGCGGCTCGGGCAAGAAGTATAAGCGTTGCTGTCTCGAGAAATATTCATAACAAACTAAAAAAATTGATTAGCACCAAATAAAGAGTCAGCCCTGAACCGAATTTATTCTGGTTTATGGCGGTTCGGGTTTGAAATATAAAAAGTGTTGTTTGGAAAAATATCAGTGATTTTAAATTTATCCACATTATCACTATTGACAGTCATATAGCACATATGCTATACTATGTAACATAAGGATAATTGTGATTAATTGATGAAACTGGGCAATGAATATAAGGTTTATTATTACCGAAATAGTCATAATAAAAGAACGCCAGTTTTAGAATATATTCAAAAGATATCGACGAAAGAAAGAGCAAAGATCGCGGCATATATTATCTTTCTTTGCGACTCCAATGCTCGACTTGACGAACCATATAGTCGTTATATTCATTCAGGTATTCGTGAATTGCGAATAGATTTTTCGCGCAATAGACACAGAATTTTTTATATAACAGTAGAAGAAAGAAAAATTATTCTTTTACACGCATTTTTGAAGAAAACAGCAAGAACGCCAAAACAGGAAATTACCCGCGCCATAAATAATTTTACGGATTATAAAATTAACAAAAACCTTATTGCATATGAAAAAGAATCATAAAAAAATAAATTATCCATCTTTTGATAAGTATTTAGCTTGCCAGATGAAGGATAAAACCTTTAGAGATGCCTACGAAACTGAAAGCCAACGCCTTAGAATTGCATATCAAATTTCAAGATTGCGCAAGGCGCAGAAACTTAGCCAGAAAGAGCTAGCCCGAAAATTAGATACCACTCAAAGTGTTGTGGCAAGAATGGAAGCCGGCCAGCAAAATTTTACTACCGAAACTCTTCAAAAAATCGCTAAATCCCTTAATCGTGATTTAAAAATTGAGTTTGTCAGATGAAAAAGAAAAACAAAAAAATTAAATATCCAGATGAATTTTACCTTGACGATTGTCCGATATGTCGGGGAATGAAAAAAGCCCACGAAAGTGGCAAGAGTTTATCATTGGCAAAAACTAAAAGATTATTTGAAAAAGTAAAGAAGAAAAGCAAAGATGACATGTATTATGATGCAATGGAATATTTAGAAGAAGGTAGGCGAGGAGCCAAAACAGCAGAAAAGTTGCTCTTTAATGCTTTAAAAATAGACAAGCATTATGCGCAAACTTATATAGGACTAGCGCATGTTTATGGAGTTTCTGGCGATAAGAAAAAGGCAAGAGAAGCAATAATAAAAGCTTACGAAGAAACGTTAAGGAAATTTTCTAAATGGCCCAAAGAATTATTTTGGGGATATTTGGAAAATAAAGCCTATTTGAGAGCGTTGCAATATCGCGCAGATTTGTTTTGGAGTGATGGCGAGAATGACAAGGCAATAAAGCTTTTCAAACTTTTACTAAGATTAAATCCAAACGATAATCAGGGGGCAAGATATGAAATATCTGCATTATATGCAGGAATTAGCGGTGATAAATTAAATGAAATGTTTCACGAAGGAAATGAAAAACAAAATTGGGATAAATTACATAAATTAGTTAGTAATCAGAACAAAAAACATAATTTTTGGAAAGAACCAAAATACAATTAAAATATATCTTTTTAGATTATAGAAAGTGTGCTTGTTATGGAAACAAAAAGCCCTACTTTTCTGAAGTAGGGCTACGAGATACTGCGTAGCGTCGTAGACCGATATACATTGGAGGCAGAGCTGCCAGTACAGTGATCCTCCGATTTCATCGGGCAACTGCTACGGGGCATTATTACATCTACGTCGTAGGCCAAGTCAGTCACTGGTCAGCTTGGGCAACGCAGAGGAAGATATTGCACTGTAATTTATACTATCATACCTAAAAAACTTGTCAAGTATTTTTAATTAATATTTTAAAAATATGAAAAGAAGTAATGCATTGGGATTTTTGGGGTTTCTTGGCTTCCTTGGATTTTTGGGATTTTTGGGAAAGTATAATCAATGGAATTACCTGAATTTTCTTCACTTTCTCAACTTTCTCCATTTTTTCAAATTCATTCCAAAAAAACCTGAGAATAAATAAAAAAAAGCCGCTGGGCGAACCATACGGCTGTGCTGTCACAGTGAGCTTTGACTCACGCAACGAGATGCGTCATCTCGCGACCTAGGTTTTGAGGGCTTCTATGCTCGCCAGCACTGCCTCTATGCCCCATCGGTCTGACACGGTTTTTATGGACCGCCGCTCTGCCATATCTTGAGCTATGTGACAATAATACCATTATAGCATATACAGAAAGTTTGTCAAGTGTTTTTGGCAAAAAAGCAGAAATTTATATAAAAAATAAATTTATGGCAACAATTCATAAAAAAATTTGGCCGGAATATTTTGAAGCAGTTGCACAAGGAAAAAAAAAGTTTGAATTTCGTCTTAATGATTTTGAAATCAAGGAAGGAGATGTACTGGTTCTTGAAGAATGAGATCCAAAAATAAAAGAATATACTGGTAGAAAAATTGAGAAGAAAGTTACTTATGTGGGAAAGTTTAAGATTGATGAATTATTTTTTTCAGAAAAAGATATAAAAGAAAAAGGCATTCAAATTATTTCGCTTGAATGACTTTTTTTCCGATGTGTGTGTTACAAGGTAACACCTAATCCATATTCGATGTTGAAAATCGGAGGCCGAGCCTCCGATTTAATAAAGACAAAAAAAGGCGACCCGCTAAGGGTCGTTTTTGTGTTTGTTTATTCGTTAGTATCGATAATGACTTCAAAAAGGTTTTCGTTAAGGATGGTCCATGATCGAGAAGGATCTCCAAACAAAATATCAATATATTCTCCAAAATGGATACACGGTACTCCTCCAACGGAATGATCGAAAAGTAACTCTCCCACAATCTCACGCACCAATTTTAGTTCGCTAGCTTTTTTTGATCCAGGACGAGATTGTTTATTGAATAATTGATCAGCCTTTTCAAAGAGTTCACGAAGCGTATGATTTTCTGGATGAGCTTCCATTGTTTCTCTTCGGACTCTTGCCAACATTCGCATTTGTACCTCCTTGGTACTACTTCTTTACTTTATACCTTTGCGATTGAGCCACTCAATCACATCTTGGTAATTGCGGATCATTTCCCCAGATTCTTCCGATTGTTCTAATGTTATTGTTCCGCCAGTCGCAATACATTCTATAGTTATACCATACCAACCCAAAGCACGGCGAAGAAATTCGGACATATCCTTAGATTCATCCAGATTCATAAGGACTTTTAACCTAGCAAAACCTTCTTCTGAGAAAGTAATTGCAAAATGGATTTTTTTCTTTGGTTGAGGAATACCATCAAAAGACTTATCCGGTTTTTTCATTTTAACCCTCCTTGGTTAAGAACTATTAAGAACTAACTAAATCCTAATTGAATCACGGCTTTTTGTCAACAAAACAACAACAATCCAGTAAATATGTTGGAGGTCTCACCTCCAACATATTTCAAATCTTACGAAGTCGGACTTCGTAAGATTCTTTTAAGATTAAAATATTTAAATTTGTATTTTCATAGACTAGTTTTCTTATCCACTTAAAAGTATCTATTCTTTGATGTATAATTATGAGTACGATATTAATTGATATAAATAGATATTTATTGATATTAGCTATTATCACTTGTTATTTGTGATTAAGTATATTATGCCTATAAAAATTGCAATCAATGGTTTTGGTCGTATTGGCCGCTGTTTTCTTAAATTAGCTTTAGAAAAACCGGATATTGAAATTGTTGCGATCAATGATTTAACGGACGACGAGACCCTCGCTTATCTTTTGAAATATGATAGCGTTTATGGTCGTTATGAAAAAAATGTGAAGGCAATTAGCGAAAATGGAATAAGTTATTTAGAAATTGATGGTAAAAAAATATTAAGCTTAACGGAAAAAGAAATTGAAAAATTACCGTGGGGAGATTTAGGGGTGGATGTGGTTATTGAATCAACTGGCGTTTTTACTGAATATGAAAAAGCAGGCGCTCACCTAAAAGCTGGCGCCAAAAGAGTTGTTATTACTGCTCCAGCAAAAGGCAATGGAGGACAGCAGGTTTTGATCGGAGTTAATGATGGAGATTTTAAGGATGGTTTATCTGCGATTACTTCTAATGCTTCTTGCACAACCAATGCCATTGCTCCTGTAATGGCAATTTTATCTGAAAAACTGGGAATTAAAAAAGCAATCTTAAATACGGTTCACGCTTATACCGCTACCCAAAGTATTGTTGATCGACCTGATGCTAAAGATTTAAGACGAGGACGAGCTGCAGCAGTCAATTTGGGTCCATCTTCTACTGGCGCTGCGATTGCAACAGGAGATGCCCTACCTGTACTCAAGGGGAAATTTGACGGTTTAGCCATTAGGGTTCCTGTAGTTTGCGGATCAATCGCTGATGTTACTTTCGTATCATCAAAAATTACCAATGTTGAGGAAATTAATAATATTCTCAAAGAGGCCGAAAAGGAACCGCGTTGGAATGGTATTGTAAAAACTAGCGAAGAAGAATTAGTTTCAACGGATATTATAAAAGACCCATATCCAGCGATTGTTGATTTAAAATCAACAAAAGTAGTGGATGGCGACTTGGTAAAAGTGCTTATTTGGTATGATAATGAATGGGGATATACGGCGTCTCTACTAGAGCACGCGATTCGCGTTGGGCGACTTGTAGTGGGTAGTTAATGATTGTGTTGTATGGTAAAATTTTCAATTTTTAATTTCTAAACAATATCAAATTTCATAATTTGAAAATGACGGTTCGTAGTTCGCGTTTATTTGTTTAAAATTAGTATTTATTGGCATGATATATTTAGGATCTGATCATCGCGGATTCGAATTAAAAGAGAAAATAAAAGGCTATCTTGACGAACAAGGCTTAAGCTATGAAGATCTGGGAAATTTGAAATATGATGCTCTTGACGATTTTCCCGATTTTGCGAAAGCGGTTGCTGAAAAAGTAGCGGAAAATCCAATGACTGACAAAGGTATTCTTATTTGCGGTTCTGGGGTTGGGGTTGATATTACAGCTAATCGTGTTAAAGGAATAAGATCAGCCCTAGTGTCTATTCCCGAGGCGGCTAGGTTGTCAAGAAAAGATGACAATGCCAATGTTTTATCGCTGGGAGCAGACTTCGTGACGGGTAAAAAAGCCGAAGAAATTATTGATATTTGGCTTCATACCGAATTTTCTGGAGAAGAAAAATATATAAGGCGAATCAATAAAATTGATCAATAATATGCATATCGAGGATTATAATTTTGGTCACATGACTATTGATGGAAAGAAATATAAAAGTGACTTAATAATCTATCCAGAAGGAGAAATAGAAGATGGGTGGCGACGCATTGAAGGTCATGAGCTTGTTCCCGAAGACCTAGTTGATATCGCAATTATTAAACCGGACATTTTTATTATGGGCACAGGCTATTCCGGAATCTTAAAAATTCCGCCAGAAACAAAAAAATTTTTCAAAGACAATGAGATTGAACTTCAAGAGGCAAAAACAAAAGAGGCAACGGAAATTTTCAATGAAATTATAAAAGATAAAGGAAAAAGAGTTATGGCCGGTTTCCACTTAACGTGCTAATTAAAAAAAGACAGATTAACACAGATTTGTAAGCAGATTTTCGCAGATTAAAAAATCCTTCTACCTTGCTCAGGGTAAATAGATTGTTACGAATTAGAAAATTAGTCGTACTAAATTAAGAGGGAATAATATGTAAATTGTATAAAAATATGAGAAGAAAAATTTTGCTCTTAGTAATGTGTTTGATTACGGTCTTTGGGTTTGACACTATCAATATTAACGCTGCGCAAGTAACCAATAGCGTTGCAGTACCAGATATTATACATGGAACAGATAGTACCATTTTTGGCCAAAACCAGTATTATTCAGTTGTTTTTGACGGTGAGGGCGAAGCGACTGTGGCAGCAAAACTTCTTTTACAAAATAGTGGTCAAGATCAAATTACTTCAACAGTTATCGAAGTCCCGGGCGTTGACATTAGATTAATTAAAGTCGTAGAAGAGTTTTATCAAAAAGAACAGTATTGTTATCAATATGAACCGAATGTTTGTACAGAAATGAGTAGCGGTGGGTGTCTTAAATATGAACAAAAATGTTCTGATTGGCGATGGCAGGTAAAAACTTGGGATCCGCTCTATTATACTCTCGAGCCCCAAGCGGAAGAACTTTCAAATTCAGTCAAGTATACGATAGAACTTAAAAAACCAATTGATGAACAAGGACAAGCCGGAGTTTTGCTCTATTATAAAGTACCCAATTATGCCAAGAAATCAGGCGGTGTTTTTAATTTTAAATTTGAAACGATTAAGGCTTCATATGATGTAGATCAAGTTCGGGTAGCTGTTGATGTTCAGGAGGGACTTTATTTGGATGGCGATCAATCCCAAACCCAGTATCGCTCAACTTATGACACGGCCTTTAAATCGATGGCTCCAGAAGCGGCAGGCGTAGCCAATCAAGCATTAAGTACTTTCTCGAATCAAATTACTTATGCTTCAGGTTATGTAAAAACAACTTCAGGGCTTGATCCTTGGGAAAGCTTTACTGTTGAAGGAAAATACGCGGAGAGCCGTTTCGCTCTTCACAAATGGGCAATTATTGGTTGGATTTTGGGAATTTTAATCTTCTTGACGGGCATTAGTTTTTTAGTGTGGTTTTTAATTAAGCGAGCCAAAAAAAGAACAGAAAAAATATCAAAAACTGACAAAAACCATCTTCTGCCATTAAAAATAATTATAAGTGGTGTTGGTGCGGCCCTTAGCACCATTGTAGTGGGAATACTAGGATCATTATTAATTCAGGTTATTCAGAGTAATATTAGCTATCAATATAACACTCTTGTAGTTCTTCTCTTCGTTTTATTGGAAGGAATTATTATTTTAGCGCTTGTTTTTGGTCCTTCGATTTACTTTGGAATTAAACATGGTGTGGCAAAAGGAGTTTGGGTTTTTGTCGTAACGATTGTAAGCTTGTTGATTTTAGGAATTATAATGGTTGTTGTATTGGCAACTTTATTCGGAACAGGAATTTCCTCAATGGGGATTAGATAAATCACAGATTTGCGCAGATTTATAAACAGATTTACACAGATAATATGGAAATTATTCCGGCAATTTTAGAAAAGAATTTTTCTGAAATTGAAAAGAAAATAAAAAAACTTGAGCCGTATTTCAAAAAAGCCCAAATTGATTTTGGTGATGGCTTGTTTGTTCAAGAAAAATCGGGAGATTTAGATGGTTTCAAAAAAATCTCTATAAATATCGATCTAGAGGCGCACATTATGATTGAAAAACCATGGACAGTGATTGATCAACTGAAGGAATTGGGATTCAAAAAAATCATCTTTCACTACGAGTCATTCTTGAGTGTCAAAAAAAAGACGAGAGGATTTGCGATTAACAATCTAATAAAGGGGATAAAAAAAGAGATACAAGGGACACGGGGGAAACAAGGGATAAATGGGAATATTGAAGTTGGAATTGCGATTAACCCCGAGACCGATCCTAGTCATATTATTGATTATCTTCCAAGAATTGATGAGGTTTTATTGCTTTCCGTTAATCCCGGACAAAAAGGACAATCGTTTCAATCCGATGTTCTAACAAAAATCAATTTTCTTAAAAATCTTAAGAAAGACTTAATTGTTGGTATAGACGGTGGGGTGAATGATAAAAGTATCGAAGCAATAACCAAAGCTGGTGCTGATCAGGTTTATGTTAATAGTTTTTTATGGAAGGAGAAATCGCTGAAAGATGCGATTAAGAAATTGCAAATCATGATATAATAGATATTGTTTATTAAAATTAATCTTAATCAAAAGTGAATCCATTTGACTATTCAATCAATCAAATAAAAGAGACTGCTAATCTTTTAAGACAAGATGTTATAAAGATGATTTCTTTGGCAGGTTCTGGTCATCCAGCCGGTTCTTTGGGTATGGCTGATGTTTTTGCGGTCCTTTATTTTAAGGTTTTGTCTCACGATCCTAAAGATCCAAACTGGGAAGATAGAGAGCGAGTTATCTTGTCCAATGGTCATATTTGCCCGATTCTTTATGCAACATTAGCGCGATCGGGTTATTTTCCAGTTGAAGATTTAGCTAAATTAAGACAATTTGGGAGTCTTCTCCAAGGACATCCCTCAAAAAATAATTTGCCAATCATTGAAACATCAAGCGGATCTTTGGGGCATGGTCTTTCAATTGCTTGTGGAATGAGTTTGGCAGCAAGATTTAATAATAAAAATCATCAAGTTTGGTGCATAACTTCGGACGGGGAGCATCAAGAAGGATCAACTTGGGAAGCGATTATGCTTGCTTCGAAATATAAATTATCAAATCTCAATGTTATTGTTGATCGAAACTCTATTCAGCTCAGCGGCGATGTTTCTCAAGTTATGCCAATAGAGTCACTAAAGACAAAATATCAAAATTTTGGGTGGAATGTTATTGAAGTTGACGGTCATGTTCCAGAAGAAATTTTATCGGCATTAGAGAGGTCAAGACAATTTGATAGTGGGCCAAAAGTAGTCTTGGCGAAAACGATTCCAGGTAAAGGCGTAAGTTTTATGGAAAATAAATGGGAATGGCACGGAAAGGCGCCCAATCAAGAAGAAACAGAACAAGCTCTCAGGGAGTTGGGTGTCGATTTATAACAACCTAGATATTTATGGAAGAACAATTATTCAAATCTATTCGTGACGGTTTTGGGGAAGCTATTTTAGAATTGGCTAGAACAAACAGAGATGTTGTTGTTTTAAGTGCTGACTTAGCACCATCTCTTAAAGTCGATACTGTGAGAAATATGATGTCCGGTCAATTTATTGAGTGTGGGGTGGCGGAACAAAATATGGTTGGTATCGCTGCCGGATTAGCTTTATCCGGAAAGATTCCTTTCGCGACAAGTTTTTCTGAGTTTCTAATCGGCAGGGCTTGGGAACAGATTCGTATTGATGTCTGTTACAATAATACTAATGTAAAACTCATCGGTTCTCATGGCGGGCTTTCCACAGGCGAAGACGGAGCAACTCATCAAATCCTCGAAGATCTGGCACTCACAAGAACTCTTCCAAACATGACTGTTATCTCTCCTTGTGATATTTTCGAAGCCTACAAAGCAACTATTGAAGCGAGCAAAATTAGCGGACCAGTATATATAAGAATTGCAAGACCAAAAACCCTAGTTCTGACAAATTCGGATTCTCAGTTTGTGGTTGGGAAAATTAACATTCTGCGAGAAGGGAAAGATATTGTTATTTTTGGGACAGGGCCAGTGATTGGCGAAGCAATGATGGCTGCCGAGGAGATAAAAGAAAAATCAATTGCAGTTTTAAATGTTCATACCATCAAACCCATAGAAAAGGAAACTGTTATTAGATTTGCTAAGGAGGCAAAATTAGTTTTGACTCTTGAAGATCATCAGATAATTGGAGGACTTGGGTCAGCTATAGCGGAAATTTTAGCTGAAAATTCTATTCATGTGCCACTGAAGCGTATTGGCGTTAATAACCAGTTTGGTGAGTCGGGAGATTACAGAGATCTTTGGAAAAAACACGGAATGGATAAAGATGGAATCATCAAAGCGATTAAATCAAAAGTTTAAAATGAAAAATATAAAACCACAATTAAAAACTAAAAATTTTAATTTTGCATTGTTATTTTTCATTTTTAGATTTACATTATATTACTGAATTTTAAAATTCATTCTTTTGTCTTCACTTATTCTCTGCTATAATAATAAAATAGCATTTTGCCGATTTAATTTTGATTAATAATTTTATGTCTAACGCTATTCAACATATTGCAAAAATTTTGCGCGTTGAACCGGAAGTACTTGAAAAACTTGATAAGCACATGGCAAAGAAAGCTGGTCAGAAGCATGTTTTTCAAGAAATTCATGAAACGAATCAAAGAATTCTTGATATTACAATCAAAAAACTTAATGTCAGAACAGAAGACAGTGAGGAAATTTTTCGAGCTCTGATTAATCGTTTAAGAAGAGCTGATCGCACACTTTCAGATTATTTTAAAAAACCGAATTTTATCAAACCAGAAAGTTTTCGTCCTATGATGGAAAAAGCCCTCGATCTTACTGGTAGAAAACAGGGATTTTATTTGAAAGAAGAATCGGCAAAAAAAATAATTCGCAAATGTCCTCCACCAAATTTACTAAGCACAGGTGAATATCGTAATGTTGATGATCTTCTTTCGAAAGAAAATATTTATGAGATATATGCCAATTTGAGATTTTTAGAAGACAGCAAATGGATGAATGAAGTTTTTCTTAAAGAATACATAAATCTTAAGCCTGATGACTTTGAAATGCGTGAACCAAAATTTATGATTCTTGATAGAAGATGGCTAGAAATGGCACGCAAGTTTATCGAAAAGAAATATCATAATCTGAGTCATTTAAAAGAGTTGGGAGTGGTTTTTATTCTTCCTATGACTGATAATTCTGACGGAGAAAACTTTCGCCTCTTCTCTTTAAGCCTTCACTATTTATATGAATTGTCTTTCTATAGCAAGCTCTTTAAGCGCTATAGTCAAGAAGAAAAATTTGGAGAGAGAATAATTTCGCTTTTAAAGGGCGATGTTGCCCAGAACAGAAAAGGATTAAGAACTGTTGATTGGATGATTGTTCAAAGATATCTAGCAAAGGATGACAAGACGGATCCCAGGTTATTAGCTCCCCATATTAATCCAGAAGTTATCCATTGGAAAAAAGCCGAGAGAGTGTTGACGCAATTTGGCAAAGAGCTACCTGCGATTGAAATGGGTTTCTGGGAAGATTTATTTTGGCAAGATTTTGACTGGATTGGCGATTTTTATCCAAGCCAAAAAGAAGGAAAGCTGCTCGTCAGTTTTGATTTGATTGATAACATAATGAGTCTTGTTCAGGAGAAAGAATTGATTAAATATCTATACCATCAACAAGAAGCTTTGTGGAATAGAATCTTTGAAGGATATGTTGGCGGAGATGAAAAATTAGAAGAAATTGTTTTGGATAATTTTGACAAAGGATTCATAAAAACTTAAATCACTTTTGACAAAGGATTTAGAAAAACTTAAATCACTTTTGACAAAGGATTTAGAAAAACTTAAATCACTTGAAAAAAAAATAAAAACTGGTAGAGTATTATTACTTAATTAGATTTGTAGAGTTTTTTGTTTTAACAAATATGGAATTTAAAATTAAAGCTCAAAAAAGAGAGATTATGGGGAAAAAGGTTTCACAGCTTCGCGATCAAGGCATGATACCTGCGGTTATTTATGGACACGACTTTAAAAGCGCTCCTCTTCAATTAGATCGTCATAGTTTCTTAAAGATTTTAAATGAAACAGGAGAAACAACGATTATAGATTTGGAAGTTCAAGGAGAAAAAAATGAGAAGGTATTGATTCATGATATTGCTCGCGAACCGGTGACAGGGGAAATTCTTCATATTGACTTTTATCGCACTCAAGCTGATCAAGCGATGGTTGTTGAAGTTCCTTTGGTTTTTGAAGGAATATCATCGGCAGTTAAAGATCTTGGTGGAATTTTAGTAACTAGCTTAAAAAATATTAAAGTTAGGGCACTTCCAGCAGATTTACCTCATGATATAAAAATAGACATTTCCTCACTCAAAAATATCGATGATCACATAAAGGTTTCTGACATTCCAATAATAGAAAAGGTTGAATTTTTAGCTGACGCAGAAGAAATGGTTGCCTCAATTGAAGCGCCAAGATCACAAGAAGAAATAGAAGCACTTTCCGAGGAAGTTAAAGAAGAGGTTGAAAAAGTTGAAGGCGTAGCTGACAAGACAGAAGAAGGCGAAGCCACTACCGAGGAAGCGCCTAAGGAAGGTTAATATTTTCTTTAAAGAATTATGATTAGGAGGCCAAATCTTAAATCTGGTTTTTCTTTGATAACTTTATTGTTATTGATTTTACTCATGACGGAAATAATCTTTCCGTCATTTGTTTTTTCTCAGACCACAGAAGAACAAAAAGCTGAGTTGAGACTACAATTACAAGAACTTCAAGCCCAAATCGATGCTTATCGAGAGAAAATTCGTGATGCGGGTGCCCAAGAACAAGATCTCAAGGGGCAGATAGCTATTTTGGAAAATAAAATTAAAAAACTCAACTTGGAAATAGAAAGCTTAAATTTGGCGATGCAAGATGTCCAGAAACGCATGGAAGTGATTCGCAACACTAATCGTGAGATTGAAAAAAATATTAATAATGAACAAAAAATTCTTTCGCGCACCTTAAGGATTGTTTATGAAAATGACCAACTCAATTATGTGGAAGTATTTTTTAAACAAGACAAATTATCCGATATGTTTGCAGACATAAAAGCAATTGAAGAAATCCAAGAATCTCTCTTAACATCCTTGAACGAAATCCGCGATCTCAAAAAAAGGCTTGAAGAAGAAAAAATTGTTCTTCAGGACAGAGAAGAGGAATTGGCTGATCTTAAGAAAATGCAACAGATTCAAACCTCAAGTCTTGTCAATAACAAAGAAAAACAAAGAGGTCTTCTTGCTCAAACTCAGAATGTTAAAAATCAATTAATAAATAAAGTGGAGATTACTCAGGCGACTGTTACTGCCATTCGAGAACAACTTTATCAGTTGGAAGGACAAGGAGTCTCTCTTAGGTTTGCCGATGCATTAAGCTATGCTCAAAAAGCAACAAGTAAAACTGGAGTAAGAGCCGCAATGCTTCTGGCAATGCTTAAAAAAGAATCGGAGTGGGGAAATAATGTTGGGACTGGTACATGGAAAGAAGATATGAATGCAAGAGATCACGATGCTTTTGTTCAAATTACTCAAGAACTTGGTCTTGATCCGGACACTACGCCAGTTTCTAGAAAACCTTCTTATGGGTGGGGTGGAGCAATGGGACCAGCCCAGTTTTTGCCTCAAACATGGCTTTCTTATAAAGACAGAATTGCTCAGGCAACTGGGCATAATCCGCCCAATCCTTGGGATATTGGCGATGCCTTTATGGCTTGTGCTATAAAGCTAAAAGAAGCGGGTGCTGCCGGAGGAAATTATGATGCCGAATGGAAAGCTGCTCAAATTTACTTTGCCGGACGCAGATGGAATAGTCCTCAGTATTATTTTTACGGAGATTCTGTAATGGAATTGGCTGGAACTTTTCAGGAGCAAATCGATATTTTGGAAAAAGGAGCGGGTGGTTAATAGAATAAGTCTTGCAACATTTCCAATTGGCTGTATAATGAATAATCAATTTATTATTTTTCTTTAAAACTTTGTCTTCTTTCGCACCTGTCGAAAACGCAAAAGTGGTACTGATGTGTTTTTGTAGTTAATAAGTTTCTAATTTGTGTATTAGTAAAATATGTTCGGGTTAATTTTTTTAATCAGTTTAGCAGGGTTAGTCGTTGCTTATTTACTTACTCGCTATGTTCTTAAACAAGATCAAGGGAGTAAGGAAATGCAAAAGATTGCAGATGCAATCAAAAAGGGAGCCATGGCTTTTCTCAAGAGACAATATACTACCATTGGCATTTTGACTTTGGTTTTGGTTGTCGTTATCTTTGGTGGCTATGCGCTTGCTGGAAAAGTTACTTATGGCTGGCATACAGCTATTGCCTTTTTGCTTGGCGCTGTTTGTTCGGCAATCGCTGGTTTTATCGGAATGTATGTTTCTGTCAGAGCGAATTTGCGCACAGCAGCAGTTGTTGGTAAAAGCCTGAATAAAGCACTAAAAGTTGCTCTAAGAGGTGGCGCAATTACGGGCATTTTAGTTGTTGATCTGTCGCTTCTAGGAGTTGCTGGACTTTTTTATGCATTCGGTGGACTTAAAAATCCTCTTGAAGTTCCATTAATGATAGTTGGTTTCGGTTTTGGGGCATCTTTTGTGGCGCTTTTTGCTCAACTCGGTGGCGGTATCTTCACTAAAGCAGCTGATGTTGGCGCTGATTTAGTCGGCAAAGTTGAAGCTGGTATTCCAGAAGATGATCCAAGAAATCCAGCTGTCATTGCAGATTTAGTTGGTGATAATGTTGGAGATTGTGCCGGTCGTGGAGCGGACTTATTCGAATCTACTGCGGCGGAAAACATTGGAGCAATGGTTTTGGGGATTGCGCTTTATCCAGTTTTTGGCATTAAAGGCATTATCTTTCCCCTAGTTGCTCGCGCCTTTGGATTGATTGCTTCAGTTATTGGTGTGATGAGTGTGAGAATTCGCGAAGACGAAGATCCGATGAAAGGACTTAATCGCGGTTATTTCATAACCACCATTTTGTCTGCAGGAGGTTTCGCCTTAGCAACTATTTTACTTTTTGAAAATCATTGGTTATTGTATTTTCTTGCAGGCGTGGTTGGTTTAATTACGAGTATTGCTTTTGTTTACATTACTCAATATTACACCGAATATCGTTTTAGGCCTGTTAGAGAAATTGCTGAGTCTTCTGAGACAGGGGCAGCAACAAATCTTATTTCCGGTTTTGCGGTTGGTCTTGAAAGTACCGGTTTGCCGATTATCGTTATTTCTATTGCAATTTTAGCAGCCTACTTTTTAGGAAAAGCTACGGGAATTGAGCATGGCGGACTCTATGGAACAGCAATTGCGACAATGGGAATGCTGGCGCCAGCAGCTTACATTTTAGCAATGGATAATTTCGGACCAATTACTGATAATGCCGGAGGTATTGTAGAAATGTCCAAATCTCCGGAAAGCACAAGAAAGAAGACCGATAGACTTGATGCTGTTGGAAACACAACAAAGGCTCTAACAAAAGGATACGCAGTTGGATCGGCGGCATTGGCGGCATTCTTGCTCTTTACGGCTTATTTAGAAGCAGTCGGCTTAAAAAGCGTTGACTTAGCTAAGCCAATTGTTTTCATTGGCGGTATGCTTGGCGCAGCCTTGATTTTTGTTTTTTCTTCTTTTGCTATCAGAGCAGTTGGTCGCGCCGCTTATTACATTATTAATGATGTTAGAAAACAATTCAAAGAAAAACCAGGCATTATGACGGGCAAAGACGAACCTGATTACGCAAGATCAGTTGATATTTGCACCAAAGGAGCATTAAAAGAAATGATTTTACCTGGTATTCTTGTTTTGTTAGTTCCAACCATTGTTGGATTCGTTTTGGGCCCAGAATCGGTTGGCGCCACTTTAATGGTTGGCACGATCGTAGGAATTGTTATGGCATTGCTCTTCAATAATGGTGGCGGATCATGGGATAATGCCAAGAAATATATTGAAACAGGCGCTCATGGCGGCAAGGGATCAAATGCTCACAAAGCGGCGGTTGTTGGAGATACGGTCGGCGATCCTTTCAAAGACACGGCTGGACCATCGCTCCACGTCTTAATTAAACTCTTATCAACTCTAACTCTTGTCTTGGCGCCATTATTCCTTCTTCTGCATAAATAAAGAGTTAAATATTACACACATATCAGTGCCTGTTTTTCTTCGAATAGTATTAATCTCACCAGCCATTCCGATGATCAATGTTCTGCCTATTTAGGCATCGCGTCCGCTCGGAAGTTATCTTAGAAGTAAGTTTGTGTGGCAAGGAAAATCCTTGCCACTTTTTTTATTGTCATTTTAATCTTATGAAGTCCGACTTCGTAAGATTAAGAAATATTATTCTCATGTGCAACCAAAAAACTCTCCCTATGGAGAGTTTTTTGGGCCAAGCTATGATGCGAATTATCGCTTCCGCCTGACAAGTTTTATTTAAAGAACGCGTTCAGTTATTTTATTCAAAAGAACTTAGAGATTTTTGATTCGCGAAAATTTGTTAAGAATTCGCGACAATTAGCATTAGTAGTTAAGAGAAGGAACTAAACGAGAATATTGTTCCAGGTTGTGGAGCTGATTGACGGTCAATTTCTGAGCCTGGCTGATAGCATCTTTAATCAAGCTGCTGGAGAATTCAATTTTTTCTCCAGAGGTTAGCATTCTTGTACCGGTATTATTTTGAACATAATCTTCAGCATAAACTTTCTGTTCAGCAGAAAGTTTTATATTGCCTGAAGTAATGTAAGTCTTTAGCGCGCGACGAGCCAAATTGGTTACGCCATCTCCCTTTTGAGCCACTTCGCTATAGGAAGTTGACCCTGTTGTTACTGGAGCAGGAGTGATAACGGTTTCTTCTGTATCAGTCTTAACTTCTTCGTTTTTAACCACGGTCTCGTCTGTTTTTGTTTCGGTTATTGGGGCGACAGCAACCTCTTTTTCTGTTTCTGTTACTTCTTCAACTGGTGTTGCCTCTTCGCCTTCATTCTTCTCTAGGTCGATAGTAATACCACTCTGGAGATCTGATTGATCTACATTGAGATCATTGCTTTTCTGTTGTGAATAGAGGTAAATACCTCCGCCTAGAATAACAAGAGCGATAATTGGAAGAATGATCGCTGAGAAGTTATCTTTTATCCACTTAAAAACCTTATTACCCCAACCGTTTGTTTCTAATAATTCCAAACCCTCAGGTAGATCAAATTCTTTTTCTTCCTGAAAATTTTCTGAGCCTTTTTTAATTTTTTTAGCCATTTATTTCACCCCCTTTCAGTAAAGGCCCTCCTTTTTTTATGAGAATACAGATTAACGCAGATTTATAAGCAGATAACCACAGATTAAAATTCTAAACCTGTGCAAATCTGTTTTTATACCTGTGTCAACCTGCCTTCCTTAATTTATTTTAATGTTTGTGACAAAGTCTTGGTAACTTTATCCAAGTCTCCTTCGATAATGCTATCAAGATTTTGCCACGATTTGTTAATGCGGTGATCGGTAAGCCGGTTTTGCGGGAAATTATAGGTACGAATTTTATCGGATCTGTCTGATTCCATAACCTGTTCTCGGCGGATTTGATCAACTTTTTCGACGCCCTGGCGTTTTTTCATATAGAAAAGCTCTGTCTTTATTTTCTTCATCGCCTTTTCCCTGTTTTTATGCTGAGATCTTTCATCCTGACAAGTAATTACCAGTCCAGTAGGAACATAGGTAATTCTTATGGCGGACTCTGTCACATTAACATGTTGTCCGCCAGCACCGGAAGATCGATAAGTATCTATTTTTAAATCTTGGGGATTGATTTCAATACTTGAAAGTTCTTCCATTTGAGGCAGGATTGCTACTGAAGCGGCAGAAGTGTGAACGCGTCCGCTTTTTTCTGTTTTAGGAATTCTTTGAACGCGATGAACGCCTCCTTCATGAGCCAAAATATCAGCCACACCTTCTCCTTTAATACTTAAAACAGCGTTTTTAATGCCACCTAAACTGGTTTTTTCAATCTCGTCAAAACCCATACGCCAGCCTTTTCTTTCAATAAATTTTTGATACATACGCAAAAGATCGGCAGCAAAAAGGGCGGCCTCGTCGCCTCCAGCTCCTGGTCTAATTTCCATAACTAAAGCGTTTTTATCCATAATCTAATTATTTCTTAGATTTTTTGGTAGTTTTAGTTTTTTTATCTTCCTTAATTGCTTTTGTCTTCTGACTTCTTACTTTAAATTTTTCAACTCGTCCAGCAGTATCAACAATTCTCTTTTCGCCAGTATAGAGAGGATTGCATTTATAGCAGATTTCAGTATGAATCTTTTCAAGAGTTGATCCGACAGTAAATTTTGCGCCGCAGTCGCAACTAACTTCAGCTTCAGAATTGTATTTTGGATGAATTTTATCTTTCATAAGTTTTAATACAAATTTAATATCCTAAAATAGCATACCTTGAGAAGGATTGCAAGTACGCAATCTTAATTTTAAATTTTCAATGTTTTAATTTTTAATACAGAAATACTTGCTTTTTTAAAAGAAGTATAATATAATGGTAATAGGACGAAAAAGGCAAATTCACCCCTCAAACCGAACACTCGGTTTCTTTTTTTACATCTAAATTGTCTAATTTCAGATTAACAGACTTATCTGATTTAGCAAAGTTTTTAAATTGATTGT
>Ga0247841_10003311_pt1 | contig 30203 bp, 29 predicted proteins | sample LaCruzMarch2015__2_FD_192410 | JGI IMG/M metagenome (GOLD analysis project Ga0247841, IMG submission 192410) | Freshwater microbial communities from meromictic Lake La Cruz, Castile-La Mancha, Spain - LaCruzMarch2015_18m | ecosystem: Environmental > Aquatic > Freshwater > Lake | place: Spain... | reverse complement strand
CAGGAGGACTTCGATCGCTACCTCGCGCGCCTGCAAAACCTCGCGGAGGACCGTCCGCTCATGCTCGGGGAATTCGGCATGGACACCATCCGCCACAGCGAAGACGAGCAGGCGGAAATGATCTCCTGGCACATCGAGAGCGTGGTGCGCGGCGGGTTGGCCGGAACGATCATTTACGCGTGGACCGACGAATGGTTCCGCGGCGGCCAGGAAATCACCGATTGGGCCTTCGGTCTGGTCACGCGCGAGCGGAAGCCGAAGAAAGCCTACGCCCGAGTCAAAACCCTCTTCGCCGGAGACAAGCCGCTGGCCGAGCGCGTGCCGTTGGAAAAATACCCGCGCGTCTCCGTTGTGGTCTGCTCCTACAACGGCGGCAAGACCCTCGGCGATTGCCTTGAGGCGCTCGACCACGTCGACTATCCGGACTACGAAATCGTCTTCGTTGACGATGGATCGACGGACGACACACCGGATGTGGTGGCAGCCTGGGAAAAGGCGCGCGAAGCACGGCGCGCCGCGGGAGCCAAGCTGCCCGACTTCCAAAACATCCGGCAAAAAAACATGGGCCTGAGCTACGCGCGCAACGCGGGTGCCTACTCGTCCACCGGCGAGGTCATTGCTTACACGGACAGCGACTGCATGGCGGACCCGGATTGGCTTTACTACCTGATGGGCACCCTGATCTCGGGTGACTACGCCGGGGTCGGCGGACCGAACATTTCTCCGCCCGCCCAGGATTGGATCCAGGCCTGCGTGGCGGCGGCCCCGGGCGGACCGAGCCACGTGCTGCTCACCGACGTGGTGGCCGAGCATATTCCGGGTTGCAACATGGCCTTCCACCGGTGGGCCTTCGATGCGGTCGGCGGCTTCGACCCCGATTATCGCAAGGCGGGGGACGATGTGGATTTTTGCTGGCGGCTCCAGCAGAGCGGCCAAGTCATCGCGTTCAGTCCGGCCGCCATTGTCTGGCACTACCGCCGCTTCACCCTCGGCGCCTTCCGCAAGCAGCAGGAAGGGTACGGCGAGGCGGAATCGATGTTGCGCTTCAAACACCTCATCTTTTTCGGCCCGACCGGGACGGCGAAATGGAAGGGCCAGATCTACGGGGCCCCGCGCTTCACCTGGCTGATCAACCGTCCGCTCATCTACCACGGCGTTTTCGGCGAAGGCCTCTTCCAGAGCATCTATCCGACCCCGCGCTCCGAGGTGGCGAACTATCTGGCCAGCCTCGAGTGGGTTTTGCTCACCGTCATGGTCTTCATTCTTTCCATCGGATTTCCCGACCTGCGCATCGTGCCTTACTTGATGTTCGGAGGAACCTTTTTGGTTGCTCTTTCCTACATGCTGCATGCACGGCTCGAGCCGCAATTCGACTCGGTGCGGGCGCGGTTGCTTGTCGCCTTCCTCGCCTTCACCCAACCGCTGGTGCGCGGCTGGAGCCGCTACTTCACGTGGCTGAAATACAAACGCACGCCGGAACGCGTCATCCGCACGCCCGAGCAGGAGCTCGCCTCGCGCCACAACGCGGGAGGCACGACCCAATTCGAATTCTGGAACGAGGAAGGTCACGGCCGCGAGCGCTTGCTGGCCGAAACAACGCGTTTGCTCGAGGATGAGGGCTGGAGCTACTCGCTCGATACGGGCTGGAACAATTGGGATGTGCAGATCTACGGGAGCTTCTGGTGGTTGGTGCGGCTGCGCACCGTCACCGAATACCATGGCGGACCGAAGTGCCTCACACGCGGCAGCCTCCGCTTGAGAGCGGGCGGAGCGAACTTCCTCGCCAACTTCCTTCTTCTTTCCGTGCTGGCCTACCAGCAATTCCTCGGCCATGGCATCCCGTGGTGGTCCGGCACGGCTTACGGCCTGTTCGTTCTCTTCCTCCTTGTCCGCGCACGCCGGCTCAAGCGCCGGGTGGCCGACTTGCTCGCGGTGGCAGCGCGCCACGCGGGACTGCAGCCCGTGAAGTCCCGAAGCGACGCGTGAGTTCGTCGCTCTCCGACTACGATTTCGAATTGCCGCGTGAGCTGGTGGCCGTGCGTCCGTTGCCGGACCGCGCCGCCTCACGGATGATGGTGGTGGACCGCGCCGCGGGCACCGTGACCCACCGGGCGTTCCGTGACCTGCCGGAATTTATCCGTCCGGGCGACATGCTCGTGCTCAACAACTCGCGGGTGATTCCGGCGCGATTGGTCACCGCTGACGGTCGTATCGAGTTGCTGCTTTTCGATCAGTTGGGCCCGGCCCGTTGGCGCGCCTTCGCGCGTCCGGGCAAACGCACACGAACCGGCGCCCACTTCGCCATTGCCGGGACGACCGCGCAGATCGAATCGATCGACGAAGAGGACGGCACGCGCATCGTGCGGTTCGACACCGAGCCGGATCTGGAAAAGCTCGGGCACATGCCGATTCCGCCCTACCTCGGCCGCGAGGATGATGCGGAGGACCGCGTGCGTTACCAGACGGTCTACGCGCGCGAATCCGGTTCGGTCGCGGCGCCCACGGCCGGATTGCATTTCACCCCGGAAATCCTGGCCAAGCTGCCGCACACTTTTGTCACCCTGCACGTCGGGCCGGGAACGTTCCTGCCGGTGCGCGGGGACAACCTCGAAACACATCGCATGCACGGCGAAAACTTTGTTGTATCGCCCGAAGGCGCGGCGGAGATCAACCGCGCCGGGCGTGTCATCGCAGTCGGCACAACCAGCTTGCGCGTCTTGGAGTCCTTGCCGCCCGGGCCGGTGCAACCGGGCAAGGGACGCACCGAGATTTTTATCAAGCCCGGTTTTCCTTTTGTCCGCACCAACGCCCTGCTGACCAATTTCCATCTGCCCAAATCGACGCTCTTTGTTCTGGTCTGCGCCTTGGCCGGCCAGGGACTGATGAGCGGGGCTTACGCCGAGGCGATTGACCAAAAATACCGCTTCTTCAGCTACGGCGATTGCATGTTGATTATCTGACCAGTCTCGCCAAAACCGGGCCGGGAAGGTAGGAAACCAGTATGAGCAAGATCAAAGCCTACGCTGCCACATCACCCGGAGCCCCCCTTGAACCCTTCGAATTTGATCCGGGTCCGCTCGGTGACGAGCAGGTTGAAATCGCGGTCGATTACTGCGGCATTTGCCACTCGGATCTGTCGGTCATCCACAACAACTGGGGCAACGCCCGATTCCCGCTGGTCCCGGGCCACGAAGTATCGGGCCGCATCGTCGCCGCGGGCGACAAGGTGAAAAAAGTCAAAGTAGGCGACCGCGTCGGGCTTGGCTGGTTTTCCGGCAGCTGCATGAGTTGTCCTGACTGCCTGCGCGGCGACCAAAACCTCTGCCCGAACGGCGAGGACACGATCATCGGCCGCCCGGGCGGCTTTGCCGACCGCGTGCGGGCCCATTGGGCATGGGCTGTGCCGCTCCCCGACGGAGTCGACGCCGCCAAAGCAGGCCCGCTTTTTTGCGGAGGCATCACCGTTTTCAATCCGATCGTGCAGTGCGGTGTGCGACCGACCGACCGCGTCGGCGTGGTCGGGGTGGGCGGGCTCGGCCATTTGGCCATCCAGTTCCTCAACAAATGGGGCTGCGAAGTTTTCGCCTTCACCTCGTCGGCCGACAAAAAGGAAGAACTACGGAAACTCGGCGCGCACCATGTGGTGGATTCGAGGGACCCCTCGCAACTCAAGCCCCTCGCCCGCTCGCTCGACTTCGTCATGGTCACGGTCAACGTGCCGCTCGACTGGAATGCTTACATCGACACGCTGGCCCCGCGCGGCCGTTTGCATTTTGTCGGCGCCGTGCTCGAACCGCTCAATATCGGCGTCTTCCCGCTGCTCATGGGACAAAGATCGGTTTCGGCCTCGCCCCTCGGCAGTCCCGCCACCACGGCCCAGATGCTCGACTTCTGCGCCCGCCACGACATCGCCGCCGTGACCGAAAATTTCGGCATGTCGCAAGTGAACGAAGCGCTGGCCCACCTTGAGTCCGGCAAAGCACGTTACCGCATCGTTCTGAAAAACGATTTCTGATGAACAAGAAGTTCTTCATCCTCGGTCTCGCGCCCGCTTTGCTGGCCGGATGCATGTCGCCGCAAGGCGAGTTGGCTTCACTCGCCGAGCAGCGGCTCGGCATGTCCCGCGACATTGCGTGGGCCAAACACTCCGCCGATCTGCCGGTTTACGATCCGCAACGCGAGACCGCGATCCTGCAAACCATGATGGCCGCGGGCCAGCAGCAAGGACTGGCTCCGGACAACGTCCGGCGCTTCTTCGCCGCCGAAATGGAGGCCTCCCGCCGTATCCAATGGGCCTGGATCGAGGCTTGGCGGAAGGAACTTGCCGCGCCCCCGGAGCGCCCGGCGGACGACCTCGGCGCTTACCTGCGTCCGCAACTCGACGAGATCAATCAACGGCAAATCCGCGCCATGGCCCGCGGAGCGAGCCCCCTGAGCGTCGATCAGCTCTCCGAAATCGGCGCCCGCTTCTTGCCGAAAAACTGACGCAGCAGCGCGGCGGACTCCTCCCCGAGGACACCGCTCGTGACCTCGCATCGATGGTTGAGCGTGTCGCTTTGCAAAAGATTAATCCAGCCCCCGGCCGCACCCCCTTTCGGATCAGGGCAACCGAAGACCACACGGCGCAGGCGTGCGAGAACGATGGCGCCGGCGCACATCGGGCAGGGCTCCTTGGTCACGTAGAGGTCGCATTCGTTGAGCCGCCAATCGCCCACTGCCGCCTCGGCTTGGGTGATGGCCAACATCTCGGCATGGGCCGTGGCATCCTTCAACATCTCGACCTGATTCCAAGCCCGGCCGATGACCTCGCCGTTCCGCACAATGACCGCGCCAATCGGAACCTCGTCGGCCGCCGCCGCTTTGTGCGCACAGCGCAGGGCGGACTGCATGTAGAAGACGTCCGGTTGCCAGTCGAAACCTTGGATTTCTTCCGCGCTCATCGTAAGCTTTCCCTATGAAGGTTATCGTTGCCCCGTCCGTCCTGGCCTGTGACTTCGCCCGGCTCGGCGACGAGGTGGCCGACGTGACCCGCGCGGGGGCGGATTGGATCCACTGCGATGTGATGGACGGTCATTTTGTGGACAACATCTCGTTCGGCTCGGCCTTTGTCGAGGCGGCGTCGCGGCATACCGACCGGCCGCTCGACGTTCATCTCATGATTACCAATCCGGACCGCTACCTCGACCGCTACCTTCCGGTGGCGGCGTCGGTCGACATCCACCTCGAGGCCGAGGCCGATGTGCCCGAGACGCTCGCGCGTATTCGCGCCGCCGGCAGGAAAGCCGGGCTCGCCATCAATCCTCACACCCCGATCGGCTCGATCGAACCGTATCTCGGGCAATTCGACATCCTGCTGGTCATGACCGTCGAACCCGGTTTCGGCGGACAGCCGTTCATGGAAGAGATGCTGCCGAAAATCCGCGCCGCCGCAGAGCTCCGGAAAAAGAGCAACCTCGATTTCCACATCACCGTGGACGGCGGGATCAATGGCGCGACCGCGCGCCAGTGCCGGGAAGCCGGAGCCGATGTGATGGTGGCCGGGACATCCGTTTTTCGGGCGAAGGATCGCGCGGCGGAGATCGCCGCGCTGAGGTAATCAATCACCTTCTTATGCTCCGGCGGTCGCAGACCGCCGCTCCATCATTGAGAGGACGCTACGGGCCGGGCCGCCCCTTCGAGCAGCGCCAAAACCTCGCCGGCGAGGAACAGTGAGCCGGTGACAAGCACCGGAGCACGGTCCGACGGCTCCCCGGCCAAGACCTCCTCAATCGTCGAGGTATGCACGGCCGTGAACCCCGCCGCTTCCGCGGCCGGACGTAATTCATCGACCGACGCACCGCGCGCGCCGGCAACCGGCACCAACCAGACTTCATCGGCGATGGCGCGCAGCACGTGCAACAACGCGGAGGCGTTCTTGTCGCTCAAGACGCCGAAGACCAAACGTGCCTTGACGTTGCCGAAAACTTCCCGCCACGTGGCCACCAGCACCGCGGTCGCCGAAGGGTTGTGCGCCCCATCGACGACCAAAGCCGCACCGGCGCGCTGGAAACGTCCGGGCCACTTCACCGTGGCCAGGCCCGAACGGATAGCTTCTTCCCCGACCTCCACGCCGGCCGCCCGCAGGGCGGCGATCGCTACCGCGGCATTCCATCTTTGGTGCGCACCGGCCAGACCGACGGGTCCGGCCTCCCATGGGGCACTGACGAACCCGACCTGCGCCCCAACCTCCACGGCCTTGGCTTCCAACACGGCACGGACCTCGCCGGCTTGCGGCGCGGATACCACCGGGACACCAGGTTTGATGATGCCAGCTTTTTCCGCGGCGATGAGGGCGATCGTCTCACCCAACCACGCTTGGTGATCGAGTCCCACCGGCATGATGACCGAGACCAGCGGCGTCACCGCGTTGGTCGCATCGAGACGCCCGCCCATGCCGGTTTCCCACACGACAAACTCCGCCTCCTCGCGGGCGAACCACCACGCGGCGAGGACGGTGGCCAATTCGAAAAAAGTCGGGGCTTGCTCCCAACCCTCCGATGCATCGCGGAGCAGAGTGAGACCTTCCGCTACGGAGGATTCCGGGATCATCTGCCCGTCGACCCGGAGGCGTTCGTGGAAGTCGACCAGGTGCGGGGACGTATAAAGTGCGGTGCGGTAGCCGGCCGTGCGCAGGATAGAGTCCATCATGGTACAGGCGCTGCCTTTGCCGTTCGTACCGGCAACGTGGAGAAACCGCAATTTCTCCTGCGGCTGACCGCAGGCGGCGAGCAAACGCCGCGTGTTTTCCAACCCCAGCTTGATGCCGAAGGTTTGCGTCCCGAAAAGCCACGCGAGCGTGTCGCGGTAGTTCACTGCTTGCGACCGAAGAAATCGAGCAGTTGCGAGAGCGTTTCGCGCAGACGGTGCCGCGCGACAATCATGTCGACCAGTCCATGGTCCTGCAGGAACTCGGCCGTCTGGAAACCCTTGGGCAATTCCTGGTGCGTGGTTTCGCGAATGACCCGCGGACCGGCGAAGCCGATCATGCATTTCGGCTCGGCCATGATGATGTCCCCGAGCGAGGCGTAACTGGCCATGACGCCGGCCGTGGTGGGATTGGTCAGGACGGAGATATAAGGCAACTTGGCCGCGGCGTGACGCGCCAGCGCTCCGCTGGTTTTCGCCATTTGCATCAGGCTGAGCATTCCCTCATACATCCGCGCGCCGCCGGAGGCGGAAATGATGATGACGGGCCACTGGTTTTTCGTCGCCCGCTCGATCGTCCGGGTGATCTTCTCGCCCACCACCGAGCCCATGGTGGCGGCGATGAAATTGAAATCCATCACGGCGATACCAACCGGGCGCCCCCCGATCTTGGCGTCTCCGGTGATGACGGCGTCCTTGAGTCCGGTTTTTTTGCGGTAGGTCTCGAGGCGGTCCTCGTAGGTGGCGACACCGCGGAACTTGAGCGAGTCGACCGAAAGCATCCCGGCATCGTGTTCCTTGAACGAGCCCTCGTCGGCCAGACTCTCAATCCGCTCGCGCGCCCCGAGCGTCATGTGATGCTGGCAACGGGGGCAGACTTGGAGATTCTGCTGCAGCTCGGTCTGGGTGATGACCTCGCCGCAAGACGGGCACTTGGTCCACAGGCCTTCGGGGACGTTGCTCTTGATTTTCGACCGGAGCTTGAGGGCCGGTTTTTGGAAAATTCCCATGGCTTCTTCCTATCCGCGGGCGACCGTGATGACAACCACCGAGGAAGCCCCCGCTTCACGCAGGACCCTCGCGCAAGCGTCGGCCGTCGAACCGGTGGTCAGGACGTCGTCGACCAAAACAAGGTCGCGTCCGGTCACCTCGGCGCCGCGCCGCAGGGCAAAAGCACCTTCAAGGTTTTCGAATCTCTCGTCGCGGTGAAAATGGGTTTGGGTCAGCGTGTATCGGGTGCGTTCCAAGCAATCGTCGACCGGCACACCGAGACGCGCCCCGGCCAGCGAGGCCAGCACTTCGGCTTGGTTGAACTCCCGCTCCCGCTGCCGCGCCGGATGGAGCGGGACGGGCACAAGGGCGGACGGGCGCTGCCCCTGCAGACGCGGGTCGCGGAAGCCCTCACTCAGCATCCGGGCCAGCAAATGCCGGAGGTGCGTGCGGTGGTTGTATTTGAACTGGTGGATGAGGTCGCGGACCACCCCGCGGCTGCGGTAGGCGGCGGTGGCAAAGTCAAAAGACAACTCGCGGTCGCCGCAGTTCATGCACCGGAAGCTCGCCGTGATCGCACCGCTGTAAGGTTGGCCGCAAACCTTGCACCGCGAGCCGCCCAACCGTTGTCGGGCCCGCCGGCAGCCACGACAGAGCCCTGCGTCGCGCGGACCCACCGCCTTGCCGCAACCGGCGCAGTGCGGCGGATAAAGCAGCCCGGCGGCCGCCTCAGTCCAAACACGAAGCCACCGGGCGGAAGACATGACGAAGGTAGAATTTGACCAGCAGCCCGGTGACCAGCAAGGCAACCAGCGGCACGAGGCCGGTGGGGACCGCCCCGCTCACGAGATTCGGTCCGACCCATGGCAACCACCCGGAAGGGCCGGTCGCGGTGGATTGCAGAAAAAGATTCGAGGTTTGCTGCGCGAAGACCCAACCGGCATGCAGCCCGATGGGCAGCCAGAGCGAACGGGTCGCCACCGCAACCGACCCCAGAATCCAGCCGGCCGCAAAAAGACTGGCCGCCCCGAAAAATAAAATCCCGGGGGCCGGCAACCCTTCGGCAAAACGGAGGACCTCGGCGAAACCGGTCCACCAATGCACCGCATCCGCTGCAATGGCGGTCTTGGCCGGCTTGATGAAGTGGACAACCACGAAAAGGACCGTGGTCCAAGCAATAGCCGCCGCGCGCGGCAGGGACCAAAGACAGATCCCGAGCACGACCCCGCGGAAAACGACTTCCTCCACCACGGAAACCGCCGCAGCGGTTGGCACGATGCGCAGGAGCCCGGACCAAAGAGCTCCCGGACGTGCTTCGGACCAGCCGGTGAGCAAGCAGAGCAAGGCCACGACCGCGACAAGGGCGACGGAAAGCGCAAGCCCCGCCGCCAGATCGGCGAGCGACCTCGGGTTCCGGCTCAGACGCAGATCCGACGGCCGCCGCAGGCCGATCCAGCGCAAGGCCGGGACAAGGAGGATCAGGGCGCTGACTTGGAGGCAGCGGGAAAGAACGCGATGAAAAGGGAACTTGGCCAACCAATCGGTGACCCCGGCTGCCCCGAGAGCCTGCCCGGCCCAATAAATCGGGGGCGCCACAAGGCATCCGGCAAGGAAGACAACGACCAGGTAGGCGAGAATTTTGCCAAAGGCAGGAAATTCGCGGCGGCCAGTCATTTACGAAGGGCAAGGCAACGGAAATACCCCCGGCAAGCAAGCCTATAAGCCGGCCACAAGCAAAGGACACCGGAGGACCGCGGCAGAACCGAGCAAACTGCCGTTGCTGCATTCCTGCCCTGGCGGGGTTCGTCAGTCGGACCTCCACGGCCCCCGGTGCCACCTCAATCTAATGGCGCCCCGCGCGGAGACAACTCTCATCGCGCGCCGAGGCGCCAAACAAAAAAAGACCCTTGGACAAACAGCTTGTTTTGGTCGGCAGCGGGTCCTATAGACATACGCTCCTCACTGGCCCCCTCCGCTGTTCCCATGACCAAAATTCTCCTTATTTCCTGCATCCTTGTTTCGCTGGGTGCCGCCGTCCTTGGCTTTCTCAACCGAGGTAATCTACTTGATGCGCGCAGTGAGGTGGACGGCGTCCAAGGCCAACTGACTTTGGCCAACCAGCAACTCGAAGCGGCCAAAGGGGAACTTGAGGAACAAAAAAAAGAAGTCAGTCAGCTTGGGGGCGACAAAGAGAAAGTGTCTGCGGAGCTGGGCGAAGCCCGCGGGGAACGGGACAAAGCCAAGGAAGACCTCGCCGCCGCGCAACAGCAAGCCAAGGACCTGGAATCAGACGGTCAAGCCAAGGACGCCAAAATCGGGGAGTTGGAGACGCGGATAGCCGAGTTGGAGCAGACGCCGACCACCCCGGGCGGCGCGCCGCTCGCCGTCGAAAGCGCCGAGACAGAAGCACGCATGACGGAGCTAATAACGGTCAACCAGCAACTGCAGGATCAGAATACCAGCCTCAGCACGCAAATATCCGAACTACGCCGCAAGGAGGACGGACGGCAAAAAGTGCAGATGCGCCAAGGCCTTTCGGGAACAATTCTTGCCGTGAACCAAGCTTGGAACTTTGTCGTTCTCAGCCTCGGCGACCGTCAAGGGGTGGTCCCCAACGCGGAAATGCTCGTGCAACGCGACGGACAATTCCTCGGTAAAATCCGCGTCACTTCCGTCGAGCCCTCAACCTCCATCGCTGATATCCTGGTCCGCACCGTCCCGCGCGGCCTCTCGGTCATGCCCGGCGACCGCGTCATTTATCAGGCATTGCGCGACTGACTGCGTCCTTCATGAAACGCCCGCTTCTGGCTGCCCTCCTCGCCGCGTGCCTCGTCGCGAGTCTTCCCGGATGCGCCGGCACCGAAGACAGCGCGACCTCTCGCCCGGGTGTAAGCACCATCCCGTGGAACCGTCCAGCCAAGTGGGAAGGCGGCGGTGTGCTCGGCGGTCAAATGTCCGCCATGCGCGGATACTGAGTTCAACCGGTGGCCGCGGCCCTGTTTCAACGCGCGCTCGTCATCCGCGGCGGCGCCCTCGGGGACTTTCTCCTCACCCTGCCGGTACTCAACGCCCTGCGCGAGGCCGCCCCCAGTTCGCGGCTCGAGGTGCTCGCTTACCCGGGGATCGCCACCCTCGGGAAAACTTCAGGCCTGATCGATGACGTCCGCTCGATCGAATACGGGCCGCTGGCCGGCTTCTTTACCCGGGGCACGGTACTCGACCCGGGCCTGCGCGGATTTTTCGGATCGTTCGACCTCATCCTCAGCTACCTCTACGATCCCGACGGCGTCTTCGCCGAGAATCTGCAAAATGCCGGGGCAGCCCGCATCATCACCGGTCCGCATCGTCCGGGGGAATCGTCACACGCCATCGATCAACTCGCCGCGCCGCTCACCGCACTTGGCCTTCCTCTGGCCGGGCGGGCCACCCGGCTCGCCCTCACCCCGGCAACACACGGGGCACCGACCATCGCCTTGCACCCCGGGTCCGGTAGCGCGGCGAAAAACTGGCCGGTAGAGAAGTGGCGGCAGTTGGCCGGACAGCTCCTTGCCGCCAATCCCGAGGTGCATCTGGCCATCATCGGGGGCGAAGCCGACACTGCGGCGGTGGGCGCACTGCGCGGGTTGGACAAGGCGCGGGTTGCCTTTTGGGAGAACCTCCCGCTGCCCGAATTGGCCACACGGCTAGCCGGAACCCAGCTCTACCTCGGCCACGACACGGGGGTCAGCCACCTCGCAGCCGCAGCAGGCGTGCCCAGCCTACTCCTCTTCGGGCCGACCGATCCCGGCGTCTGGGCACCGCCCCACGAGCAGGTCCGCGTTTTGCGTGCGCCGGACGGAAACCTCCCCGGCCTGCCGGTCGCTACGGTCTTTGCCGCGCTGACCCGCTTTCGAGCCGGTCCCCGGCTTGCCACCGGCCACCAGCCGCTGGAGAATCCGAAAGCATGAAAAATCTCCTTGGTTCCGTCCTGCTTCTCGTCGCCTCCGGCCTCCCGGCTCCGGCCGACGAAAACACCGCGTGGGAAAGCCTGCAAAACGAAGCAGCCCGACTCACGGAAAGCCTGCCCGAAGAAGACCAGGAAGCAGGACGCAAAATGCTCGCGGCACGACTCGGCGAGCAACTCGGGCACTTCAAACAGTTCCTCCAGGATTACCCGCAAAGTCCGAACCGCTGGGAAGCGCGGATGGCCGTCATGCAAATCGTCAATTCGCTCGCCATGGTCCAGGAACGCGAGCCGGATATGACCGGACAGTCGGCGGAACTGGAGTCGATCGCCGATGACCAAGACGCCCCGGAGAACGTGCGGGCCGATGCCGGTCTGGTCCTTCTGCAACTCGCCTCCATGGACTTCGACCGCAAACGCTCCGAACAATCAGCCCGAGCACTTTCCCAGGCGATTGAAAAATTCATCGAGACCCATCCCGCAGACGCCCGCCTGCCCGTCCTGCGCATGACCAAAGCCCAGGCACTCGAAATTTACGAACCCGACCGGGCACGGGCCATCTTCACCGACCTGACCAAGGACGATGATCCCGAATTGTCCGGCGCGGCCAAAGCTGCTCTCGATATGATGGCCATGCGGGACACACCTGTGGATCTGACCTTCACCGCCGCCGACGGATCAAACTTCGACCTCACCGACCTGCGCGGCAAGGTCGTGCTCCTCGATTTCTGGGCCACGTGGTGTCCGCCATGTGTCGAGGAAGTTCCCGAATTGGTCGCCGTCTATGACAAATTCCGCGAGCAGGGCTTTGAAATTGTCGGCATTTCCCTCGACGAAAACAAAGCCGCTTTTGATCAATTCACCGCGGAGAACAAAATGACTTGGCCGCAATTTTTCGACGGCAAAGGCTGGGAAAACGAATTGGCCAAGCGCTTCGGCATCCAGTCCGTGCCAACCATGTGGCTACTCGACCGCGAGGGAAAGCTGGTGGATGCCTCGCCGCGCGGACGCCTCGAGGAGGCGGTCGGCGCCGCGCTGGCCGCCCAAGACTAGCCCGCCTTGCCCGTGCTCTTTTTTCTGCCCTTCCGGGCGGCCTGGCGCACGCGCCAGCGCAGGGGCGCCTTCACGATGTAGCCGGCGCAGTTCTTCGCGCCGCAACGGCAAGGATGTTCATGGTAGTGCTCATAATCGTAATAGTAGTCGTAACTCAACTCATCGCCCGGCTGGATTTCGCGGATGGCCACCACCCAGACACGACCGCGCACGACCTGCGACTCGCAGTTGGGTTCGCACGAATGGTTGATGTAGCGCGCGGTGTTCCACCGCACACTGCCATCGATATCGACCTTGGTGTTCAGCTCGAAAATGTAGATGCAGCCGTCCGCCCCGCGCTCAGCCCTCTCCTGCCGCGCCAACTCCCGGCGCCACCCCTCGGCCTTGGTGATCCGCTCGCCGGTGTATTCGATGACCCGCGTTCCCTTGGGAATGGTCTTCTTGGCGAACATCCCGCGTCCGTGGATTTGCGAACCCCGGACGGCAGCCCACTCGCTGCGCGTCGGCTGCGGTTTATTCTTGGCGACTTTTTTTGGCATGGTTGACCGGACTTCCTAGCACAAGCCGCCCCGCCGACCAAGCAGCATCAAAGACATCGTCAGTCCCCCGCGCCTTGCGCAAGATCAAGGCATGATGGAGTCGCCTGATGTCATCGTCCTCGGCGCCGGAGCCGCGGGGTTGTTTTGCGCCCTGACCGCCGCGCAAAACGGACGCCGTGTCCTCGTCCTCGAACACAGCGACCGGCCCGGCAAAAAAATCGCCATCTCCGGCGGCGGGCGCTGCAATTTCACCAATCTGCGGGCCGGCCCGGACAACTATCTCTCCTCCAACCCGGAATTCTGCCGCTCCGCTCTGGCCCGTTACTCCCCAGCCGATTTTCTCGCCCTGGTTGAATGCCACGGCATTCGCTGGCATGAGAAGAAGCTCGGGCAACTTTTTTGCAACACAAGCTCGCGCGAAATCATTGCGCTCCTGCTCGAGGAGTGTGCGCGGGCCGGGGCGGAAATCCGCTGCGGGGCCCGCGTCATTGAGGTGCACAAACCCGACCGCTTCCAGATACGCACCGACACCACCACCTTGACCTGCGATGCGCTGGTCGTCGCCACCGGAGGTCTTTCCTTTCCCAAACTCGGCGCAAGCGACCTCGGCTACCGTATCGCGAAACAGTTCGGCCTGAAACTCACCGAGATTCGCCCCGGACTCGTGCCCCTCACCTTCGGGGAAGCCGACAAGCACGAACTCGGCCCGCTCAGCGGCGTCGCCCTGCCCGTCCGGGTGCAGCACAAGAAAGCACTGTTCGAGGAAGCGATGCTCGTGACCCATCGAGGACTGAGCGGACCCGCTGTCTTGCAAATCTCGAACTACTGGCGCGAGGGCGAAAGCCTCGCCTTCGATCTCCTGCCGGCCGGCGGTGACCTTCCTTCCCCGGGCCGTGGCACGGCAGTCGCCCAATTGTCGGCCGTCTGGCCCAAGCGATTTGCCGAGGCTTGGTGCGAGCGTCATGCACCGGCCAAGCCGGTGGCCCAGTGGACGGCCGCGGAGCGGGCCCGCGTGCAGGGCCTTATCCACAATTGGCCGGTCGAATTCTCCGGAACCGAAGGCTATCCCAAAGCGGAAGTCACCCTCGGGGGAGTGGACACACGCGAACTTTCTTCCAAAACCATGGAAGCCCGCTCCGTGCCGGGCCTTTTTTTCATCGGCGAGGTGGTCGACGTCACTGGCTGGCTCGGCGGCTACAATTTCCAGTGGGCCTGGGCCAGCGCACACGCTGCAGGGACCGCTTTGGCCCTGCCTGGGGTCGAGCTACGGACTTGAGCCGCGGACGAACTCCTCCAAAGCAGTTATCTCCTGCGGGGTGACCATTGCCCCGGGAAACCTCCTCGCCATCCGGAACAGACGCAGCGCTTCGTCATAGCGCTCCCGCCGGAGAAAATAATAGCCCAGATATTCGTAGCCCGTCGCGTAGTCGGGATCGAGCGCGATACCCCGCAAATGGGAGGGCAGGGCTTCGGCGAACAATCCTCGGTGCGTTTGAGCCAGTCCATACTCGCGGTGGCCCAAGGCGGAAAAAGGCCGCTGCACAAGGAATCTTCTCCAATGCCCGGCGCACTCCTCGGCCCAAGGCCCACCGGCCACGTGCTCCAAGGTTGCTCCACGTTGGCGCCCTGCAGAGGCCGCGGCCATGGCAAGGAGGCGCGGGTTGTCCGGATCCAGAGCCAAGCCGGCCGCCAATTCGGCATTGAACACGGCATCCGCCCCGCGAAGGAGCGCATTCTCCGCCTGGAGCGCGCGAAATTCCGCCGGCGCATCGCGCACCACCCACCACACCAGGACCACGCCGGGGATAGCCGGCATCAGTCCCAACAATCGCAGCCACCACGCTGGCGTTGCAGCCGCTTGCGACAGGCGCGCTCCGGCCAGCCATCCGGCGCAGAGCGCCAGCAACATGGCCACGGGCGCAATGTGCATGCGGTAATCGAAAAATGAATGCACGGCCTGCGCCACCCAAGCCGCGAGGGCTCCGCTGAGCAGACCGAGTTCCATGCTCTGCGGAAACCAGCCAGTCGGTGCCGCCTCGCGAGCCAATCGCAGGGCGTTGCGCCATCCGGCGGCGAAATGGACCACAAACATGACGGTCCCGAGAGCAAGGCCGATCCATCCATATTCGGCGAGCAATTGCAGCCAATCGTTGTGCGCATGGATCGGCGGCACGTCGAAGGCTCCCCCCCGGTAGCGCAGCGACATCTGGTCGAACATGTTCGCCCCCACCCCGAACCACGGGTCCAGCGGCAGCATGGAACGAACCGTCGTGAACCAAAGACCTTCGCGATAAGCATCGCCGCCGATCTCCTCGAGACGGAAGCGGACGAGCAAGCTTTCCGCCCCGACGGAGAGAGCGGCCAGCAATGGCAAAACGATGAGAACAACCGCCGCCGCCATGATCCGGAACCGGCTCACCGTAGCCCCACGGTTCAGAATGAACAAACTGACCAGCGCGAAAACGACCAGACCGAACGTCGCCCCGAGGTAAGCGGCCCGCGAAAGCGAAATAACCAAAGCGGCGAATCCGGCCGCCGTCACCCAGAGGAGAAGCATCTTCACCACCGGACCACCGCGCCCCCAGACCAACATACCAAGGGCGAGAAACGTGGTGACTTGCAGCACGGCCGAGAGCGCGCCCCGACCGGCCAGGGTTCCGGAGACAAAACCCCGGTTGACCATGCCTTCATCACCATGTGGCAGCAACAACCTGAGTGCGAGGTCAGCCAACGGATGGAAGGCCGCGTCCGCCGCGAACTGCACGAGGACAATACCGACCTGCACCACGAGCATGAGGAAAACAACCGTCAGCACAAGCCACCGCGGACCCTCCCCCCGCAATTGCCATGCCACGGTGAGATAGACCGCCAGGGCACCAAGCAGAAGCCACGCATCCTCGCGCGCGGCGTAGGCGTCCGGACTCGTGGCCTGACGCCAAAAAAGATATCCGACAAAAAGCAATGTGGCTCCCACGCACCAGGCGCCAGGCGCATCGCGGGTCTTCCAAAAAGCTGCGCCAGCCACCACCGCAGCCAGCCCAACCAAGAGGAAACCGGGCGCCGCCAGAACCGGGTAAAACCAGCCACCCAGCAGCAGCTGGGAGGCCACCAACCCGGCGGTCAAAAGAGCCGCCGAACACCATGTAAGCAACTGGTTGGCCACGAAAGGGCATGTTAGGGCCACATCAAGGCTGTGCTCAATCTTCATCGGATTTCTCTGTCCACCAATCCGCCGCGAAGGAAACCTCTTGTCAGGGTGGAAAAACCGCTTTTAATTCAGAGGTAACCCTTCAAACCATGAAATCCCTCTTGCTCCAACGTTCCTTATTCCTCATCGCTGCCGCCCTGACCTGCAGCATCGCCCCGCTCATGGCTCAAGACTTGGCCAGCCAAATCACCGCCGCCGAAAAGGTCGCAGCCACCAATGGCGTATCCGAAGCCAGCGCCCAGAGCATTGCCTCCGACCTCGGGAACGCCTTTGGTCCCCAAGGCGACTCTGATGCCCTGGTCAAAGCGGTCGAGCAAATGTCCGCCCAAAATCCCGACAATGCTCCGGCCATCGCCGCCGCAGCCACTGTTTTCAATAACACGCCGGAATTCGCCGCCCGCGTGGCGGCTGCCGCCACCCAGGCTGCACCCGCCGCCGCCGCGGCCATCGCGGCAGCCGTGACCGCCGCGGTTCCTGCCGCCGCCGCCGCCATCGCTCAAAGTGTCTCGGCAGTCGTCCCCGACCAAACACAAGCAGTGACCGACGCGGTCGCCCAAGCCTCAGAGCAAAGCGCGGCCAACTCCGGAGGCAGCGGAGGCTCGCAAGGAGCGGGCGCACCTATGCCCGGTGGATTCGGCGGCGGAGGTGGTGGCAGCACTTCCCAACCGTCAGCATCGAACTGACGCCCTTCGCGGACTCGCTTTCTCCGGAGCGGATCGCCATAAAGACGGGGTGAGTAAAAAAATCGCGCTCGTTTTTCCCGGCCAAGGCGCGCAGGCCGTCGGCATGGGAAAAGAACTCGCAGCCGCATTCCCGGTGGCTGCCGACCTCTTTGCTCAGGCCGATGAAATCCTCGGCTGGTCGCTGAGTAGGATCTGCTGGGAAGGCCCCGAGGAGGAGCTGACCAAGACCTCCGTCTGCCAACCCGCGCTCTACGTCCATGGCCTTGCCGCCCTTGCCGTGGTGAGGGAAAAACTGGGGAATTTTCCCGTGGCAGGATGCGCCGGACTGTCTCTCGGCGAATTCACCGCCCATGCCGCCGCCGGCACCTTCGATTTCGCGACCGGACTGCGCCTTGTGGCCCAACGCGGACAATTCATGCAGGAGGCCTGCGAGGCAACCGAGGGGGGAATGGCTGCCATGATCGGGGCGGACGAAAATGTCGTGCGTGACCTCGCCGCCGCGACCGATGTCGATGTGGCCAACCTCAATTCCCCCGGGCAGATCGTTATTTCCGGCGAAGCAGGCAAGGTTGCCCTCGCGGTCGGCCTGGCCAAAGATTACGGCATTCGCAAGGCGGTGGAACTCAAGGTGGCGGGCGCCTTCCACTCACGGCTCATGCAACCGGCCTACGAACGTCTCGGCGCGGTGCTCCTGCAGACCCCGCTGCACGAACCGCGCTATCCCGTGGTCTGCAATGTCGACGCCAAGCCGGTGCACACGGCGGACGACATCCGCCGCTCACTCGCCGACCAAGTGACCGGGAGTGTGCGTTGGGCTGATAGCATAACGTGTCTGCTCGACGAGATGGGATGCGATACTTTTCTCGAGCTCGGTCCCGGCACAACACTTGCGGGCATGCTGGGACGGATTCGCAAGGGAACATCCATCCATTCCATCGGCACTCCGGCCGACCTCGACGGTCTCGCCCTCTGATTGCCTCGGCGCACCCGCGCATTCCTACTTATCCATGTTTCTGTCCGACGAAATCAAGCGACTGAAAAGCGAGCGGAACGCCGTCATTCTCGCCCACAACTACCAAGGAGCCGAGATACAGGAATTGGCGGACCACGTGGGCGACTCGCTCGGCCTGGCCTACCGGGCGGCCGAGACGGAAGCTGACGTCATCGCTTTTTGCGGCGTTCACTTCATGGGAGAGACGGCGAAAATCGTGAACCCCGGCAAGACCGTGATTCTTCCCGATCTCAACGCCGGCTGTTCGCTCAGCGATTCCTGCCCGCCCGAGAAACTGGCCGCCTACCTCGAGGAGCACGCCGCGAAAAATTACTACGTGGTCGCTTACATCAATTGCTCTGCCGGGGTGAAGGCGCTCTCCGATGTCATCTGCACCAGCGGCAATGCGGTCAGAATTGTCGAAAGCGTCCCGGCCGACCGCAACATCCTCTTCGTCCCCGACGAGAACCTCGGGTCTTGGGTCGCCGAGCAGACCGGGCGTCCTATGACACTGTGGAAGGGCAACTGCTACGTGCACGTCGAATTCACCCGCCAGAGCATCGAAAAAATCCGCTCCGAATACCCCGTGGCCCCCGTGGTCGCCCATCCCGAGTGCACCCACGCGGTGCGCCTGCTGGCCGACGAAGTTTGCTCGACCGAAAAAATGGTCAGCTACTGCCAAGTATCTCCGGCCCAAGCCTTCATCATCGTCACCGAATCCGGCATGCTTCACCGGCTGCGGCGCGAGATCCCGGAAAAAACTTTCATCCCCGGCCCGACCGACCATTGCGCTTGCGCGGACTGCCGATACATGAAGATGAACACGCTGGAGAAACTGCGCGACTGCCTGCGCGACCTCACGCCGCAAATCATCATCCCCGAAGTATTGCGGACCCGCGCCGAATCACCCATCCGCCGCATGCTCGAGTTGAGCCGGTAGCACACACACCCGGTAGGGCGCGGCGTCCCCGACGCGCCAGGCGCATACCGCCACCGGAGGCGGGTTCAACCGGAATGCCGCAGCCTTGCGGCCAAGAACCACGATCAGAGCCCCAAACCCGGCAACCCACCCAAGCCGCCGGTCACTTTGCCCATCGTATCGGCTTGCAGCTTGCGCGCTGCTTCCTGCGCCTCTCGGACGCCGGAAAGCACGAGATCCTCGAGCATTTCGACATCCTCGGGATCGACGACGTCCTTGGAAATTTTCACCGCGGTGATGTCACCCGATCCGTTCGCGGTGACCGTGACTTTGCCGCCACCGGACGATACCTCCAACTCCTGCGAGGCAAGGTCGGTTTGTGCTTGGGCCAGGCGCTCCTGCATTTTTTGCGCCTCTTTCATCATTTTTTGGATGTTCATGATTTTTCCTCCGGTTCGAGCGTGGCGCCGAACAATTCAATCGCCGCCTCGATGCCCGCATCGTTTTCAAAATTTTCCGCAATCGGCGCGGCGGATGCTGCGGACGCGATCGGGGCGCTGACCGCACCCGTTGCTTCGGGGCGAAAGGCGACAGCACGGCCGGTCAACTCCTTCCACATTTCCTCGATGATTTTACCCTGCTCCTTGACCGGCGGCGTCTTCAACTGCTTTTCCTGATCGCTCGGGAAGACAACCCGCAGGACGCCATTTTCCTCGGCGACCTCGCCCGCTTTGTCGAGCCATGCGCTGCGCAGCGGTTGTTTGGCCACGATGTCGCCCACGATGCGCTGCCACGTGTCGCGCGAATCCGCGGAGATCATAACAGCCGGTGGTTTGGCGGCCACCGCGACGGTGGGCTGGGGCGCGGCGGCGCGGGGCGCGGGGCGCGGCGGGGCGGACGGAACCACGGGAACGCCACCGCTCAGGCCGGCCAAGGCATGCAGCACCTCGTCGAGATCCGCAGTATGAAGAAGTTGGATCCCCTTGATCACAGCAACTTCAAGGGGAAGTTTTTTGTCCGGGGTGAAACGCAGGCCTGCTTCCGCCGACGAAAGAATCTCGAGCAACTCGGTGAGCTTGCGCGGGGTGAAACGTCCGCGCAAAGGCGCCAGCAACTCGCCGCGCCGGCCGGGCAATTCCTTGGCCGTCACTTCACTGACTAGCAAGTCGCGCGTCATGGTGACCAAGTCGGCCAACAGCCGTCCGAGATCCTTGCCCGCTTCGCCCTGCGCGGCCACCAGGTCGAGGGCTGCTGCGGCATCGCCCGCGAGAATATGTCCCCCGAGTGACGCCACGTCCTCGGCCGAGGCGAAACCGAAAATGGAGAGCACATCCGCTTCCGCCACCGTGTCACCGCAGAAGGAAACAACCTGATCGAGCATCGACTCCGCGTCCCGCATGCCGCCCTCGGACGCGCGGGCAATGACGTCCGCAGCCGCAGGATCAAGCACCACTTTCTCCTGCTTGGCGATGGACAGCAAATGCTTCGCCGCCACTTCGTCGCGGATCGGCTGGAGGTCGAAACGCTGGCAACGGCTGATGATGGTGGCGGGCAACTTGTGCGCCTCGGTCGTGGCAAAAAGGAATTTCACGTGCGGCGGTGGCTCCTCGAGGGTTTTGAGCAGCGCGTTGAAGGCCGGTCCGCTCAACATATGCACCTCGTCGATCAGGTAGATACGGAACTGGCCGCGCGTGGGCAGGAAGCGGACGTTTTCCCGCAACTCGCGCACTTGCTCGACACCATTGTTGCTCGCCCCGTCGATCTCGAGCACGTCGAGACTGTTGCCGGCCGCAATTTCACGGCACGGGTCGCACTGGCCGCAGGGAGTTTCGGTCGGCCCGTTCACGCAATTGAGCGCCTTGGCAAAAATGCGCGCGGTCGAGGTCTTGCCCACCCCGCGCGGGCCGACGAAGAGGTAAGCGTGGGCCAACCGCCCGTTCTTGATCGCATTGCGCAACGTCCGCACCACGGCGTCCTGACCGAGGACCTCCTCGAACAGCTGCGGACGGTATTTGCGGGCGAAGACTTGGTAGCTCACGGGGCCATGATCTTAAGCCGGGCAGTGTCGGGATGCGGAGGAATTAATGCCGGAAGTGCCGTTTCCCGGTCAGAACCATGGCCATATCGCGCTGGTCAGCCGCCTTGACCACCTCTTCATCGCGGACCGAGCCACCCGGCTGGATGGCCGCCGTCGCGCCCGCTGCGCCGGCGGAAATCAGTCCATCGGGAAACGGGAAAAAAGCGTCGCTGGCCACCGCACTGCCCGCCAAGGACAAGCCCGCCTCGCCCGCTTTCCAGACCGCGATCCGCACCGAATCGACCCGCGACATCTGGCCGGCACCGATGCCCAGCGTGCGGTCCGGACCGGCAAAGACGATGGCGTTGGATTTGACGTGTTTAACCACTTTCCATCCGAAGTCCATGGCCCGCTGTTCGTCGGGCGTGGGGGCGCGGCGGGTGGCCAACTTGGCCCCTGCCGACTCCTCACTCCTCGCATCGTGGTCCTGCACGAGGAGACCGCCGATGACCGAGCGCACGTCGCGCGATGCCGCGTCCGGGCAGCCTAGGAGCTTCATCAGGCGCAGGTTTTTCTTTTTTTGCAGGATATCCAGCGCAGCGGGTGGAAAATCCGGCGCGATGATGACCTCGCTGAAGATCCCGGCAATGGCACTGGCCAACGCTTCGGTCATCGGCCGGTTGGTCATGATGATCCCGCCAAACGGCGCCTGTTGATCGGTGGCGAAGGCCTTGTCCCAAGCGGCGAGCAGATCCTCGTCGCTCCCCACCCCGCACGGGTTGGTGTGCTTGAGAATGGCCACCGTGGGCTCGCTGAATTCGGCCATGAGATCAACCGCCGCGGTGATATCGAGGATGTTATTGTAAGACAATTCCTTCCCGTGGAGTTGCTCGAGATGTTCGGAAAACCGGCCGTAGAGCTCGGCCCTTTGGTGCGGGTTTTCGCCGTAGCGGAGACTCGCAGCGCGGGGCACTGCGCAAGTGAAAGACGATCCACTGGTCACTGCGCCGCCCAGATAATCGGCAATGGCCCGGTCGTAGCGCGCGGTGAGGTCGAACACTTTGGCCGCAAGGCGGGCGCGCAAGCCGGGTGACGTCGCCCCGCCGTGGGCCTTCATCTCGCGCAGGACCTCCGCATAGTCGCCCGGGTCGGACACCACCGTGACTGCCGCGTGGTTCTTTGCCGCGCTGCGCAGCATCGAGGGTCCGCCGATGTCGATGTTCTCGATCGCTTCCTCACGCGTCACCCCATCACGGGCGATGGATTTTTCGAAGGCGTACAGATTGACCACCACCAAATCGATCGGCGCAATGCCATGCGCCGCGGCCTGCGCCTCGTGCGCCGGAAGATCTCGGCGGAAGAGCAATCCGCCATGGATCATCGGGTGCAGTGTTTTGACCCGGCCATCGAGCATTTCCGGAAAACCGGTATGCTCGGCTACGTCTTTCACCTCCAGACCCTCCTCGCGCAGAGCCGCGGCGGTCCCACCGGTCGAAAGCATTTCCACTCCGGCGGCGGCCAGGCCGCGGGCGAACTCGACCAGACCGGTTTTGTCGGTGACGGAAAGAAGGGCGCGGCGGATTTTCATGGAGCGAAGGACACTAGCAGGCCGATCCGGTGGGGCCAACCCTGACGCGCATTGACCGTGCAGGGCGAAGACCGCCATAGTGGGTCGGCATGACCGATCAGCCTCTCCCCGGATTCCACCTTGTGCGCCACCCCCTGGCCGACCTCAAGGTTTCCGCCCTTCGCGACAAGGCCACGCCACCGCCCGAATTCCGGCGCCTGCTGCAGGAACTCTCCCAGCTTGTGGCCTACGAAGCACTGCGTGATTTCGAAACGCAACCGGTCACCGTGCAGACCCCACTCGGGCCCGCGCCCGGCTTCCGCGCCGCACGACCACTGGTCCTCGTCCCCGTCTTACGAGCCGGCCTCGCCATGTCCGACGGCGTCCTGCGCATGTTCCCTTCAGCCGCCGTCGGACACATCGGCATGTTCCGCAACGAGGAAACCCTTGAGCCAGTCAGCTATTACTTCCGCCTTCCCCCCGGCGCCGGCAATGCCCACGTCCTGCTCCTCGACCCGATGCTGGCCACCGGCAACAGCCTTGCCGCGGCGGCCGACCGCCTCAAAAAAGAAGGGGTCCCAAAAATGACCTGCGCTTGCATCATCGCTTCCCGCCAAGGGGTCGAACGCCTGCGGGCTGCGCACCCGAACATGACCATCTACGGAGCCGCACTGGACGATGCGCTCGACGAGCGTGGCTACATCACCCCCGGCTTGGGCGACGCGGGCGACCGCATCTTCGGGACGTAAGCCGGAACTTTTCAGCCGTCCGCCAACCTTACAGCCGCGGCGCACTGCGCAACTTGTCTTCCCAGCGGGTCAGCAGGTGGATGACCATGTTGGTACCGAATTTGTAGGTATCGAGGATACTCTGGATGGGAGGACGCGGGTCGACATTGTGGATGTAGAGACCGCTGTTCAGGTAGAGGTCCCAATCCAAGGCGATGCGCTCACCTCGCTCGTTGCGATCGTTGTTGATCTCCCACTCCCGCGGCCCCTGCTGCTTGATGCCGAATTGCCACATGTCGCCGTAATCGTTCGCGGTGTAAATGATGGCAATCTCGCCGAAGTAACGCATCACGTAGACCTGTTCCTCGTAATAATTCAGACCCGGCGGCTGTTGCTTGACCTCGGGAAAATACGGCGCTGTCGCAAACATCCGGTCCCCGGACGGCAAAGCCTCGAAATCTTTGTCCTTGTCCGGCATGACCCGTTTCATCTCCCGACGGAAGGCAATGTCAAAACGCGAACCGCGGCCAGGCACAGAACTGTCACCCCAGATCGCCCCGCCCAGTCGGACATATTTTTGCAAGTTCACCACCTCCTTCTCGCTCAAAACAAAATCGCGCGACCCGGTGAAAAAGATGAAGGGCGGCTTGGCCGCGAAGATGCGGTCGCTGTCCAACGGCACCGGTTCCACCTTTTTGTAGTTGGTCTTGATCTTGTCCCGCGACTCCTTGCTCATGAACTCGAGCAGATTGGGCAAGGCCCCCTGCGGAACGCCATCGACCATGCGGAAGACCGAATCCCAGTTGCCGCCGCCGTATTGGGCAATGAAAGCGGTGAAGTCGAATTCCCGCTGACGCGTCCCGGTGCCGCTCCCCGTGCCCTTGCCCCATCCTCCGGTGAACTCGCGGATCTGACCCGCCACGGCCGCACTCATGCCGGCGGCACCCGCCACGGAAGCCGGTGCGGCGGTCGCCGCCGCGGTTGTCGTGGTCGGCTTGACCATGGCGGATGGCGTGATGATCGCATCCATGGAAAAGTTCAGCGGGTTCTGCCCCGTGGTGGTGATGGCCGCCACCGTCGTGTTTTGCACCGTGGGTGTGCTCACCGTGAAGGTCGTCTCCTGCGGCTGCGCCTGAGCCGCAGTGGGAGGGGCCGCCACTTCCTCGCCGGCGGCCAGGAATCCACCCTCCCCACCCTCGAAATCGGGCGGCTCCTGCATGGCTTCAAAAAGGACCGTCCCGCCGAAGATCACGATGAGGAGCACGTGCAGCACGAACGAGATCGTGAAGAAACGTGAGTTGTTGAACTTGTCGATCAACCGGTCGAGCAAGGAGTTCTTTTCCGGGGCTTCCATGAACGGCACTCCAATATCCCCGCCCGGCGGGGGAAATCAACGCCGGACTGGACGCTTGGCGGCGCCGCGCCGGTTTGCCAATCTCCAGCTTCGTGTCCGCCCCTCCCGTCCGCCCCTCCGCCGCCCAGCGCGCCGCCTCCGCGGGGGGCGCCCTTTTGCTGCGACTCCTTTTCGCCACCCTCCGCCTGCGCGTGCACGATCCGCATGGCTTTCTCGCTGCCCCGCCCGACACCCCGGTGATCTGCGCCTTCTGGCACAACCGTATCCTCGCCATCACCGCCGCATTCCTTCGGGTCTATCCGGCCGGACGCCGTGGCGTGCTTGTCCTGACCAGTCCGAGCAAGGATGGCATGTGGCTGGGCTTGGTTGCCGGTCACCTCGGCATGGGATCCGTGCGCGGTTCGAGTTCCCGGCGCGGCGCCACCGCCATGCGTGAACTGCTCGAGCGCGTGGCCGCAGGAAATGACATCGCCATCACTCCCGATGGCCCGCGCGGACCCCGCTACGCACTCGGCCCCGGCCTGACCTACCTCGCGCAAAAGGCACAGCTGCCCATCCTCCCCTGCCACGCCGCATTCAGCCGTGCCTGGCGACTGCGCACCTGGGACGGCTTCACCATCCCGAAACCCTTCTCCCGCGTCGAGGTCACGCTCGGCCCCCTTTTGTCCGTGCCTCCCACCGACAGCGAGGCCGCCTTTCTCGCCGAAAACCGGAAAATCGAATCGGTTTTGCGGGCCGAAGCCGATTAACTACGCCACTGTGCCAACCATCATTGACGGAAAAACCATCGCCGCCCGCTGCAATGTCGCGACGGCGGACGACATTGCCGCGCTACGCGCTCGCGGCATCACACCCGGCCTGGCCGTGGTCCTCCTCGGAGACCACCCGGCCTCGCGGGCCTACGTCCGCAGCAAGGACAAGACCTGCCGCGAACTCGGCATGCATTCGCGCAAACTCGAACTACCCCTCTCCACCACGCAGGAAGAACTGATCCGCCTCATCGCCGGTCTCAATGCCGACCCGGCCATCCACGGCATCCTCGTCCAGTCCCCCGCCCCGGAGCAGATCGACGAAGCGGCCGTGGTCCGCGCCATCGACCCGCGCAAAGACGTCGATGGATTCCATCCGCTCAACGTGGCCGCCCTGGCCATGGAAGATCCGTCCGCCCTCGTCCCCTGCACACCGCTCGGCTGCCTCGAGTTGCTCCGCGCCTGCGAGATCCCGACCCGCGGAGCCCGCGCCGTGGTGGTCGGACGCAGCCTTATTGTCGGCAAACCCATGGCCATGCTGCTCCTGGCCAAAGGCACGGATGCCACGGTCACCGTGGCTCACTCGCGCACCGCGGATCTTGCCGCGGTTTGCCGCGAGGCGGATATCCTCATCGCCGCCCTCGGGCGTCCGCAATTTCTCGGTGCGGAGCACGTCCGCGAAGGAGCCGTGGTCATCGATGTGGGGATCAACCGCATCGACGATCCCACCGATCCCCGGGGTTACCGACTGGTCGGCGACGTGGATTTTGACGCCGTGGCCCCGAAATGCCGCGCGATCACCCCCGTGCCCGGCGGCGTCGGACCGATGACCATCGCCATGCTCATGCGCAACACGGTGCGGGCCTGCCGCATGCTGACCGGCGAACCATAGCGAATTTTAGGCTGGCCAGCTTGGCGCAGCGTGCGCATTGAAAGGGCGTGGCGATGACGGATGCACCCTCCTTGGTGCCTCTGGGACGGCGCTGGTGGCTGCCTCAGGGACCAGCCGTCCAGCGCGCCTTCTTCGGCGGCTGGACCATTGCCGTCTTCGCCTTCCTCTACCTCCCGATTGTCCTTCTCGTTGTTTACTCCTTCAACGACTCGCGGCTCAACCTTTACTGGGCCGGGTTCACCACCAAATGGTATGGACTCCTTTTCGGCAACGAAGTCCTCCTCCGCGCCTTCCAAAACAGCCTCATCGTCGCCGCTGCCACGACCACCCTGGCCGTCATCATCGGCACCTCGGCCGCCTGGTTGCTCTACCGCTACCGCTTTCCCGCCCAGCAGACCCTCGGCCTGCTTATTTTTATTCCCATGGTCATGCCCGAAGTCCTCATGGGCGTAAGCCTGCTCGTGCTTTTCGTTTCCCTGGGCATACCCCTCGGTTACGGAACCCTGATCATCGCCCACACCACCTTTTGTTTCCCCTTCGTACTGGTGGGCGTGCAGGCGCGCTTGCAGGGCATCGACCCGTCACTGGAAGAGGCCGCCATGGACCTCGGCGCCACCCCGCTCAAAGCCTTCTGGCTGGTCATCGTCCCCTACCTCATGCCCGCCATCGTAGCCGGGGCCCTCATGTCCTTCACCCTTTCGTTCGACGAATACATCGTGACCATTTTCACCAGCGGGGCGGATTCCCAGACCCTGCCGCTCAAGGTATACGGTATGGTGCGGGTCGGGCTGAACCCGCAACTCAACGCCCTCAGCACGCTCTTCATCGCCGCAACCGCCCTTCTCGTCATCGCCAGCCAAATATTCACCCGTAGAAAAACCCTATGACAAAACACAAAACCAAACTGTTCGCCGCGGCCTGCGCCGGAGCCCTGCTCCTCGCCGGTTGCGGGAAAAAAGACGAAACCCTCAAACTCTTCTCCTGGAGCGAATACGTGCCGCAGGCCGTGATCGACAAATTCACGGAGGAAACCGGCATCAAGGTCGCGGTGGAGAATTATTCCTCCAACGAGGAAATGCTGGCCAAACTCCTCGCCGGCGGCGGGGCCTATGACCTGATCCAGCCGAGCGAATACACCGTGCAGGCCATGATCAAGGAGGACCTCCTGCAGGAACTCGACCAGGAGAAAATCCCCAACCTGAAAAACCTCGCCCCCGAGTTCCGCAACATGCCGTTTGACCCGAACAACAAGTTCTCCGTCCCCTGGATGGCCGGCTTTGTCGGCATTGTTTACAATGCCGAGGTCGTTCCCGGACCCATCGTCAGCTACAAGGACGTCTTCACCGACGAACACGCCGGCCGCATCGTCGTCCTCGACGACGCCCGCGAAATCGTCACGTGGGGCCTGGCCACCGCCGGCATCCCGATCAACGACGTGAGCGACGAAAATCTCGCCACCATCACCCCTCTCCTCAAGGACTGGCTGGGCAAAGTCAAAGTCTTCGACTCCGACAGCCCGAAGACCGCCATGAGCAACGGTGATACCGACATCGGCATCGTCTGGAGCGGCGAAGGCGCCCTGCTCTTCGCGGAAAACCCCAAATTCCAGTGGGTCATGCCGGTCGAAGGCGTCCACATGTTCGTCGACAACCTGGCCATTCCCAAGACCTCGCGGAACAAGGACAAAGCCGAGGCCTTCATCAACTTCATCCTTCGCCCGGATATCAGCAAAATGATTTCCGACGAATTCCCCTACTACAACCCGAACCTCGAGGCCCGCGCCCTGCTCAGTCCCGAGCAACTCAACAACCCGGCCAGCTATCCGCCGGGCTTCGACGTGACTTCGGCCCAGCTCTTCACCGACATCGGCGAGCAGGCCTCGAAAGTCGACGAACTGATCACCACGATCAAAGCCCAGTAACACCCCATGGCCGTCACGGCCGCCACCGCAGTTCTGCCCACCGGCCCGTCGCTCCAGCGACGGGCCGGACTCGGGCCATGGTTCGCCGTCACCCCGATGCTCGGGTGGCTGGCGCTCTTTGTCATTGTCCCGACCCTCATGCTTGTCGTGGTCAGCTTCTGCGAACGCGACGCCCTCGGACGCATCGTCTACTCCTTCACCTTCGAGAACTACACCCGCGCCTTCGACTGGAAGTGGCTGAAAATCCTCGGGATCTCCGTCTGGTACGCCTTCCTCACCACCGTCATCTGTCTGGTGCTCGGCTACCCCGTGGCCTATTTCATCGGACGCTCCAGCGAGCGCGTGCGCGGGCTCCTCATCATGCTGGTCATGATCCCCTTTTGGACCAGCTTCCTCATCCGCACCTACGCCTGGATTTCCATTCTTTCGCACGAAGGCCTGCTCAACGCCCTCCTCATGACCCTCAATATCACCAGCGCCCCCATCGGCTTCATGTACACGCCCTTCGCGGTCATTCTCGGGCTGGTTTACAACTTTCTCCCTTTCATGATTCTCCCCATTTACACCAGCGTGGAAAAACTCGACGGCTCCCTCATCGAGGCCGCCTACGACCTCGGCGCACGCCCGGCCCGCGTCTTCAGCCAGGTCGTTCTCCCCCTGACCCAACCCGGCATCGCCGCCGGCATCCTCCTTGTCTTTGTTCCCGCCATCGCCATGTTCGCCATCACCAACCTGATGGGCGGCGGGGCCAATCCCACCATTGGTGAAGTCATCCAGAACCAGTTCACCCGGGCCCGCAACCAACCCTTCGGCGCCGCCCTCGGCGTCCTCCTCCTCGCCATCTTCATCTTTAGCCTCTGGCTGAGCAGCAAATTCCGCCGCAGCGAACAAGAGTAGTGGAGCCGACGACGGGACTCGAACCCGTGACCTGCTGATTACGAATCAGCTGCTCTACCAACTGAGCTACGTCGGCGCGAAAGCGTAAAAATATCGGTCTTCCCGCGTTCTTGGCAAGCCCCGCCTCTTGCCACCGGCCTCCGGCGCCACCATAATCCGCTCTTTTCCATGGAAACCCTGCTCCGACTCTTGCAACAGGACGCCAACACGTCCCGCGAGGACCTCGCGCGCCTCCTCAATCTTTCGGTCGAAGAGACCAACGCCCGCATCGCCGCCCTGGAGAAGGAAGGTGTCATCCGCGGCTACCAAGCCATCGTCGACCGCGAGCGGTTGGACAAGAATACGGTCACCGCCTTCATCGAAGTGCGCATCACACCGGAGCGCGGCGGTGGCTTCGACCGCATCGCCCACCGCATTGCCAAGTTCGACCAGGTCGTCAGCTGCTACCTCATCAGCGGCGGTTACGACCTCCTCGTGGTCGTGGAGGGCGGCAGCCTGCGCGAAGTGGCCAGCTTCGTCTCGGAAAAACTCAGCACCATCGAATCGGTCATTTCCACCGCCACGCACTTCCGTCTCAAGACCTACAAGGAAAACGGCGCGCTCTTCACCTCCGACGTTCCGGAGGACCGCTTGCCGGTCAGCCCGTAACGCCCGCCGGTCATGGACGACAAAATTGCCGCGCACGTGCGCGACATCCCCCGCTCGGGGATCCGCGACTTCTTTGAAATCGTGCAGTCGATGCACGATGTCATTTCGCTCGGCATCGGCGAGCCGGACTTTGTCACCCCTTGGCACATCCGCGAGGCGGCCCTCTTTTCCCTCGAGAAAGGACGCACCGGCTACACCTCGAACCTCGGCCTGCCCAGACTCCGCGAGGCCATCGCCAACTATGTCTCGCGCCAGTTCCACATCGATTACCACGCTCCTTCCGAAGTGCTTGTCTCGGTCGGGGTTTCCGAGGCGATCGACCTCGCCCTGCGCGCCCTGCTCAATCCGGGCGACGAGGTTCTCTACCACGAGCCCTGCTACGTGAGCTACGGCCCGAGCATCACCCTGGCCCACGGCAAA
>Ga0247841_10003309_pt1 | contig 30227 bp, 36 predicted proteins | sample LaCruzMarch2015__2_FD_192410 | JGI IMG/M metagenome (GOLD analysis project Ga0247841, IMG submission 192410) | Freshwater microbial communities from meromictic Lake La Cruz, Castile-La Mancha, Spain - LaCruzMarch2015_18m | ecosystem: Environmental > Aquatic > Freshwater > Lake | place: Spain... | reverse complement strand
AATACGGGTGTTAATGCTCGTGAAAATTCCTAGGAATTTTCCCGGCAATTCAAAAACATAAATGTTTTAGAATAATCACTCCACAGGCACTTTATTTAAGCATATAAATTTTTATAAACTAATTATTATGATGATTCTGATGAATGAACAAGAAGAGGAGATAAGACAAACCCTGGGCGGTTTTGCGAGAGATTATATTGCGGTTAATGAGGCGTCTCATCGAAGAGTACAAATTCTATTTGATGCGCAAAAATATTTAGAATCTTCAAGACCGAATAAAAATAATAATTCTTTATTAAAATACTTTTTTTTAAAATGTGGATTTGATGATTCGGTTTTGTCTAAACTTTTAGATTGACGACGTTATCACTCTTTTTTCGGGGAATAATGTGAAAATGGACATGCTTGACAACCTGACCAGCGACTTCGTGGTTGTTTAAAACTAAATTAAATCCCTCGGCGTCGACTTTCTTTAGCTGTTCTTTTGCAGTTTTCTTTATGAATTCTAGAAGTTCGTTTCCTAGATTTTCTGGAAGTTCGAGAAGAGCTTCATAATGGTCTTTTGGAACAATTAGAAAGTGCCCTTTTGTTTTTGGATTAGCATCTAAAAATGCGATGAAGTTTTTCGTTTCGGCAATTTTTTCTGCGGGAATTTCTCCATTAACAATTTTGCAGAAGATACAATTTTTTTCGGCCATAGAAATTGGAAACATGCGGAATTTAAAAATGCTTTGGGAAATTCGGGATTACTTTTAACCCAAAATCATCTTCATAAAATACATCGTCGCGAGGCCGAGGATTAATGCTATGAGAACGGCTAGAGATCTTAATGGTTTAGTTTCTTGATGCAGTTCCGGTATTAAATCCGTTGCTGCGATGTAAACTAAAGAACCTGCTACTAAAGGCAGAGTGTAACTAATTAAATTTGCTGTGTTGAGGAAAAAGTATCCGATTAACGCACCAAGTATGGCGATGCATGCAGATAAAAAATTCATAACTAATGCTCTTCTTTTTGAAAATCCGCTGTGAATCAAGACTGAAAAATCTCCGATTTCTTGGGGTATTTCGTGGGCGATGACTGCGATTGTTGTTGCGAGGCCGACTGGAAAGCTAGCAAGATATGAAACGGCAATTAAAATACCATCAAGAAAATTATGAATCCCGTCTCCGATTAAAGACATATAACCCACAGGTTTTATTTTTGTGTCGTGGCTATGACATTCTTCGTCGTGGCAGTGTCTCCAGTGAATTAGTTTTTCAATTATAAAAAATGCAATGAAGCCCGTTAAGAAAATTAAAGAGAATGTTATCGGTGTTAATTGTTCAACTGATTCTGGTAAAATGTGAAAGAAGGCATCTCCCATCATCGCGCCCGCGGCGAATGCAATTATAACAAAAAGAAATTTTGTTTCGGAATGAAGTTTTTTTGAGATAAAGAATACGCCGATTAGAGAAATTAAACTGACGATGAGAGCGCTTAATAGGATTTGAGGTAACATTATTTAACCAGTTCTCCGGCTTTTTCGAATTCTACTTCTTGGTTGATTAATTTTTTCAGAGTTTCTTTTAAATCTTTTATTTTAACTCGGACTTGTTTTGCTGTGTCTCGGTCTCTGATTGTTGCATCTTTGCTTTTTGGTGATTTCTCGTCGATGGTTATGCAATAGGGGGTTCCGATTTCGTCGTTTCTTGCATATCTTCGGCCAATACTTCCGGAACGATCGTAATTAATCTTGAATTCTTTTCTTAGATCTTTAACAATATCTTCGGCCAGTTTATCATATTCCGGATTTTTTACAATTGGGAAAACAGCAGCTTTTACCGGGGCAAGTTTTGCAGGAATTTTTAAAATTGTGTAATCTTTTTCTTTGTTGTGATGATATGCTTTGGTTAAAATTGCAAGAAAGACTCTTTCTATTCCGAATGTTGGTTCAATAACGCGAGGAATTGCTTTGTCTTTGTATTTTTCGTCGAAGATTGCCATAGATTCTTTTGAAAATTTTTCATGTTGTGTTAAATCATACTGTCCGCGGTTGGCATTTCCTGCAACTTCTTTGCTTCCAAATGAATATTCGTAGTCAATGTCAAATGTTGCGGAAGAATAATGACTCAATTCTGATTTCATGTGCTCGCGAATTTTTATTTCCGTCAGGCCAATTGAATTGAACCAGAGAATTTGTTCGGCCAACCAATATGCGTGCCATTCATCAAGTCTTTTTTCTGAAAGCATTTCTTTGATTGTTGTGTCTCTCAATTTAGTTTGCTTTTTTTCTTGCGTTTCAGCGTCGAGAAGTTTTAATTTTACGCTTAAATGTTCTTTGTCTAATTTTTCGCAAGTTTTTTCTTTTGGATTTATGAAAAATTCAAATTCTCCGATGTGAAATTCTCTGCTTCGGAATAAAAAATCTCTTGGAGCGATTTCATTTCGGAAACATCTTCCTATTTGCGCGATTCCGAATGGAAGCTGCATTCTGCAATTTTGTTGAATTAGTTTAAAGTCCATAAACATTCCTTGAGCGGTTTCTCCTCGTAGATACGCGTCGACTGAATCTAGTGCACCGACTTTTGTTTTAAACATCAGGCTGAATTCTCCCTGCGTTTCAAATTCTCCACCGCAATCGCATTTTACTTTTCCAACTTCACTTTTATCTATCTTTGTTTGTGTTTTACACTTTTTGCATTTTACTGCGACGTCGTTGAAATTTGCAATATGGCCTGATGCCTGCCAAGTTTTTGGATGAGAAATTATCGATGCTTCCATTCCGGCCATATCCTCTCGAGAGTTTACAAAAAAATTCCACCAGTTTTGTTTTATATTGTTTAATAGTTCAACTCCTAATGGGCCGAAGTCCCAAAAGCCAGCAATTCCGCCGTAAATATCAGAGCTTCGAAAAATGAATCCTTTCTCTTTGCAGAACGTTGCGAGTTCGTCGACTGTTAGTTTGTCCATGAATAGAAATATGTTTTAATGATTATAAAGGTTTTTATTTACCTTCTTGGAAATTAAATTATTATCTTGCTTTCAAACATGATGGCTTGGGGCTTTCTCCCAAGATCTCTGTTTTCTGCTAAAATTTGATCACGAACTTCAACCATCATTTGAGTATATCTCCATCTAAACATAAAATCATATTGATAACGATTTAAAAGTTCTTCATCGTCAAGCTTCTCGCAAAAAAATAATTGATACTCAAGTTTAGACTTTTCTCTAAAATCACTCTTAGAAATCAGATTTATTCTTCCTTCTTCCTTTTCTTCAAATGGAATCATCATACGTTCAGCATGCTCTAATCTTATGGAATTTGCTTGTACTTGTCTACTTCGATAAACTTCTTCTGCTGCTTTTCTTCCAAGGGGAAATCCAAAAAATCCGCCGCCGAGCGCAGAAGGAATCGGAAAATATCCTTCAACATTGTAAGCATTTGCTCCTTCGGGCAGGTTATATAAACTTAAAACATCCCCCCCAGTATAATCTTCTCCAGAATTATACCATCTATCTATGGTTTCAAAACAAGAATCATCTTTAGGATGAACCCAAACTAAATTAGATATTCCTTTAGGCATCAATTATAAAATTAACTTATTTTTATATAGATTTATATTGTGTCTGATACTATTATAAATTAAACTTTTACTTCCATTAGATCTTTTGCGAGTTCGGTTTTTTTGAAAACTTTTTGAGCTTCTTTTAGCAACTGATCTTCTTTGAGTGAATTTTTTTGTGAGATGTGGGTTAGAATTAATTTTTTTACGTTGGCTTTTTTTGCAACCTCGGCTGCATCGGCAGAAGTCATATGCATATATTCTTTTGCTCGTTCTTCGTCCTCGGAAATGTAAGTGCTTTCGGCAATTAGTAAATCTGAATTTTTTGCTAGTTTAATTGCATTATCACAATATTTTGTGTCAAATATAAATGAAATCTTTTTTCCGTTTTCAGAGTATACTAAATCTTTTGCTTTAATTTTTTTACCGTTGATTTCGACGTCTTTTCCTTCTTTTAATTTTGCAATTAGAGGTGAATTTCCTATTTTTAATTTTTCAAGTTTTTCTTTATCAATTCGAAATTTTGGTTTTTCATAAAACGAGTAACCGTTTGTTTGCGTTTTATGTTCTAACTCTATTGCCTCTAAAATAAAATCTTCGTTCTCGAAAAACTTTCCCGAAACTTCTTTTACATCGTATTTTAATTTTCCTATGAATACAAAAATATTAAATATTTTTTCAATGTAATGTGCTGTTCCCTCTGGGACGTAGACTTCCAAAACTTTATTGTAGCCGTTTAACGCGAGAGTTTGAAATAATCCGGGCAAGCCTAAAATGTGATCGCCGTGCATATGCGTAATTAAAATTTTTGTTAGTTTGCAAGGATTTAGTTTTGCTTTTCTAAATTGTCTTTGAATTCCTTCTCCACAATCGACGAGAATTGCTTCGTCTTTATATCTAAGAAGGATTCCACTATGATTTCTTTGTGCCGTCGGTATGGCCTGGCCTGTTCCTAAAAATGTAATTGGAATTTCCATGAGAATCATAAGAAAACAAACTTTAAAAAACCCTCTAATTCATTTAAGTTTATGCGCCCGTAGCTCAGGCGAGGACACCTAACGGTTTCCTTCGCTTAATCTTCCCTCGAGGTTCCGCTTCAAGAGTGATGAGCTACGTTGTGTGTATTGCGCCCGTAGCTCAGCCTGGATAGAGCATTAGCCTTCTAAGCTAGGGGTCCGCGGTTCAAATCCGCGCGGGCGCGTTGCGAGGATGGCACAATGGTACTGCGTTCGCCTGCAGAGCGAAGGACACCTAACGGTTTCCTACCGCACTATCTTCCCTAGAGTTTGACTCAGGGTTGAGAAGCTGAAAGCGAATTTTCCCGGGTTCGATTCCCGGTCCTCGCTTTTTATAATATCGAATGAAATGAGATATTACTTAGAACCGGATGTGACAACGACAATGCTGATTCCGAGTTCGATTCAGTTAAAAATATACTTGTTTTTAACTTGCCAAAAATTTCCGAAAAATTTTTTAGCATCAGTCCTCACTTGTTAAACAGATAAATGTTTATATACACACCCTATAAAAATTTGTTATGAAAACTCCTCTTTTACGTGAAGTTCTGGGTCTATGCGATTTTTCTAGAAGAGAAATCACGATTACAGAAAGAGCAAGATTGAAAATTCCTAAAAAAGAATTAAGTAGATTGACTGACCTAGGGGAACGTTGTATTAGAATTGCTCAAATCTATGGCGGCCAGGTTGTGAAAGAAGAAATGCGAATGCTTGGTCTTACAAATTTTGGTACTGAAGAATATCCTATCTATCCCACAGATGCTTATTGGTTTTTTGGTATCATTGGCGGATTAGAGATTCATTGCTCGCAGAAATGTGATGGTCCTAGATGTGCATTAGTAAAAGACAAAGGTAAAGAAGTTTTTGATTATGACTGTTCTGGAATATTCGGTTCAGAGATAGAAAATTCCACCATTGTAAAGTATGTAAAAGGTCCTTGGGAAGAAAAAGTTCTTGAATGGTATCATGAGGCAATAAAGATTTTTAATGAAAGAAGTTTGGTTTTCCAAAATCTTTTGAAAGAATAATTACTTAGATTTGATTTTATTCTTCCAATCTTCAAGAGTTAATCTTTTTATGTTTCCTTCATGTATGATTTCACCAGAAATCATTTTCCATAAAAGATAAGGAACTGCGCATTGTTTACATTCAGTTTTTCCGCCGAATGTGCAACTGCCTTTTTCTTCCCACAACTTTAAACAGAATTCTAATTCTTTTTTTAGTTCTTCATTCGACATTTTGTTTTAAAACATTCTGACTTCAAATATTTTTCTGATAAGGTTATCACTATCTTTAGTTCGTCAAGAACGGCCTTGCGAAAAAAATGCCAGTAACGCTTGTTTATGCACTTGAAGGTGAAAGATAAATAATCGTGTCGCCTCTCAGGAAAACATTTCCTAAGTTTTTTATGTTTTCACCGTTTTCCATTTCCCGTGCGTTGCCTAAAACGACATTAACGTGGATGTCGAAAGCCACGAGAGTTCCAACAAATTGCTTGTTGTTCTTCAATTGCACTAAAACTTCTTTGCCCTTAGAAATGTTTAGCAAATCCAAAGGTCGGTCGATGTTGTTAGCCATATTTTTTGATTGTTGAACCGCTTTTTAAAGTTTTGTGTTTGGGAAAATTATTTTTGAGATTGAAATTAATGTATTGTTAAATCAATCGTTCTTTTATCGAATTTTATTTGGCGAAGAGTTTTTATAGTTTAATCTTGTTTTGGTTTCATGCCTCTAAAAATAAAACATTTAAAAAATATAAAAAGAGGAACAGAAGTAGTTTATGCTACTGTTCCAATTGACGAAGCTAGAAATCTAAGGTCTGAGGAAGTAATGAAATATTTATCTGATGTTTACGGTTCACAAATCTCAAATAAAGGACGTCTTGAGGGCAAAGATTCTGGAATATTCGCGAAAAATATAAGTATTGAAAAGGCAATAACTGAATTTGCAGAGGATCAAAATAGTAAAGAAGCGTTTTTTCATACTCAAGATAATGGGGAGAAAGAAGTTACTTTCTTGGGAGAAAAATATAAGGTACTTGGTAAGGCGGATTATTTAACTTTTAAGAAAATTGGGAAAAGAGTTTTAGTAATTCCCGCTCCATTTTCCCACGATATTACTGGAAAAGTATGGGGTATTGAGGGCCCAAATATAAAAATCGGCGAATCCTACAATCATTTAATTGCGATGCTCAACGAAGGATTCAAAGAAGCTGGGGGCAATACTAATAGTCACAAATTAAAACATCAAAGTAGACGTTATCCTCAAACGGGATATGCAGTCCCTTCAGAAAAAATGGGAATAACCCGCGGAGACAGTTATTCTATGACTCTCTTTCAAGAAGAAGGATATACCGGAAATTTTGAGCAGACTTCTGAAAGAGAGAAAGAGATAGCTAATGCTTCGATGTACCACGTTGTTGAAAAAGCAAGACCCGAACAAATTTTGTCATTGTACATCTCTTTATCCAAGAATATTTCTGAAGAAGAAAAAGAGAAAAAAATGAAGTTTTATAAAAGAGAATTAAAAAAATATAATCTTCCTATAAGATTTTTTATACACGCAGATAGTTCAAATCATGATAAAAGAATTTTTCCAAAAAGACAGGACTTAACTTCTCTTTTGTCGTCAGTAATTGCCGTAGCAGGAATTATTAGCGGAATATTTTTTTTATCATCTAACTTAACGGGAAACGTAATTGGAAATTTAACGAACTCGACTTCTAATTTTATTGGTGTAGGACTTTTAATTCTTGGATTGGTCGCGGGATTTTTTTGGATAAAACGAAAAAAATAATTTCTCTCGCCTTCGGCTCGTAATTTGATTGACTCAAAAATCAATTCGCCACCACCGCCCCCGCTCACTCGCCCAAACGGACGACGAGAAATAATAAAACTAACGAATTAGGTTCGGATCAAGAAGATTATTTCGATCAAAATAAAAACTCAGCAAACTAAATTTCTTCCGCAAAATTTTTAAACTCATTATGCATTTACTTGTTATGGAAAAACTAGCGCAGACACAAAGTTTGGTATTGGTATTGTTGCTAGTCGTGGCTCTCTTGTAAGAGCCAATTAAATTTCTTATCTCTTTAATATGGCTCATGAATTTTACTTAAATGAAATTGTAACTTCTGTGATTTTCTTAGTTAACAAAATGTTTGAAAGGAGGTTTTACAATGAATTTAACAATTGAATGTTATCGTTTTGGAAGCGAGAATAAGTTTAAAGTTGATGGAACGGAATTTATTTCGGGCGAAGGATTAATTGATTATTGCCGAGAGCATTATTCAAACGGCTCGAGGCCGTCGGGAATTTCTGGAACTTGCATGGGGATGATTCCTTCAGAGGAACAGAAAAATTTTCACGCTTGGATGAGGGGCGAATTTTGTCCGAGAATAATGAATTGAAGGAATAACTTTTAAACATCAAAAACTTGTAATAGTATTGTTAAGGAGAAATGAATTTAACATAATCAAAAATGAGCATAATAGTTTTTAATAACAAGAGAATTAGAAGAGGTTTGGTAAATGGCAAATGGTTTTATTCTGTTGTTGACATCATATCTATTTTAACTGAACAAGAAGATTTTCAGATGGCCAGAAAATATTGGAATAAATTATCTGAAAGATTACGGGAAGAGGGCAGTGAAGCGGTGACATTTTGTCACCGGTTGAAACTCGAGGCGGAGGATGGTAAATTTCGGGAGACAGATTGTGCTAACAAAGAAACTATTTTTAGAATAATTCAATCAGTTCCTTCAAAAAAGGCTGAACCATTTAAACTATGGCTTGCGAAAGTTGGCAGCGAGAGAATTGATGAAATTGAAAATCCCGAGCTTGCACAGGAAAGAATGAAATCAATTTATGAGAAGAAAGGATATTCTAAAGAGTGGATAGATAAAAGACTAAGGGGAATTGCAATCAGGCAAGATTTAACTGATGAATGGAAGAAGAGGGGAGTCGAAGAACAAATAGAATTTGCAATTTTAACTAATGAAATCAGCAAAGCGGCTTTTGGAAAAACGGTTGATGAATATAAGAAACTCAAAAATCTAAATGATGAAAATTTAAGAGATCATATGAACGATTTGGAATTAATTTTCAATATGCTGGGAGAGGCGTCGACTGCGGAAATTGAACGGACACAAAATCCGCAAGAGTTTCACGAACATGTTTTGGTCTCAAGAAAAGGCGGAGAGATTGCAAAAAATGCGAGGGAAGAGCTTGAGCAAGAAACGGGAGAAAGTGTTATTTCTGATGAAAATTATTTGACTGAAGAAGAGAAAATTTTAAGAGCAAAGAGAAGGAAAAAGAAAATTTTACTGGAAATTAAATAGCATTTTCACGCCCATATAATTTTTAAAGTGAGCTTAATTGTAAAGAATATGGTTGAAGAAAAAATAAACTTCGCTGCGATAGAAAAAAAGTGGCAGGATAAATGGGAGAAGGCGAAGATTTTTGAGGCGAAAGAAAACTCTGCTAAGAAAAAGTATTATGCTCTTGAAATGTTTCCATATCCTTCTGGCTCGGGATTGCATATGGGTCATGCTTGGAATTATAGTATTGGGGATATTCTTGCTCGGTTCAAAACAATGCAAGGATTTAATGTTCTACATCCGATGGGTTATGATGCTCTAGGATTGCCGGCGGAAAATGCAGCGATAAAAGATAAAGTTCATCCGGAAGATTATACAAATAATTCCATTAAAAATTTTATTAAACAACAGAAAAATTTGGGACTGAGTTATGACTGGAGCAGAATGTTGAACACAGCGTCGCCAGATTACTATAAATGGGATCAATGGATTTTTTTGAAAATGTTTGAAAAAGGTTTGGCTTATCAAAAAGATGCGACGGTGAATTGGTGTCCGAAATGCGATACTGTTCTTGCTAATGAGCAGGCGCAGGGTGGAACTTGTGACAGATGCGCAACGAAAGTTGAGATAAAAAGATTGAATCAGTGGTTTTTCAAAATTACAGATTACGCGGATAGACTTTTAGAAGGACACAAAAAATTAAACTGGCCTGAGAGAACAATCGCGATGCAGAAAAACTGGATTGGAAAATCTCACGGGACGGAGATAAATTTTTTGATTAATAATAAAAAATGGCCGATATTTACGACGAGGCCGGACACAATTTTTGGAGTTACGTTTATGGTTGTATCTGCACAGCATAAAGATTTGATGAATTTAGTTAGCGCTGATCAGGAAAAATCTGTAGAAAAATTCTTGAAAAAATTAAAATCAGTTTCAGAAAAAGAAATAGATATGGAAAAAGAAGGAGTTTTTACCGGGAGCTATGCAATAAATCCTGCGAATGGAGAAAAAGTTCCTGTTTACGCGGGAAATTTCGTCGTAGCTGATTATGGCGCTGGAATGGTGATGGCTGTGCCGGCGCACGATCAAAGAGATTTTGAATTTGCAAAAAAATATAATATTCCAATTAAAGTTGTAATTCAACCAGATGCTTATGAAATAAATGCGGCAAAAATGTCTCGGGCTTATACTTCCGACGGAAAATTAGTTGATTCTGGAGAATTTAATGGAATGAATAATCGCGAAGCGATAGAAGAAATTACAAAATGGCTTGTGAAAAATGGAGCAGGGAAAAAAGTTGTTAATTTTAAGTTGAGAGACTGGTGCATTTCTCGTCAGAGATATTGGGGAACTCCAATTCCGATTATTCATTGTGAAAAATGTGGAGAAAAGATTACCAAAGAATCAAAGACAATTAATTTTCATGAGCAGTCTACTTGGAAAAGATTAATCTCTGGAGAAAAAACAATAGAAACGAGGGCATTGAATCCAGAGGAAAAAGAAAGGTATTTCGGAGATATAAAAAAAGGTTCTTATTTGAAAGCAGTTAATAAAGAAACAAATGAGGTAGAATATTTTTTAGTTAAATCTGTCTCTAAGTTTGATAATTTAAAAAAATTGTTTGAGAATAAAGAAGTTTTGAGAAAAGTTTATGCACCCAATATAATTCCCAAAAATTTAGATGAACTGGAAAGAGATTATTCTTATAAAAATGATTATGTAAATAAAATAAATAAAAATGGTTTGATTGCTTGGGAAGTAGAAAAAATAATTCCGGGAGTTATTCCTATTGCTGAAAAAGATTTGCCGGTTAAATTGCCGAAAGAAGTTAAATTTGGAAAAGGAAATCCTTTGCTGACGAATGAAAAGTGGATTAACGTAAAATGTCCTCGCTGCGGCGGAAAAGCGAAAAGAGAGACCGACACGATGGATACTTTTGTAAATTCGTCTTGGTATTTTTTAAGATATTGTGATCCACATAACAGCAAAGAAATTTTTGACAAGAAAAAAGTAAAATACTGGATGCCGGTTGACACTTATATCGGCGGTGCGGAACATGCTTGCATGCATTTAATTTATTGTAGATTTTATACGATGTTCTTGCATGATTTGGGTTTGATTGATTTTGACGAGCCGACGCCGAGATTATTTCATCAGGGAATGTTGCGAGCGGTGGGCGGAGAAAAAATGTCAAAGTCAAAAGGAAATGTAATCTCACCTGAATTTGTTTCTGACAGATATGGGATTGATACTGCGAGATTTTTTTTATGTTCTCTTGCTTCGCCTGATAAAGATATTGACTGGGATGAAAATGGAATCAACGGAAGTTTGAGATTCATAAATAAAATATTTGATTCTTACTCAAAAATAAAAATTGGAAAATCGTCTTCAGAGTTAGAATCTAAGTTAAATGAGACGATAAAAAATGTCGGCGAGTATATTGAAAACTTCGAATATAGAAAAGCGACGATTGAGTTGAGAGAACTTTTTGATTTGATTGCAGAGCAGAAAGAAGCAAGCAAAGATTCTTTGGAAAAATCTTTGAAATTAATTTCTCCGTTTTGTCCGCATATTACCGAGGAGCTTTGGGAAAAATTAGGAAATAATAAAAATGGGAAAAATTTTATTTCTCTTTCTGAATGGCCGAAGGCAGACTTATCTAAGATAAAAAAGAAAAATGAGCTTGGAGATTTGAATGAGAAAGTTTCTGTTCAGGTCAAAGAAGTTTTGAGCAAACTGAAAGAGCACGGGATGAATTACAAAAAAGTTTTTCTGTATGTGGTTCCGTTTGAACTTGGAAAATATAATTTGGAAAAATTAAAAAAATTAACTGGTGTTGAAGTTAAAATTTATTCTGTGACTGATGAAAAGAAACACGACCCAGAAAATAAAAGTAAGAAAGCTATTCCTGGACGGCCGGGAATTTATGTCGAGTGAGAACATTTAAATATCTCGAAATTATATATTATTATAATCATTTATTGAAAGGAGGTTGATGAAAAATGTTTTTAGAAACGTTAGACTTGACGGGTAGCGAATTTAATTTAGATATAACTTCTATTTCAGATCCGAATGCGGCGGCTGCGGCAATGATAGCGATGGTTATGGCAATGCTTGTTTTTTATCTGATTTGCTTTGTTGTTTATTGGGTATATACGGGTTTTGCTTTCAGCGCGATTGCAAAGAGGGCTAAGCAGAATTCTCCGGGTTTAGCTTGGATACCGGCGATAGGACCAGTTATAGTTGCTTACAAAGCGTCTAATATGGCTAGTTGGCCTTGGTACTTGCTGTTAGGAATAGTTCTTATGTTCTTTGCAGCGATTCCGGTTTTAGGTATACTTCTTGCTATTTTAGGATATATTGCATTAATTGTATTTGCAGTGTATACGGTAATATGGCAGTGGAAGATGTTTGAAAAAATCGGAAGACCGGGTTGGTGGGCTATCCTATGTTTGATAACACCTATAAATTTAATTTTATACGGTATTGCTGCTTGGGGTAATAAATAATTTTATTTTTATTTTTATTTTTTCTTTTTCTTTATTTTTTCTTTTTACAATAAATATATAATTGCGGGTGTGGTTGGTCTTTCGTAATGGAATATTTGTTTCGTTATGATTGCGAGAGTGCTTTGCCAGAAAGTGGCGAACTTTTGGAAGAACTTGGAATCTCTTTTCGAGTCGAGGAATTGCGAGACGATAGAGGTCAGACTTTGCGTGCGAAAGTTTGGAGAGAAAAAGAAAGCGGAATTATGGGACAGACAGAATTTTTTCATTCTGAACCGATTAGTTAATTATTTAAATTGAGCGTTAATGTAGTTACGAGCTAAAATGGCTCTAACAGAAACTGCGTCTACACAAGTGAATTCGCGCGGAGTTTGTCCGCATCGTGTTGCGGGTAACTGTCCTTCTTTGAAACCTGATTGGGCTATCCATATTTTTATGGAGAGAATTAAATCAACTCCCCGCGATCGGAAGGAGGCCGTTGAACTTTATGACCATGAGCATATTTTGAATTGTTTAGATCGATGCAGTGCTTTTGGCGAACCACCAAATCCGACTCATTTTGTTAATTGGCAAGCTCTTTGGTTTCAACATTATGGTATTTATCAAGGATATACTGATGAAACGACGACGATGCAACATTATGACAAGGACCCTGTTGTTGTTAGGGGTCATGAGGAAGGAATTACACAAAGAGAAAGATTTCATGTCTATTATTCAGCGCGTTATCTTTCACCAAAAATTATTGATCTGATTCGAGAGTCGGAAAATAAAAATTTGCTAAATTGGGCAGAAGCAAGAAGAAAAGATGCTGAAGCGATTGCGAGAAGAGTTTTGAGAAGAGATAATGCGACTATTGAAGAGGCGGCGGAATATTTAGAATTGGTCGCTTAATTCTAATCTACGGTTCCTTTTATTCTTCTTACTCCCGCGCTCGAAGCTTCTTCTTTTAGAATTTTAAATTTTCCAATTTCACAAGTGTTTCCGACGTGCGGGCCGGTGCAGATTTCTTTGCTTATGAATTTTTTTGTTTTCGGATCGTTTATTGTGTAGACTGAAACTTTATTTCCATATTTGGAATCAAAAATTCCGGTGGCTCCGCTTTTTTTTGCTTCTTCGGGGGACATTTCTTCTCGGCAAACTTCACATCGCATCTGGATTTTTGCGTTGATTAAATCTTCAATTTTTTTAATTTCTTCGTCGGTTAATTTTCTGTCAAAAGAAAAATCAAATCTTAATCTTTCTGGATTTATATTTGAGCCGCGCTGTTCTATGTTTGGATTTTTCAGAACTTCTTTTAGCGTTGCGAGAAGTAAATGCGTCGCGGTGTGAAGCTTTGTTGTTTTTTCAGAATTATCTGCCAAGCCGGATTTAAACACGCCAGCGCTCGCGGTTCGGGAAAGTTCTTGATGCTTTTGCAATTCACTTCTAAAATCTGCATGGGATAGTAATAATCCCTTTGCCATGGCCAATTCATCAATCATTTCCAATGGGAAGCCGTAGCTTTGATATAGTAGAAATGATTCCTCTCCGGTAATTTGCGCCGAGTCTATTTCCTTCTCAGAAATCTTTGGTGATTTTATAGAATAGTCTTTTTTATTTTTCTTATTTTCAAATGCTCTTCCGATTAAATCTCCTTTGTTTGGGGATTTCATCAGCTCCAAAAATCTTTCTTTCTGAATCGGAACTTTGGTACTAAATACTTTTTCCGTATACCTCAAACCCTGTTCTATTGTTTTCGAAAACCTTTCTTCTTCTTTTTCCAATTCGGCCAAAATATTTTTCTTATTCTTTTGAATTCGTTCGTAATCCGGATAAATATCAAATATTGGCTCCGCGATGATTTTTGTGAACTTTTCCATTTCCAAGAATTTTCCATATCTTACCGCTCTTCTTATGAGTCTTCTTAGTACATAACCCTGTTCTGTATTCGAAGGAACGGCTCCGTCGGAGATAATAAAAACACTTGCCTTAAGATGGTCAGCAATTATTCTCATGGTTCGGGTATCTTCTTTGTCTGCCCCATATTTCTTTCCAGACAGTTTTTCTATTGCCTTAATTATTGGTAAAAAACAATCTGTTCTATAGTTGTCATAGAATCCGTTTAAAATTGCGAGAGTTCGTTCAACACCGCCGCCGAAATCAATATTTTTTTGTTTTGCTAAATTATAATTTCCTTTTTCGTCTTTTACATACTGCATTATCACGTCGTTTCCGATTTCAACCCAGTTTTTATTTTCGGGATCGAATTTTTTTGGAGCCTTTTCTTTTCCAGTCCAGTAAAACATCTCAGTGCACGGGCCGCATGGGCCGGTTGATCCGGCAGGTCCCCACCAGTTGTCAGATTCAGTAAATGCAATTCTTTCTTTTGGAATTCCTAACGAGAGCCAGGTTTTTTCTGATTCAATATCTTTTGGGGAATTTTTATTGCCGGAGAAAATTGTTACGGCGTAATTTTCCACAGGAATTTTTAAAATTTTGTTATGGAATTCGAATATAAACTTTATTGATTTTTCTTTGAAATAATCTCCGAGAGACCAGTTGCCTAGCATTTCAAAAAAAGTGTGGTGTACTGTATCTCCGACTTCGTCGATGTCTTGAGTTCTTATGCATTTTTGAACATCGCATAATCTTTTTCCCTCCGGATGTTTTTGGCCGAGAAGAAACGGAACGAGCGGATGCATTCCAGCGGTCGTGAATAAAACGGTCGGATCGTTTTCCGGAATTAATGAGGCCGAAGGAATTATTTTATGGCCTTTACTTTCGAAAAATCTAAGATATTTTGAAATTAGCTGTTCTCGGGTTATCATTTAGATGAAGAACGAAGGGGGTTTATATTTTTTATGATTCGTGTTTATTTGGGGTTAACTTCACTCGCAAATTCGCAATACGTTGAACGTCCCACCCACCCCCCCGATGATGACGAATTTGCTCGCTCGATGAAGAATAATAAAACGGACGAGGTAAGTTCGGGAAATTGAAAAAATATTTTAGATTTATGGTAGATAAAAATTTCCGCAGTCAATGAAACCAAAATAAATTTTCCAACGAAAATTTATTCTCCGATGTAGCCGCCTTTTTGAAGGTTCCAGAGTTTTTTATATTCGCCCTGCTGATTAATTAGTTGGCGGTGAGTGCCTTTCTGAACGATTTGGCCATCTTTAAGAACTATTATTTCGTCGGCGTGCATTATAGTTGAGAGGCGGTGTGCGATAATTATCGAGGTTCGGCCTTCCATTAATCTTTGCAAGTCCAATTGTATTTCGTGTTCTGTTTCTGAATCAAGCGATGAAGTTGCTTCATCTAATATGAGGATTTTTTTATCTGCTAAAATTGCTCGCGCAATGGAAACTCTTTGTTTTTCTCCGCCGGAAAGTTTGACTCCGCGTTCTCCGACAATTGTTTTTTCTTTCAGCGGGAAACTTTTTATTATTTTATCCAGCTGCGCAAATTTAATTGCATTCATAACTTCTTCGTGAGTTGCATCTTCTTTTGAAAACGCAATGTTGTTATATATTGTGTCGTCGAAAAGAACACATTCCTGCGGGACTATGGCCATTTCGCTTCGTAGAGAATCTTGCTTGAAATCTTTTATATCTTTTCCGTCTATTAGAACTTCTCCGCGCTCAAGATCATATAATCTGTAGAGAAGTTTCACTAGGGTTGATTTCCCGGAGCCCGAATGTCCGACTAGTGCAAATTTTTTATGTCGCGGGATTTTCAAATCGAAGTTTTTAAAAATCCCTCTTTTTCCATATTTGAATGTAATATTTTCAAAATTTATGTCGCCGTGTTCGATTTTCAGAACTTTTGAATCCGGCAAATCTTTTACTTCTTTCTGAACTTTTCCGTATTCAAATAATTCTTGGAAGTCGGCCATTGAACGAGAGACATTTCTTATTCCATGGACAAAACCGAATAATGGGCCCATGATTCCTAAATAAGTTGTGTAAATAAATGCTAGTGTTCCGATGCTGACCTCTCCATTAATGAAAGATTTTATCGAGAAGAATAAGAGAAAAAAAGTTCCTATTCCTAAAATTAAACTTTGGCCAGCTGTTGTGAATCTCCAAAAGTCCCAGTTTGATAAAGCATTTTGTCTTGTTTTTGTTGTTAATTTTTTATATTTTGATCTAACATAATCTTCTTTTCCGAAATATCTTATTGAATCAATATTTGTGAAGAAGTCTGCCATATTTCCTTTTTCGAAATCTTCAGTTTCGTTAGCGAGAATATTCGAGGGTTCCGATTTTTTCTGCATGATAATACTGAAAGTGATAAAAACAATCATTGTTATTGTTAAGATTATCGCTGATCTCGCATCTAGATAAATAAAAGAAATTATTGCTATGAGCCATTGCAGCGTCAGTGGAGATAAATCAAAAATTATTGTATCACTTAATCTTTCTATTGCGCCGGCGCTTCGGCTTAGTCGCGATATTAACGAGCCGGTTTTATGCGTTGTGTGAAAACTATAATCTAAACTTATTATGTGTGAAAAATATTTATGCTTCATATCAAAAATTGCGTTTGCTTCAAGTCTATTTATGAAATGAATTCTAACCCAATTTATGACGACGCTTGACAGTATCCCGAGTAAAAATATTATTGCTACAATCAAAAGAATGTTTTGAAATGAGTTTATTTGTAAAACTCCTGCTTCATAACTTGTTCCGTTGTCAATTACAACTTTGAAAAGATAACGTTCGACAACTTGTTTAGTTTCATGAATTAGCGTCAAGGCTATAAGTAGAAATGCTATCCACTTGTGTTTTCCGACAAATGACCAGTATTCTTTCCAGTTTTCTGAATATTTTACTTTTTGTTTTGCCATAATCATTCAGCTCTTTGAAATACCGACGAGAAACAGGTTTTTAAATGTTATATCTTTTTATTTACCAAATGATTTAGCTTTAATTTTATTTCTTCTAACTCGTTTTCTAGTGATTCTTCTTTTGTATGTTTTTTTGGATGAGAAATTTTTTCTTTTTCTTGAGTTCTTTGAATTTCTAATAACGGAAATTCAAGAGTTATGATTCTTATTTTTTCACCTAATTCTCTTAATTCTTTTTTTAATCTTAGTCTAATTTTTGTTTCTTCATTTCTCAATTTTCTATATCGGTCCATATATTTTATGGCGTTGAGCATTCCCATTTCTGTTTCGAGAATCATTTTCTTTGCATCCAGAGCTTCAAAGTATTCAAACTTTACGTGCACGGGATTTTTTTTAAGAACTATTGCTTTTTTCATTATAGCTTTTCGAAAATATTTTGATCAATATTATCGACGTGCGCGCGAATCTTTTTTATTTCATTTTCCCAAGAAATTAATTCATTTTCTTCTTCTTCACGCATTCTTTGTATTTTTGAAATTGTTTTTTCTATGTCTGCAATTTTTATCCGAACACTTTTCATTGTTTTGGATATTTCGTTGAATTTGTCAATTTGTATGAAAACTGAATCGTCTTTGTGGACCTCAAAAGGATTTTTCTCTTGCGTTTGTCTGACCGTTTTTGTTGGCACAACCCGCTCTTTATATTCTTCGTCAATATAAGCTGGCCTTGTGTATCCCATTGTTTTTTGTGGAGATACTTCATTTCTAGAAAATTCTGGTTCGTATCCAGATTCATTTTCGTCAAGGCCAACCTCGAAATCACCCTCTCTTTGTCCAGAAACTGCGTTCTTGATTATTCTTTGACTCATCATGTCGTTGTTAGAAGGAAATTGCGGTAGAGTGCTTGGCTGAGAGTCTACGGGGTTAGCATAAGGATTTCTTTCCGGAACTGGACCTAAATCTGGTAAGGCCGGTAATTCTCGGGGGAGATTATCTTCCTTTTTTTTATTACTGAAAAGTCCCATATCGTGTTTAAAAAGGGTTGTTTTATATACATTTATGTAAATTTTAAAGGAGTAACATATTTTACCGAAAGATATTTAACGATAGATAAAAAATAATAATCATGCAAATAAAATTACTCCTTGATATTGTTTTAGATCTCTTTGGAAAGCCCGCAGTCAGCGTCGTGGAAATTCTTTATGGGAAAAAGAAAGTGAACGAGTTTGATTTGGCAAAGAAATTGACTTTGACAATTAATCAAACTAGGAATTTATTGTACAAACTTTCGGAAGTTGGGCTCGTTTCATTTACTAGAAAGAAGGATAAGAAAAAGGGATGGTATACTTATTTTTGGACTCTTGAAGAAGTCAGCTCTTTGGAATTTTTGAGGAGGGTTATTCAGGACAAGATTGATCAGCTGACGAGACAGATTGATAGTCGAATGAAAGAAAGATTTTATGAATGCAAGATTTGTTCTACTGAATATAAGGAAGAAGAAGCTTTAGTTAATAATTTTGCATGCACTGAATGCGGGACGATTTATGAGCTTGTCGATAATAAAAAACTTATTTCTGCTCTTGAAAAACAGAAAGAGAGATATGTGCATACCTTAAAGACAATTACTGACGAAATTGGAATAGTGGACGAGAAAAATGCCAGCAAGAGAAAGAGAGAAATAAAAAAGGAAGAAAAGGCGAAAATTAAAAAAAGAGAAGAAAGAAGAGAGCTTGCAAAGAAGCTTGCGAAGCCGAAAAAAGCTGTTAATGTGAAGGGTCATAAAAATATTTCTCGTGCAAAAGTTAAAAAAGGGAAAAAGCATTCTAGTCAAAAGAGGAAAAAGAAAATATAATGAATAATTATTCTTTGAGGCTGAATAAAAAAGGATTTCTCTCGAGATTGAGTGCGACGACTCAGTTAATAATTTTAAATGTGGTTTTCTTTATAGTTTTCTTAATTGTTGATTCTTTTTATAAAGATTTTTTTAGCTATATTGCTCTTCAGCCGTCGGCGATTTTGCACGGGCAGAAATTATGGACTATTATTACGAGCATGTTTATGCATGCCGGTTTTTTCCATTTGTTTTTTAATATGTTTTCTTTATTTTTTGTAGGGAGATTTTTGGAAAAATTAATTGGGAGAAAAAGATTTTTCTGGATATATCTTGTTTCGGGAATTGTAGGAAATTTATTTTTTGTTTTCGGAGGATTTATTTTTGGTAATGACATTCCGGGTGTTGGAGCGTCCGGCGCAATATTTGGTATTCTTGGAGTTCTCGCTGTTTTGGTTCCATTCTCTAGAATCTATTTAATTATTGGACCATTGATAGTTATCGTCCTTGATGTTTTATCGATGCAGTTTTTACCGGCTAATGTTGCAACTTTGATTAGTGCACTTTTGAATATTTTGATTTTACTAATGATATTTTCAATTATGATTCCATTTAATACTCGGTTTAGAAAGTTGGCCATTCCATTAGAACTTAAAATGTGGCTATTACCGATAGTTGCAATTGTGCCTTTAGTTATTATCGGATTTTTTGTTGAGCTGCCGATAGGAAACAGCGCGCATATCGGAGGTTTGGTTGCGGGATTGATTTATGGTTTTTATTTGACTAGAAAATATAAGAACAAAACAAAATTGCTGAGGCAACATTTTCGATGAAAAGAAAAAATACAAAACAAAGAGTAAGTGGGGAAAATTGGATTCGTAGAAATTACCGAGAGGTTTTTTCTTTTATGAAAGAATCGAAAAATTATTTTTGGACGATAATAATACTTCTTGTTATTTCTTCTTTAGTTGGATTTTTCTTTCCGATATTTTTTATTGAACAGATTAAACAAATTATTTTGAGTTTGGTTGAGAGAACTGCTGGACTGAGCGGGATTAATTTGATATGGTTTATTTTTTCTAATAATCTTGGAACTTCTTTTTTCGGGATGCTGCTGGGGGTGTTTTTTGGAATTTTTCCGATAGTCGTAATTATCTTTAACGGATATGTTTTGGGATTTGTTGCTCGTCTTGCGGTTGAGCAAGAAGGAGTTTTAATTTTGTGGAGGTTATTGCCCCACGGAATTTTTGAGATTCCCGCAGTGATTATTTCTCTCGGTGTTGGATTGAGATTGGGACTTTTTGTTTTTACAAAAAATAAAGTTGGGTTTTGGAAATTTTTTCTTAGCTGTTTGAAAGTTTTTCTTTTTGTTATTTTGCCTTTACTAATTATCGCGGCAATAATCGAGGGTAGTTTGATTTTTCTGATGAAATGATGTGTTAAGAGATAATAAGATTAACGATTTTTGGTTCAGAGCAAATTATTGTAAATCAATATGTTATAAATAAAAAAAATAAAAAAAGAAATAAAATGTGCTTATCCTTTCAAATCTGAAATTCCTAGCATTAAGAATAGAAGGCCGATTAAAATAACCAACCAGACTATTCCTCCCTTAAGGAAAGTCAAAGCTGCTACGCCCATGCCCCAAAAGTCGAGGTACCAAGCTACTACAGCTATGATGACAAGCACCAAGCCTAATAAAATTTCTAGCCACTTGTTCATTGTATTTTTTTGAAGAGTAGTCTGTTTAAAAGGTTTTTGATGATGGAGTTTGCTTTGATTTGTTATGAATTAGTCTCGCCCCACTTCGTTCGGCTCGTAATTGGTTGGCTCGATTTTTTCCTCATGCTCAAAAATCTCGCTAAGAATAGTGTGGAGAGATACTGTGACGGACGAGTTATGTTAGGATGTGGGAAATTATTTTTTTAAAATTTGCAAACTGAATTATAATAAACTATATAAAATAAGAATTTATCTAATGTTATGGCTGGATTTTTAAATGCTGATTTGGCTGCAATAATTGATCGAGGAAGAGCTCGGAGAATAGGACATGAAACTCCTGCGGAAGATATGGTTGAATCTGCACGACATAGGGGAGACAGATTTCGTTTTTGTGGAGATAATGATAAGTATTCTGGTGATGAGAAAAAAGATGAACAAGGATATTAATTTTTCTTAGCGACTTTCCATAAATTTTGAAAGTAATGAACAAATTTTAATAACCGGGCAAAACGGAATTTTCATCTACCCTGATTACTCTACCGGCTTTATTTGTATAGATTATTTTATCAAATGTGTAGAGTTCTTTAACGAGTTGTTTTCCCGTATTAAGAAGTTCAACTTTTCTTTGAAGATCATTTTTTGGAATATTTTCAGTCCAAGCAGATTCATCAGAAGCGATAGCATAAAATCCCCCATCTTCATTATTATAAGCTCCATTAAGGATTTCCAAATCACCCTTTGCAAATATAAATCTTCCAAGAATTTCTGGAGAGGTATTTATTCTAATAGTATGGATGTTATCTTTTCTTTCTTCCCACCAATCTAAACGTAAAAAAGATAACCAATCATCAATATTTTCTTCATATACTGCCCAGTAATCATATCCTTTAGGAACCCCATAGAGATTCTCTAATGGATGGGGGCGATAAATGTGAAGTGTGTCCCCCGGAATTAGAGTTCTTAGCTCCCTTAAATCTCTTATAGACTTTAATTCTGGTTTTCTAATTTGTTTTTTGTCAGTCATTTTTACTCCTTAAATATGACAGCATATTATTAATATAATAATCTTTCTATTGATTTCTAAGCAATATAGCAAAAAGTTTATAAATTATTGCTAATTGTATAAAATATGAAATTAGATAAAAAAGATCTCCAAATACTTGGAATTTTAGATTGGAATGGTAGAATGCCCGTTACTCAGATAGCTAAAAAAGTGAAATTAAACAAAGATGTTGTAAAATATAGAATAACTAATCTTGAAGAAAAAGGAATTATTCGGGGATATTATGCAATAATCAATACTCATGAGTTGGGCTATATGACTGTTCGAATTTATTTTGATTTTGTTGGACTAAGTGAAGAAAATGAGAAAAAGATTATTGACTATTTGGGCAAGAAATTTGATGCTTCTCAAATATTCTCGGTTGAGGGGGACTATGAACTAGGAATAATCATTTGGGAAAAATCAGTTTACGCTTTATCTAAAAAATTAAATGAATTTAGAAATTCTTTTGGTAAGTATATTAATAAAGAAAATCTATCTATCTTGATGGATCTTTACCATTACCCTAGAAAATTTTTGAGTGATAATTTTAAACCAGTATCTTTGAATGAATCACCTAATTTAGTAAGTCTTAAGGAAAGTGATATGCTTATTTTATCAGAATTATCAAAAAATGCAAGAATTACTTCTATCGACTTAAGTTATAAATTAAAGATTCCTCAAACAACAGTCATTCATAGGATTAAGGAATTGGAAAAAAAAGGCATTTTGTTGGGATATAGGGCTATGATAGATGTATCTAAATTAGGCTACGAAAATTATTTTTTAAGAATTTATGTCGATAATCTGAAAGAAATTGATAAGATAAGCAACTTGGTGAAGGAGAATAGAAATTGCATTTATTCATTAAGCGTTCTTTCTGGTGCAGATCTTGAAATTGAAACAGAATTTGAGAAAAAGTCTGAGCTTCTCGATTTTATAAAATTATTAAAAGAAAAATTTAAGTCTATTAAAACAATCAAGTATTGGTCTACTATAAAATACTACAAAATCAATTATTTTCCTTCTAAGTTTAGATGAAAAAATTATTCTAAATGAAAACTTATTAATTTTCTGTTTCATAAAATTAATTTTTCTTAAACGCTTCAGAAACTATTAACGGAAAAACTAACGTCGCGTCTGAATAAACTTTAACGGTATTTGATTGATTCTTTTCGCCTTTGATTTTTCCCCAGGAGATTGCTTCATTTGGCGTTGCGCCGGCATCACTGCCGTCGAATTCTTGCGCCGCGTTTATGTAAACTGCGTATTCAGCGCCGCCTCTGAATAAACAGGCGTTGCAGGCGGCGTGTTTTATCGGGCCGGCTCCGAGAATGATTAGGCCGACTTTATCAGCATTTATTGTTAAGTCAATTAATTTTTTCAAATCTTCGGTTACGTCGATTTTAAATTCTGGATTTGATTGTTTGAAAAAATAAGTCATGTCTCCGAACGAACCATCTAAAGGAGCGGGAAGGAAAACTGGAATATTATTTTTCCAGGCATTGTAATAAATTGATTCCTTATTATTTATCTTTTCGCCGAGAAAATTCACAATTTTCGAGGGAGTTATATTTTCTCCTTTTTCTTGTTTTTCCAAAAGCTCTTTTAGTTGGGGGTTTACCCAGTCTTCAAATAAAACATATCTGTCATTTGGAACGTAAATATTTCCAATTCGGTTTATTCCTTTGTCTCTAAGAACTTTTCCGTCGGCGTTGAAGTCCCCAAGAACAAATGGCTTCATTGTTTTAATTAAATCTTCTTCCAGACCGCCAGTCGTTGTTATCAGGACATTTACAAATTTATTTTCAACTAAATATCTGACAATATCTCTCAATCCGGAAGAAACAATTCCAGAAGTGTAAGCTAAAATTATTGTAACTTTTTCTTCGCGCATTTTTTTGATAAGCTCGATTGCTTTTCCGACGTTCGTTGCCTGAAAACCGATTTTTGAATACGATTCGATAAATTCTTTTAGAGAAATATCTTTATTGAAATCCGGGCCTTCGACTTTTTCGCCCTGAACTTTTTCGGCTTTCTTGAAAACTTCTTCTTTCGCTTTCGCTATTTTTTTTGCTAGGTCTACCATAAATTTAACTAAATCGGAGTGGTTAAAAAACTATCTATTTTTTATTCTGTTGGAGATAATATTTCGCTCGCTTCGCTCGCGGATTGGTTGGCTCAAAAATCTCCTCATGCTCGATTTTTTCGCTGAGAAGTGCTGAGAGTGAATGTGACTGACGATTTAGGTTTGAGAGATGAATTACTTTTGGAACTAGAGAAAATTATTTTTAACTTTGATAAAAAATAAAAATTTTGCAATCTGAGCCGAAGATTTTTAGAACTTAATTCTTGTTGTGGCGGAGAACCCTGGCGAAGCCGGGTTCGGAGCAATCGCTTTAATTATATCTTTTGTCGCAACAATGTTTAAAAGAGAATTTTTTGTGGTTAATTTATGGGAAACGAAGAAAATCAACAATTGAATGGAGAAGAAATGAATATTCTGCGTTCGGCTCAGAATGAACCAAATCTTTTACTTTATTTTTCTGCGAATTGGTGCGGGGCGTGCGGGACTTTTAAGAGGGAAGTGCTGGATTTATTGGTTGCAGAAGGGGAATTAAAAAAAAGAGGAATCAGACTTGTTGAAATTGATACGGACAGGCACCCAAATATTGTAACTGCTTGCAGAGTTCATGATCTTCCAACGGTTATATTTCGGAAAGGTGATGATCATGTCGATGGGTTTTCGGGAAATAGGTCTTATGGGGAAGTTCGGGATTGTTTGAGAGAGCATTACCCTTTGCCAGGTGAAGGTTAGGATTTTATTTATATGCGTAATTTTAAACATCAAAAATCAAAGATTTTTGTGGCGCTGAAAAACTTTCAGTTTTTGGCGACCAGAAAAGCTATGCTTTTCTTGGCTTAAAAATTGTAATAACAATTTTTAAATATACAAATTGTTCATAATTTTATGCTTACAGAAAAACAACTTGAAGAAATCAGAGAACATTTGGAAAAGGCGCAGAATCCGATTTTTCTTTATGACAACGACGCCGACGGGCTTTGCAGTTTTGCTTTGCTTAGAAGATTTCTTGGGCGGGGCGAGGGCGTGCCGATAAAAAGTTTTCCTGATTTGAATGATAGCTATTTTGCCAAAGTAAAAGAATTCAATTCAGATTATGTTTTTATTTTGGATAAGCCGGTAGTTTCTTCGGAATTTTTTGAATCTTTGAAAACATTTAATCTTCCTTGCGTTTGGATTGATCATCATAACGAGCCGAATGTAAAAATTCCAGAAAATGTTTATTATTATAATTCGGTTAAGAGCGGAAACAAAGAAAATATTCCGGTAACTTATATTTGCTATGAAGTTGTGAAAAAGAAGAAAGAAGAATGGCTCGCATTGATTGGATGTTTGAACGACGCGTTCATTCCGGATTTTTTTGAAAGTTTTAGAAAAAAGAATAAAGAACTTTTTGAAGGATTGAAAAATTCTTCTGACCCTTTCAGCATTTGGTATGATACTGAATTTGGAAAAATAATTCAGATGATTAATTTTGCGATAAAAGATGTTCCTTCGAAGGTGAAAATTATGCAGGACTATTTTGTTGATATGAAAAATCCAAGAGATTTGCTGGAAGAAAATGAGGAAACAAAAACAATTCATTCTCGTTATGATGAAATTAAATCGCGTTTTGATATTTTAATGGAAAAAGCTTTGTCGCTTGTAAAGGAAGATGAATTATTTTATTTTAAGTATGGCGGGATTTTGAGTTTGAGTTCGGATATTGCGAATAAACTTTGCTATCTTTATCCAGATAAAACGATTGTTGTTGCGTATGTTAAGGGCGCGTTCGTTAATTTATCTTTGAGAGGAAAAAAAGATATTTTATCTGTGACGAAAAAAGCAATTGACGGATTGTCCGGAGCCTCGGGCGGAGGACATAAAAATGCGACGGGCGCAAAAATACTCGCGAGCGATTTGGATTTATTTTTGGAAAGAGTTAAGAAAGAAATTGAATGACGAATGAGAAATAAAAAACACCTCTTTTATAATAAATAAAAAACTAAATTATTAAACAGTTTATCCAGAATATTCTTTGTCCCAGGCTTGCTGGCCACTCGTATAATGTGTCTTAGCCCTGAAGCCCTGCATGGTTGGAATTGTATCGTCTATGCAAGTCTCTAAAGTTCTTCCGAGGAATTCTTTTTTAGGTTGCACCTTACATAATTTTTTATCTACGCCGGCACTTTTCAGATTTTTTCTAATATCTTTGATGTCTCCTCCGGTAAATACTGTTACGGGAATTACTTCTTGCAATTTTCTAAGTGCATATTCTTGTGTTGTTGGCAATCTCTTATAGATATATTCTCTATCTCCATTTTTATCTAGATCACCACAACGGTCAAAAGTAATCATTGTTCCTTCTACATCAATAAATACTCCCGGAACTACTTTTGTGTCCGTTAGTGTACCGAGCCCTTTTTCCTTTCTTAGTGCTTGTACGTATATTGGAAAAAATTCTCCGACATTTTGAGATTTACAGAAATCTGCCAACCATTTTTGATCCGATAGGTCTTCTGACTTAGAATAATTTTTAATAAATTCTGCATTAGTCATTATTTTTGGTTTGAAAACAAATATTCCTGAATCTCTTTCTAGATGAGCTAGATTTAATTTCGCGATTGGATGAACTATTCTGCTAACACAATTAAATTCTCCTGCATCTAATGCTTTTTTCAGAGTGAAATCAACCAATTCTCCTGCTACGGGCAATAATGCGGCGGAGTTAAGATATGAGGGCCCATTACCCCAACCATACTGTTCAAACAAATGACAAACACTGTGGGTGTATGAACTAGTTCTCTCAGTGGTACTCTTTCCTTCTGCAATTAGTTCCCTAGTTAATGCTTCAATCTTTGGATCAGCGACGGAAGTATGACTTCCTGGCAACAATCCATTTAGCTTTGATTCTATTTCGTATATACTACTCATTTTATTTTGACCTCCTTTCAGTTTTATTCGATAAATTTTTTTCAAGAGTTCTCATGACTTCCCCATCTTCTTTACATTCATACCCCGATTCACTTTGAAGTCTTTCAGCGCTTGCGCTAATTTCTTTAATGAGCGGTAACCTATTTGAAATATCTACGCCGACTTTTCTTGATTCATTCAGTATATTGAAGTACACTGCTACCGCAGATTTTGGAGTCCAGAGGTATGCATCACTTCGGTTTACTAGAAAGTAATTCTTTAGGGTGTTATCATGACCGCTGATTTCTCTACTTACGGCTCTTGGGCGATTGCTCCATGGAATCCCCCTTAGTTCTCCACCTATTCTCACATAAGATTGAAAATCACCAAACAAATGACTGACCCATTTTTCTTCATGATGAATCTGTGCTTTTAATGAAGGACTAAGCAAAGGTTCAAACTGTCGATGTAAATCTATTAATCTTTCAACATCTTTTTCATCAGGGATATTTCCATATGACCTCTTAAAATGTTCGATATCTTCTGGTGTTGAAAATTGCTCTAACTTTTGTAATGCATCCCCGTAACAGCAAATAGGATCCGGAGAATATATTGCTTCGAAATCTGGACAATGCCCTCGATCGTACTGAGACATTCTTTTTCCATTAATCAAAGAAGCTAAATTATGCATATCGAGGGGTATCTGACTAATCCATCTAGAAAAGTTTTTGTCTTTCTTTGAAGATTCTTCTCTAAGAGATTTTGCTTCTGCATAAATTGATCGAGTTAGTAAATTAACTTCTCTGAGTTCGTCTTCGGTTAGCAAGTTTGGTAAGCTGTTTATTTTATCTTGTGTTGTCATTTTTTGTCTCCGATTTTTTATCTTTTAGAGCAAAAGAAAAACCGTAACATTCGAATCCTTCCTCATCATGTATAGAAAGATAATCTCTGGAACATAAGCCGATAAATCCCGAGTATGGTTCTCCATATGCATTGCATTCTACATCAGGACAAGGAACAGAATTATGGGGATGGTCTTCGGGATATTTTGATGCTACTTCTGCTAATTTTTCTGCGCCTTCTTTTCCCGCGAGTGCTATTAATAATTTATTTTTCGATAAATCTTTTGCTGGAATTTCAAATGATTCATAACCAAATGGAGTGAATCGTATGCTTTTATCTCCAGCTTTCAATCTTTTTACAAGTCCTGATTCTTCGAAATGAGCGCTCCAACGCGATTCGGGATGATCAATAACATATACTCCTTTTTTTGGAACTGCGAGAATTCCGTTATTAACCCAAATAAATTCATCTTCAATTAAATTTATTACTGCTTGAGAATATTTGTTTTCCGGATTCTGATGCGCGGCATAAATTATCGACGCAACTTCTGCGAGAGTAGGACATGTTAATCCTTCTTTTCTTAGAAATTTTTGTGTTTCAAAAAAATTTTTTCCTTGAGTTAATGTACAAACATGCGAGGAGAAAGCGCAACTCTGCGGAACTAAAAAAGATAAGTCTCTTCCTTCATGCAGAGCGATTAATTCTATTTCGCTTCCTGTTTTCTTTACTCTTATTCCTTTGTTTTTCATTTTGTTCTCCCAGATTCAATATATTTTCCAAAAACTGATTTAAATTCAGACAGTTCAGTTTCTTTTATTTGGGCTCTTTGTTCCTCAGAAAGAAAAGGCATATTCCCCCTATAAGGATAAAAATCTTTTACGGGAGTTTGAGAATATTTTTCTAAAGAATCTCTGGCTACGCTTTTAATTTCGTCCTCGTTAATTCCTTCTTTTAACATTCTTTCAAGAAGCCAAGAAGCACTATCTCTTTCATCTCTAGCTATCGATTTCAATAGTTTATTAAAAGAAATAAATCCATCCAAATATCCTGCAAAACCAGTCCATGAACTTCTAAATGTTCTGGTTCTCATCTTTTCAGTAAGACTTTTTGCAACATCCTGTTTTAGTTCAGGATATTCTATGTGTAATATTTCTCGAGCAAAATAAGCTACGCTGTCAAGATAATGCACTCTGTGTTCTTGATGATATTCTCTAGCGGCCAGAATTAATTCTCTTTTTTCTTCAGCAGTTAAATCTTCTAGTTTTAAGACTTCACCCTTACTCTTTAAACTATAAGAAAATCTTTCAGGCCAGTTTATACGATTGGAAATATCTGCGACTAAGTCCGTTTTCATTTTTTGAATTATTTCTTTTCTGTTTTTCATTTTAGTTTTCACCTCGAAGTTTTCTTTGCTCTGCGCAATCTTTTTCATGAAGTTTACACCATTTTGAAATTAGCTCCAAAATATTTTTATCTGCAGGTATTTCATCTGGAGAAGTAAATGGTACGTATACATCAAACGGTTTATTTTCATAACCCGCTTCTTGTAGTTTCTTATAATTTTCTTGTAATGCCGGAAGCAAATATGCGTGACCATCTTCTTTGACTACGGCTATCAATGCATGATTTCCAGAGAAACGACCCATCTGATCAAGTCTATCTTGAGCAAAACCTTGTATAGAACTTCTTTCCATTCTATGACGCAAATATGTTTTTGGCATCGGAGAATAGCAATCAGTATATTCAAGATTATCTGCGCAAACGCATTCCGTCTCTAATGGTCTTAATCTTTTTTCAGCGGCTAGTCTGGCTGCTTCTTTTGCAAATTCTTCTTGTGTGTAGTTTTTTGTTATCATTTTATTTTTCTCCCAAAGATTTAATTGCCTGCCTGCAAGATTCTAAATAAGCTCTAGAATCTTTTGAGTCAAGTTCCATTTGCAAAGCATCGCCGGCAACAGGCCGCTCATAGCCATTTGATTGCATCATTTTCATGTAAGCACAATATCTTTTCATGTCCAATTGTCCGACACTATTTGGTCTTTCAGATACAGTGATTGCGTTCGCGAAAGCTCTGGCTAAAACTCTAGCCGGATGCTGACTATTTTCAATTACTTTACATATTTCTTCTAATTCTCTAATTTGTTCTTTGTTTGTCATTTTATTTTTCCTTGTGTTTATTTTGGCTCAGTTGAATGAGTCAATAGTCTAAATCGGCGCAGAAATATATCTGTTATGTATATACAATATATATTATATAGATAAGTTTAAAAACTTGAAGCTTTTCATTTGAATATGATAAGAAAACTTGTGAAGCAGGGGCCAGCAACGATGACAGTTTCGATCCCGAAGGATTGGATAGATAGATTTCATCTCAGGAATGGGGACGAGGTTAATATTGAAGAAAAAGAGACAAAGCTGATTATTTCTAGTTCAAAAAAGCCAGAGGATTCTGGAACTGTAAAATTTTCATTTAAGGAAGCTGAAGAAAATATTACTCGGGAATTATTTATTCCCGTTCTGGGTCAATACCCCGCAGCTTGCTGCGATAGTTTTTAATAGCAAAAGGATTCTAGAACCATATGGAAGTGATGCACGCACC
>Ga0247841_10003308_pt1 | contig 30229 bp, 29 predicted proteins | sample LaCruzMarch2015__2_FD_192410 | JGI IMG/M metagenome (GOLD analysis project Ga0247841, IMG submission 192410) | Freshwater microbial communities from meromictic Lake La Cruz, Castile-La Mancha, Spain - LaCruzMarch2015_18m | ecosystem: Environmental > Aquatic > Freshwater > Lake | place: Spain... | reverse complement strand
CGCAGGGCGGCCTGGTTGAAAGTTTCGATGCCCAGAAAAACCCGCACAACACCAGCCCTAACTTTCAACTCCAAAAGCTGGTCATCATCTGCAATAGTCACCGGAACCTGCCCGGTGATTTTGAAGGGATGCCCCCTCCTCTCCTGCCAGCTTGAAATCCTTTCCAGAACCGCTTTAGCATGCGAGATTTTGCCGGTTACGTTCTCATCCGCAAACAACAACGAGCCACTGTACCCAGCTTTGTGCAGCGCCTCCAGCTCTGCTTCAACCTGATCCGGAGACTTCCCCTGCCATGGACCGCTGGTCGTAAAAGAATTGCAGAATGTGCACCTGTAGGGGCAGCCCATACTGCATTCCATAATTGCAGAGGAGTAGTCTTGAGAATCTGCCAACTCCCAAAGAGGAATTGGCGTAGTTCTGATATCGGGAGGCGTTTTGGGCACGTAAATCCTTTTTACTCTGCCCGCCTCCAAATCAGCCACAAATTTAGGCATTGTGTCGTTCACCTTGCCCAAAAAAAAGTGGCTGACGCCTGGAAATTTCTCGCAACAAGCCTCGGTCTCTAAGGCGGCTCCTCCAAGAACCACTGGAATCCCTAGCTTGTTACACCGCCGTATCACTTTTTTGGCGGATTTTTCCTGGTCGCCTCTGGCCGAAATGAACACATAGTCTGCCCATTTCAGGCATCTGCGGGTGAGCCGTTTGACATTCATGTCAACGAAGTTCATTTCCCAAGAACTTCGCAGTATCCGCAGGATAGCCGCCACGGTGAGCAAGCCCAGGGGAGGAAAAGCCGACTTTTTGCCCACATACTTAAGCAGCCCTTTCCAGCCCCAGAAGCTCTCGAACTCTGGATAAACAAACAGAATGTTCATCGCAATCTCCTCATATTGGGTCCCGCCGAAACGGGACTGGTGTCAAAGACCAGACGTTCACGTTTTTTACACTATATCACACCACTTGCAAAAATAACAATTATGTGCTACCTTATATATACATACTAAAAACCTATGGCAATAACAAAATCAGCTAAAAAAGCTCTTCGCCAGAACTTAAGGCGCAGAGACAAAAACCTCGTTTATAAAAATAAAATAAAAAGCCTCGTTAAAGAGGTCAAAGCTTTAATTTTGGAAAAGAAAAACGAAGAAGCAAAAAGCAAACTGCCAGAATTATACAAAGCGTTTGATAAAGCGGCAAAAGTGGGAGTTATCAAAAAAAATGAAGCTTCCCGCAAAAAATCCAGACTGACAAAATTCGTTGAAAAAAAATAGCTATATTTCCGAAATCAGCAAGTCCAGCGCCGTTTCGGGATCAATCTTCCCTGTTTTAATATCAGAATCTATCAGAAAAATCTTCTGGTAGATTTTTTTTAGCTGGTCATCTTGAAACTGGTTGCACAGGTAATAATTCTTTTTGACAACAAAAGGGTGGAGCCCGCTCTTTTTTACTATCTGCTCATAGGTGTTTCTTTTTTCCATCAAATCTTTTATAACCAGCAAATTTCTGAACTGATACGAAACCATTGATAACAAATACAAAACATTGTCCCCGCCCTCAACATGCTTGTGCAACAGTTGCAAAGCCAGCTTTTTATCTTTCTGGGCTATGGCGTCAATTGTTTTGAATATGTCATTTTCAATTTTCGGCCTAACCATTAGCTGGACATCTTCTTTATTTATAACGCACCCCGGTTTAAAGTTCGCCAATTTTTTGATTTCATTTTCAGCCAGCCAAAGGTTGCTTCCAACGCAGCCTAAAAAAATGTTTTTGGCCAAAGGATCAATTTTTGATTTGTGGCTCTCCAGCTCTTTATCAACCCACATAGATAATTTGGCGTTATCTAAAAAATTAAACTCCTGGGACTTTACCGCTTTTTTAAGAGCTTTAAAAAACTTGCTTCGTTGGTCGGGGGAATCTTTTTCAAAAATAACAATAACATCTTTTGATGATTCTAAACTTTTAATATCCTTTAAAAAATCTTCCTGAAATTTTTGATTCAAAAATAGATTAGTCAAAATAACAAGCTTCTTTTCCGCAAACATTGAAACTATCTTAAAGCTGTAAGCAAGCTCAGAAAAATCCTTCCCTTTTGCCTCCAACCTAATCAAATTTAATCCGGATTTATGGGCCTTTTTATATTGCTCAATAATTTCATCGAGCTTTTTCTGGGATCTAAAAGAATCTTCTCCGTACAAAAATATAATCATTATATTTTTTGGCAACTAGGGCAGAAGAACGCGCTTCTTTGCCCGACTTTAATTCTTTTTATTTTTACCTCGCATCTGTGGCATTTTTGGTTCTCGCGCTTATAAACTTTTCTTTCTGTATCAAAACCCCCTTTTGAGCCGTCGGGTTTTCTGTAATCTGAAAAGCTTTCTCCGCCCAATTTCACTGAAAGCTCTAAAACCCTCCTAATGGCGAAGTAAAGCAATCTTAACTCTTTTTCACTTAAATTTGCAACATTTTTTTCAGGATGCACTTTTGCAACCCACAAAGCCTCGCTGGCATAAATGTTTCCTATGCCGGCAATTATGCTTTGGTCCATTATTACTTGCTTCACTTTACCCTTTTTATTTTTTAACACTTCCTTAAATTTGATTAAACCGAATTTTTTATCCAAAGGCTCGGGGCCAATTTTTTCTAATTCTTTTTTCAATTCTTCTGTTTTCCATAATTCAACCTTTGCAAATTTTCTGGCATCGGAAAGGGCGAGCATATTTTTATCGTCCAAAAAAAATATTAAATGCAAAAACCTGTTATATGGATCATTTAACGGGCTTTTTTTGTCTGCTGGCAGCCATCTGATATTTTCTTTTTCCGGCTGGCGGACCCATTTCCCCACCAAAAGATGCCCTGTCATTTTTTGGTGAATCAGCAGAGAATACCCTTCGACTCCGCTCAGGGCAGGCTCCGCCTGCAAATCAAAAACAATATTTTTCGCGCGCCTCCAAACTTTCTTTATTTTTAAATTTTTAATTTCTTTTTTAAATTGCTCAAAATCTTTTGGTTTTTTAACTATCTTTTTCCAATCCGACCAAACATCAATAAAGGCCCTGTTAAGGACCTTTTTATTAAGACCGTTCACTGTGGTTTGGACCTCAGGCAGCTCTGGCATTTTTTTGTTTTTTAATTACTTTTTGCGCCGAGTTTAAGCCGTCTATTTGCCGCTTAAGCTGTGCGAGTTCATTCATTGTTTTTTCAAGCTCCAATGTCCTATTTTTTACTTTTTGTTCCAGGGCTGTTATCGTTTCTTCCAAGGCCTCCGTTCTTACCTTTACTTTTATATCAACTCCCTTTTCTGTCGCCTCAATAATATTTTTGCTTTCTTCCAATTTTTCAGCTATATCATTTAAAACTTTTGCCAAAGCTCCAATTTCATCTTTTGATTCCAAATAAACTCTTGACGACAAATCTCCCTTAGTCAACTCAAGCGCTCTTTCTAATAATTTTCTTATCGGGCTTGAAAAACTCTGCCCCGTTGCAAAACCGAACAAAAATATGTAAATAGCCACCGCCAAAATAACTATATAAAAATTAGCATCCAAAGAGTTGTAATTTAATGCAACAAAAACAATTACTATAAATAGTCCGGCGAGAATTATTGGGAATGCTATTTTTGAAGCAATGCTTGGCATTTGTCTATTAAGCTATTAAAATCTAATTCAATTAATTTTTGCTCAACCTTTTTTATATCAAATTTTCCAAATTCTGAATGTTCCAAATTAAAGTCTATATCAACGTCTTTTTTTGTTTCAACAAGATGCCGGGATAAAAAAGCAATTTCTTTGTTGGCTTTTAAGGCTTCTTTTACCTTTGGTTTTAAAACTGCTGTGTCTGTGGATAGTTCATTGTACAAATTTTCTATGTTATCATATTTTTGTATAATTTCTGCCGCTGTTGTTTTACCAATTCCCGGAACTCCCGGCACATTGTCTGAAGGGTCTCCGGTCAAAGCCTTAAAATCAATCATTTGCCTTGGCTCCACCCCAAAACGCTCTTTTACCTTTTCAGCATCATATATAATAGTATCTCTTATCCCCTTACCTAAAGTATAAACTTTTATCTTGTCTGAAACAAGCTGCAAATTGTCCAAATCTCCAGACAAAATAAACACCTCTGCTCCTTCTTTTTCAGCCTTCACCGCAATGGTGGCAATAAGGTCATCTGCCTCAAAACCGTCTCTTGCAAATATTGGTACGCCAAACGTTTCCAACACTTCCTTTGCCATGGGAATTTGAGAAATTATTCCGTCGGGAGTGGCAACCCTGTGAGCCTTATACTCTTTATACTCCTCATGCCTGAAAGTTTTTGCTTTTGTATCAAAACAAGCAACAACATAGCCTGGTTTTAAATCTTTTATGGCTTTAAACAAAGTCAACAAATATCCATAAACGGCGCCAGTGAGCTCTCCCTTTTTATTTGTTAAAGGGGGCAAAGCGTGAAAAGCCCTGTGCAACAGGGCATTAGAATCTATAACAATAAGTCTTTTTGTTTCCATATTTTATCTTAACATGATTTCTCGAGTATTGTTATCAATAAATTTAAATTTTATTTTGATGGCAGTTTTAGGAATATATTTTTTGGTTTTTTCGGGCCATTCAACGGTTACTATATTATTAGGGTCAGATATTATATCATTCCAGCCGAGTTCTAAAATTTCTTCGGGCTTATTTATTCTGTAGCAGTCAAAATGGTAAAAATATTTATTATTTTTAATTTTAAATTTTCTATATATTATATAAGTAGGGCTCAAGACTTTTTCTTTTATGCCCAAGCCCTTAGCAAAGCCTTGCAAGAAAGTTGTCTTGCCTCCGCCTAAATCTCCCTGCAAAACTAGTACAACTGCAGTTGTACTAGTTTTGTCCTGAGCTTGTCGAAGGATTTCCTTTGCAAAATCTTCTCCTAACTTTTGGGTCTCTTCAAAATTTTTTGTTATATATTTTTGCATGTGAATTAAAATAGTTGACTTAAAAAACAATTTCGTTTAGGGTATAGTAAATTCTAAAAATATGGAAAACTTACAAGAAGCAAAACAATTAATAGGCGAAGCAAAAAACATATACATTATTCCCGACCAAGGCGCGGGCAAAGAAGCACAAACATCTGCATTGGCCCTTTTTTATACTTTAAAAGAAATCGGTAAAAATGTAAACTTGTCCATATCCGATTTGCCTGAAAATTTGAAGTTTTTGATTCCTTCTCTTGATTTTATTTCTTACCCTAAAAACTTTGTTGTTTCAATCCCAAGCAAAATTGCCGATGTTTCTCAAATATATTACGAAAAAGATGAGCAGGGGTTGAAAGTGCATCTCACTCTTGATAAGGGCATTATTAAAAAGGACGATGTTTCTTTTTATTATTCAGAAGTGAAGCCCGATCTTGTTATAACTCTTGGCATTAAAGATTTTAAGGAGGAAATGGCAAAAAAAATGGATTCTTTTGGGTTTTTACTTGATGCTCCAATCTTAAATATAGACAACGAAAGTGTGCCGATGGCTTCGCCATCGAGCATCCCCGACGAAGTCGGGACAAAAAACAAAAACTTTGGTAAAATAAACTTATTAAGAGACTCTTCTATTTCTGAACTGGCTCTAGACCTTGTAAAAAATCCGCATATTGAATCTGTAAATAAAGAAGCTGCCACCTGCTTTTTGGCGGGAATTGCATCTTACACAGAAAACTTTGGAAACTCAAAAGTAAGCCCTGAAATCTTTGAAACGGCATCTTTACTGATGAAAAGAGGGGCCGATTTAAAAATCATAAAAGAAAATATTTTTACTTAACATGGATCAAGCAAAAAAGTTATTGGGGTCCGTAACAATTTCTCCGGAGGTTATTTTGGAGGTGGAAAAAGAGGTAAAGAACATTGCCACTTTTGAAGAAAAAGTAAAAAAATATGCAGCCGGAGACACCACACGGCTTTTAGACATTATCTTGTTTGGAGCAATTGCTTTAGATGCTTCCGACATACACTTGGAACCCCAGGAATCTGACGCGAGGCTAAGAATAAGATTGGACGGCATCTTACAGGATGTTGTTTTTTTTGACCAAAATATTTACCATCATTTGCTTAGCAGGTTAAAACTCTTGTCGCACCTAAAACTAAATGTGAGCGACAAGCCTCAAGACGGAAGATTTTCAATTTCTGTCGGCGACTCTTTGATAGAAATAAGAAACTCCAGCTTGCCCGCAGAATATGGAGAGTCAATTGTAATGAGAATTTTAAACCCAAAAAGCTTGATTCAATTGGATGACTTGGGATTAAGAAAAGATTTGTATGAAACTTTTCAAAAAGAAATTGAAAAGCCGAACGGAATGATAATTGTGACCGGTCCCACTGGTTCTGGAAAAACAACAACGCTTTATGCCTTTTTGAAAAAAATCCAGAACCCTGAAATTAAAATCATTACAATTGAAGACCCGATTGAATATCATTTAAAGGGAATTTCCCAAACACAGGTTGCCCCGGAAAAAGGTTATGACTTTTCAGACGGATTAAGATCAATTGTAAGGCAAGACCCGGATGTTATTTTGGTTGGTGAAATCAGAGACTTGGAAACCGCAAAAATAGCCCTGCAAGCTGCTTTAACAGGACACCTGGTGCTTAGCACTTTGCACACCAACGACGCAGCTGGAACCATCCCAAGGCTTGTAGACCTGGGTACTGAACCGTCATCAATTGCTCCGGCATTAAAAATGGCGGTGGCACAGCGCTTGGTTAGAAAAGTATGCAAAAAATGTTCAACGCTTGCAAAACCCAGCTCCAGCGAATTAGCAGAACTTAAAAAGGGTTTAAAAAAATTGCCTGCATCTATAAAGCTTCCGGACTTAGACAGAATAGAAGTTGCCAGAGTAAAAGAAAAAGGCTGCGAGGCATGCAACTTTACAGGATATAAAGGAAGGCAAGGATTGTTTGAAGCGTTTTTGGTTAATTCTGAAATTGAAAAATTTATTTTAACCAATCCTCCGGTTTCTGCAGTGAGAGACCTGGCCATAAAAAAAGGAATGGTAACAATGTACCAATCCGGGTTAATTGATGTTGTTGAAGGAAAAACAACTTTAGAAGAAGTTTTGAGAGTAGTTGAAGAAGACGAAGAGCAATCGGCAATTTAACAAAAAACAGCTCCGGAGTTGGAGGCGGTTTATGTCTGGGACATAAAGAAAGGTTTATCTGAGGAATAATCGAGCCGGAGCAAGATTATCCGGAAACTGAGATAAACCCAATATTGGGCCTCCAACTCCGGAGCTGTTTTAATAAAATTTTAATGTATACCACTAATACGCAAAATGGCGTATATTTAGTGTGATGGTTTACAATATTCTAATTGTATCACCTTTCCAACCTAATGTCAAGGCTGTTAGAACAAAAACCAAATAAGGAAGATGAGGTGCTGGATTCCACTTTAAGGCCAAAAAATTGGTCTGATTATGTTGGGCAAGAAAAAATAAAAGAAAATATCAAGATAATTTTAACTGCTGCAAAACAAAGAAACCAAGTTCCAGACCATTTGCTGTTATATGGTAACTCGGGTTTAGGGAAAACTACCTTGGCTCAGCTGGTTGCCCTGGAAATGGGAAAAGAAATCCGCATAACTTCGGGGCCCGCAATAGAAAGGGCAGGAGACTTAGCTGCAATTTTAACAAATTTGAATGAGGGAGACGTTTTGTTTATTGATGAAATCCATAGAATCTCAAACACTGTTGAAGAATACATTTATCCTGCAATGGAAGATTTTAAATTAAATTTAATTTTAGGCAAAGGCCCCATGGCAAGAACCATGGAATTAAAACTGCCTAAATTTACTTTAATTGGAGCAACAACAAGGCCGGCTTTACTATCAACTCCTTTAAGAAACCGTTTTGGAGCTATTTTCCAATTAAATTTTTACACGCCAGAAGACATTGCAAAAATAATTGAACGTTCGGCCAATCTTTTAAAACTTAAAGCAGACCCAGACGCAATCAAAACCATTGCAGAACGTTCCAGATTCACTCCAAGGGTTGCAAACCGCTTGTTAAAACGCGCCAGAGATTTTGCAGAAGTGGAATCTGACGGAATAATTACAAAACAAATTGCCGAGAGGGCTCTAGGTTTTTTGGATATTGATAAAATGGGTTTAGAACCCGGAGACAGAAAACTTTTGCTTGCCCTAATAGAAAAATTTAATGGCGGGCCGGTTGGAATACAATCTTTGTCGGCTGCTGCCATGGAAGAGGAAGACACCGTGCTTGATATTTACGAACCCTATTTAATGCAAATGGGATTTATTGAGCGTACTCCCCGAGGCCGTGTTGCCTCAAAGCTGGCCTATGACCATTTGGGCTATAATTCCCCAAAAGGCTCCCAACCCTCTCTAATCTAATTCGCTCACACACGTCTGAGCGAATTGCTGCTATACCGCCTCCCGCGGTTTTTATTTGCTTTGCCAGTTTACACTTTTTAGGATGGGGGCGTAAATGTCGTCGTCTGGAGAAATGACCAATGGGTTTGGCGAGAAATCTTTTTCAGTAAATTCAATATCACCGGCATCTTCAATAATTGCAATTGGAGTTTGTTCTGCTCCCTCGCCCATTTCATAAACCGCAGCAGCAGCCAATGAATCTGCAATATTTGTCTGTGACATTTTTAATTTTCTTCCAAAAATATCTTTTTTATTTCTGTAATCACGCAAAGGATTAAATCCAAAAAAAGAAATTCCAATCCCCGTAATTCCTGTCCGCAGGGGAGCGGTATGGCTGTCTGAAATAATTACTCCAAACTCCTTCGGGCCATACTGCTTTTTTATAAACTCGTAAATCTTTTTTGCAGAAGCAAATGGGTCTTTGGGCCATAATATATAGTAGCCGTCTGCATTGCTTTCATCTATGCCGGCAGTTGGAATTAAAATATTATTTTTAATTGTGAGAGTTGGCATAATCGCTCCGTAGCTGGATTTTTCGTTTCTTCCTATATATATGTCTGCTTCTTGCCTTACCAAATCTTCTTTATTTTTTACTTCTGAAATTTTAATGCACCTGCTCTCCCAAATAGAAACCACTTTTGAAGTAACCACTATTATACTTTTTTCTTTCAATTCAAAAATGCTTTCTGATATAACAGAAAGTAAATCATCTTGAGGAGGGATTAAAGGCCTTGTTTTGACTGCCTTAACTAACATTAAAATTTAAGCAAATACTCTTGCTTTACTAAATATTTAAAAGGCAAAGCAAATTTAAAATTTGTAACTTTATCTAAGACCGTGTTAAAAGCCAAACAACTCACCCAAATACCAACAGTAAATAATCCGCGCTCAATAAATACAACAGGAATTAAAGCTATCCAAGCTGCAGGAGTTAAACCAAAAGTATAAAGAAAAATTACAGAGCCCACTGCATGAGCTGTAAATGTTGCACCCAAACTGTTTAAAATTAATTTATTTTTGAAAAATGTGGTTGCAAAGGGAATCAACCAAATTAAAGAATAAGCCCAAGCCTGCCTGCCAATTGGGTTTAATAAAAACAATGTAATGCAAATTGGGAATACAATTGCTGTTTTTTTTGTTTTCAATCCAAAATAAACTGCTGCTAGTATTGCAGGAAAAAATCTGATTACAGTTAATAGGTCTAATTTTTGATGAAAAATAATTACGTTTAAAGCCCTAACCAAAAACGCAGACATAGCTCCAAAAACAGGCCCCAAAAACATTCCGCCAATTGGACCCAAAAATTCAAACAAAGTAAAATTCTGGCCAGAACCTACAATTTTATTTACCGAAACCTGAAAAGCCAGAAGGCCTAAAACTATAAAAAATATTGAAAACAAAATTTTACGCTTCATGTTATTGATTTAATTTTATGTAGTTTTATTTATACTCTATTTAAAATAAATTTCAACTATATATTTTTATGTAAAAAAAAATGCGCCCCGAATCACTTTTATGTGACTTGGGGCGCCTTACGTTTTTCTCGCGAGAACTTTGTTCCCGCCTAACTTACTATCCGAGCCCGCCGCCGATGTTCCAGGCGGTCTGGTCTCTGTAGTCTTTGAAGATCTGGTCAATGGCCAAAAACTCGCCGCTGGGGCGCTTGGCAGCGATGCCGAAGTCTCCGGCAAGCGTTGCTTTGACGTAACCGTACGAGATGTCATCGCGGGCGTTGGCCCTGACTTCGAAACGTGCGGTCTCGCCGGCGCTGATCTCGCACGACAGACTGTCGAAGGTGATCATATTCTCGCTCACCACGCCCTTGGCAGAAGTATCGACAACGTTGTCGCCGTCGGTGTCCCACCAAATGGAAACGTACGAGCTGGTGATGTCGCACCAGTTGAAGTTACCGTAGGTCGCGGCAATCGCCACGTGGGTGATCACCATGTCGATTTCGCTGTGTACCGTGAAGGCGTCCAGTACCAAATCCTGGGCACCCGGTTCCACGTTAGCGTACTGGACCTCGGGCGATAGCTCCTTGACCGCCAGTTCCGTGTTCTCCACAAAAGTGATGAGCGGAGAGGAGCCGGTGTAAAGGTGAGTCTGAGCGCCAGAGGCCGGGCAGTTGCCGTTGACCGAGATCCCCAGCAAAGCCTTGCCGGTCTCGGTATTCACTGCGGTCCAGCCCGACCCATCCTTGGGAAAGGCCAACTGCAAATGATCCGAGACCGGATTTGTGGCAATGGCGCCCCGCACCTCGTACTGCATGCCGATTGGCGCGTTTGAGATGTCAAAGACGAGCTTGCCGTTGACCACGGTTCCGGCGCTGCACACGCAAACGTCGAAAATGTCATCCCAATCGGTATCGGCCCACAAAGAATAGGTCGCATCGGCAAGGTTGCCCTGAGCCGCGACAAACGCCACGGTTTTGGGCGCCACCAACTCGGTCTTCCACGAAGAAAACTTCAGCAGGCTGACGCCTTGCTGACCAACCTCTGCGCAGCCGAACTTGTCGTCCGAATGCTGGCTGGCCTGCCATGTCTGCGTCTGCATCATCTGCAACGTGGAGTCCACGCCCGCGTAGTACACGTTCCCAAATGGCACGTCCACGTCCCTCAAATTCTTTGCGGAAACCAGTCCGATGTCCAGCCCGACGTACTCACCCTCCAAAGAAGGGCGGAGCTTCCCGTAGACCTCCACGTGGAGACCCTTGCTGGAGAGCCACACGGCCTTGGTCACGTCTGCGCTGATGACGTTATTGGCGTCCGCATACGCGGTGACCAGCAATGTCTCGCAGCCTTTGACCCGGCTGTTCATGTCGGCGTAAACGCTTACCGACTCCAGGTTGCGCCAGAGTTCGGCGTCACTATCAACGGCCGGCAAAAAGTCAAAACCGGTGACCCGAGCGCGATCGCGACCGCACTTTAAGGTCACGTCCAGAAACTCCACCTTGGCCGAGGGCAAAACGCCTCCCTTCACCTCCGGGACGAAGTTGTTGTTCACGGTGATGAAGGGCATGGGAGCAGGCCTCAGCGTTCCGCCGAGCCCGCCACCGGCCAGCAGATCGCGCCTTTCCACCGACTCAAACCGCAGCTTGCGGCTGACCGGCTTGCGATCCGACTTACGCGACTTCTGCCCGAACACGCGCGAAAACAGACTCTTCATAACCAAAACTCCCTTCCTAGAAATGGGTAAACAAACGTAGTTTTCAAAGAGATGGAGACACACCCCATCATAAATTCTATTTTAGCACAAATTTCAAGCACTGTCAAGCAAAATACACCCTCTTTGCCATAATCCATTTTGCGATTATAATGGTGTAATGAATAAAAAATTATTAATTATTTTCGTTTTATTTTTTATTCTGCCAATAAAGTGCTTGGCTTCTTCACAGTTTGATGTTTTTATAAATGAAATAGCCTGGATGGGAACACAAAATTCTGCAAACGACGAATGGCTCGAGTTAAAAAACAATACTGCTTATGCAATAAATTTGTCCGGATGGATTTTGCAGTCGGCAGATGAAAAATTAAAAATAAATTTGTCGGGAATAATTTTACCTAACAATTTTTATTTGCTGGAAAGAACCGATGACAACTCTGCGCCAAATATTAAGGCTGATCAAATTTATAGCGGGGCATTAAGCAACACCGGAGATGATTTGTGGCTTTACGACGCAAATAATAGTTTAATTGACGAAGCAAATTTCACAGAAAAATGGCAGGACGGAGACAACGCCACAAAACAAACGATGGAAAGAACTGATAAAGATAATTGGCAGACAAGCACGGCGGCAGGAGGAACTCCAAAATTTGATAATTCCGAAATTCGAATTCCGAAATCCGAAACAAATTTAAATTCTCAAAATTCAAATATCCAAAACGCGACGCCAGTGATTTACCCACGTGGCGTTTTTATAAATGAAGTTATGCCAAATCCCGAAGGAGCCGACGAAACAGAAGAATGGATTGAAATTTATAACTCAAATAATTTTGACGTTGATTTGTCGGGCTGGAAAATTGAAGACACGACGGGGACAAAATCATCATTTTTAATAAACAGAAAAATTCCATTGCATGAGTATTTAGTTTTTAAACGCCCTGAAACAAAAATATTGCTAAACAATGAAGGCGATGGATTAAATCTGCTAACCCCGGATGGAAAATCCGAGGACTCAATGTTTTTTACAAAAGCTCCTCTTGGGCAGTCCTATAACAAGACCATCTCAAATTGGCAGTGGAGCAAAGACATTACCCCAGGAAAGGCAAATATTATTTTGGCCGGTACCAATTCAAATGACTTGCCAAAAACAGAAAATTCTGTTAAGAATAATAATATTGAGGCAGGAGTAGCCAACGTAAGCCTGTCTATGCAGGCAGGTCAAAACAATCCGCCAGTTGGCGGAATAAACCCTTGGGCTTTGTTTTTTACAGCTTTGGCAATAACAATAGTATCTGCTCTCGCCGTATTATTTATAAAATTAAAACTTCAAAAAAATGTCGGGACATAGTCATGCGAAAACAGTCATGGCCACAAAAATGGCCAATGCTGCAAAAAAAGGAAAAATATATTCTAAATATGGCAGGCTTATTGCTATAGCTGTTAAAGATGGTGGCGGCTCGGGAGACCCTTTAAAAAACTCCAAGCTAAAGGCCGTAATAGAACAGGCAAAAGCCATGAACATGCCCAAGGAGAATATTGAAAGGGCAATTAAAAGAGGAACTGGCGAGCTTGCTGGAGAAAACCTTGAAGAGGTTTCTTATGAAGCATTCGGCCCGGGAGGAATTGCGCTGATTATAAATGGCGTCACAGACAATGCAAATAGGACTTTGGGAGAAGTTAAAGTTATTTTAAACCAAAACAACGGCAAGCTGGCCGGAGAAGGAGCCGTGGGCTGGATGTTTGACAGAAAAGGAGCAATATCTGTTAAAATGGAAAACAAATCAAAAGAAGAATTGGAAATGACAGCCATTGAAGCTGGAGCAGATGATGTTAAATGGTTTGGAGAAGAACTTGAAATTTACACAAAACCGGAAGATTTGGATGCGGTCAAAAAAGCACTGGAGGAAAAAGGATTAAAAATAGAAAACGCTTCGCTGGATTATGTCGCCAAAGAAGAAGTTACAATTTCTGAAAAGGAAAAAGAGCAGGCAGAAAAGCTTTTTGAACTTCTTGACGACAACGACGCAGTAAACAATATTTATTCAAACCTAAAGTCCTAATTTTTAATTTACAATTTACAATTTTTAATCAATTTTAAAATTTCTCAATTTTCAAACAAAAATCGGCGGGTAAAACCGCCGATTTTTTATGTCTTAGCGTGTTGGTTTTTTGCAAATTTCTACATCCCAACCTTCTTTTTTCCACCTTTCACCCTCTTTTTCAGCTTCTTCAATGGAATTAAAAATTTTATATTCTTCTCCCCCTACACCCGTTGGCATAGAAGAAGTTTCTCCATTATTATCTATATGAGCATACACGTCTTCACCATTTTCTGAATTTACCGTATGTAAATTTATTACAAAAGAATTTTCAATTTCTCTTTGAGGTTCTTTTTCCATTATTTATTAACTTACTTTTAGTTTTTAAATTTATCGACCTTTTATTTCAAATTTAAAATTATTAACTTATAATACCCCCCCCAGCAGGCATTTGTAAAGTGCGATAAGCATTTTTATTCTATTGTGGTATAATCTGAATATAGATTTTAAATTACAAATTTATGGCAAAAGAAATAATAATTAGTTCTCTTAATAAAAATTTTGAGAGTATTAAAAAAATAGACAAAAATGGTGTGGAATATTGGCAGGCAAGAGAATTGATGCCCTTGCTAGGTTACGAAAAATGGCAAAATTTTGAAGAAATAATCTCCAAAGCAGTAAAGGCTTGCATAAATAGCGGGCAGGCTGTGGATAACCATTTTACCGGATTCAGTAAAATGGTCGAAATAGGGTCTGGCACCGTCAGAGAAATAAAAGATTGGAAATTAGACAGATACGCCTGCTATTTGATTGCGCAGAATGGCGATTCAAAAAAACCGGAAATAGCTATGGCTCAGACATATTTTGCAATACAAACCAGAAAACAAGAAATATTTGAACAGCTTTCCGCCAACGATAAAAGGATTTTCATCCGTGGTGAAGTGACAGTGGAAAATAAAAAACTTTTCAGCACAGCCAAGAAGGCTGGTGTTACTAAATTTGGCTCATTTAATGATGCTGGGTATAAAGGATTATATGGAATGCCACTGGCAAATATTGAGCGAAAAAAGCAAATCAAAAAAGGTGAACTTTTAGATAGAGCTGGCACCACTGAATTGGCAGCAAATTTGTTCAGAATCACCCAAACTGGCGAAAAAATAAAAAAAGATAACATCCATGGAGACTTTGCGGCATCGCAAACGCATTTTATGGTGGGAGGAAAAGTTAGGCAAACAATTAAAGATATTGGAGGAACAATGCCAGAAAACCTGCCACCAGAAAAACATATTAAAGAATTAAAAATTGAAAAGAAAAAACTTTTAAAAGATAAATAAATGATTATTATTGGAATTGACCCCGGGTCTGTAATCACAGGATATGCAGTAATTGAAAAAGTTAAGGGAAACAAGCCTGCACGTCTTGATGTTATTGATTTTGGATGTATAATAACCGATAAGTTTTCAACAACAGGAGAAAGGTTAAACACAATACACAAAGAAATAGAAAAACTGATTATAAAGCACAAACCGGAAGATTTGGATGCGGTCAAAAAAGCACTGGAGGAAAAAGGATTAAAAATAGAAAACGCTTCGCTGGATTATGTCGCCAAAGAAGAAGTTACAATTTCTGAAAAAGAAAAAGAGCAGGCAGAAAAGCTTTTTGAACTTCTTGACGACAACGACGCAGTAAACAATATTTATTCAAACCTAAAAAACTAAATTTTTCCTTACTTCCGCTTTAACCGCTCATTTATTCTAAACTTATCGCCGGGAGAGATAAAATAAATTAGGATTTTAACTTTTTGAAAACCATCCCTTTCTCTTTTTTGGCTCACCTTTTTTGGGCTCAGCTTTGCTTTTATGCCTTCTGTCTTGTACTTCTTGCCATAACTTTTGATATTCTTCAGATGTAAAACCCTCTCGTTTCATCCTTTCTTGCACCACTGTTCTCTCAAAAGAATGCGCGACATCACGCAAGTTTAATCTTTCCAGCTCTGGATATCTTCCCACTAAAGCCGCCATTCCCTTTTCAAGCGTTTCATATGAATTACCAAAATAACCAAGTTTTTGCATTATCTCTTCCCATGGTTTAGTATTTAGTTCTTCTTCAACCTGCTTTTGCAAATGGGTAATCCCCGCTATTATTTCACTTGAGCGTAATCTGTAAAATCCGCCATAGCTTCCCTCAACAACAGTTCTTCCTTGCAGATCATCACATAATTCGTCAAAAGTTTTATACTCTTTGCCACGAAGACTGTCGTTTTTTTTGCCTTCCCTATTTTTAAGCTGTTCTCCAATTAATTGATATTGTTCTTCCATGGAGAGGCCATAATATTTTTTTTCCTTTTCTATTTGCTCCGGAGTAAGCTGTTTTTCAACGGTTTTCTGCTCTTGTGTGCCCACCTTAGCATCATCCGGATCAAAACCAAGACCCAATGGTTGCTCGTCCGGATTATTTGGGTTACTTATTTTCCCTTCGTCATATGGCACCATATTTTTATTTTTTTAATAATAGTAACTTTAATTATCTAATAATACCCCGCCCTGCAGGCATTTGTAAATAGCAATCTAATTTTTTGTGTTATTGTGCTATAATACAGCCATGATAATTATTGGAATTGACCCCGGATCTGTTATAACGGGTTATGCGGTGATTGAAAAAGTTAAGGGGAACAAGCCTGCACGTCTTGATGTTATTGATTTTGGATGTATAATAACCGATAAATTTGCCACAACCGGAGAACGCTTAAAAACAATATATAAAGAAGTAGAAAAATTAATAACAAAGCATAAACCGGAAATAATTGCTGTTGAAACTTTATTTTTCTTTAAAAATGTAAAAACAGTGATGCCGGTAAGCCAGACCCGGGGCGTGATACTATTGGCGGCCGCCCAGAAAAAAATACCCGTTTTTGAGTTTACTCCGCTGCAAATGAAAATGGCGATTGCAGGCTACGGGCGGGCAGAAAAAAAACAAGTACAAGAAATGATAAAAAAAACTGTTGATATAAGCTGTTTTGACCTTAAAAAAAACAACCGAAAAAAAGACGATGCTTTTGACGCTTTGGGGCTGGCAATCTGCGCTTCATTGAGGACATTTTAAATTGTGGAAAAAGACGTATTGACAAGATTTTTTTAAAAAATATAATAAGGCTAATATAATTAAAAAAACTTAAAAAAATGGAGGAGGAATTTTTAACCAGACTTATCAATCAAGATGATGACTTTGATGACTCAGATTGGGATGACGAAGAAGATGAAGACGAAGATGATGACGCAGACGACGACGAAGAAGATGAAGACGATGACGCGGAAGCAGAAGAAGAATAAATTTATAATATAACTTAAACAAAGACCCTTTAAAAAGGGTTTTTTGTTTAAGTTAATGTGCAAAACCCGAACCTTTACATTTTTTAAAAAATGCGTAGAATTATATAAATATGCAAAACTTCTTTTCAAAAAATAAAAAAATAATATTAATTGCCTTAAGGTATTCAGCTTTTGGGTTTTTGGGACTATGCCTGGTTGTTATCGGTTTGTTTTTTTATTACACATGGAATTTGCCCCGGCCGGAAAAATTTACCGAAAGCCCATTTATACAATCAACAAAAATTTATGACAGAACCGGCAAAGTGCTTTTATATAATATTTATGGGGAAGAAAAAAGAGAAATTGTTTCTCTGGATAAGGTTTCAGACAACTTTAAACACGCTATTTTGGCCTCAGAAGATGCGCGCTTTTACGAACATGGGGGAATAGATATTGAGGGCATATTAAGGGCTATTTTAACCGACTTAAAACTCCAATCAACCGGCCAAGGAGGGTCAACAATAACCCAACAACTTATCCGATCTGTTTATTTAACAAACCAAAAAACAATTGCCAGAAAAGTAAGGGAAATGGTTTTAAGCATAGAACTTGAAAGAAGGTATTCAAAAGACCAAATTTTCGGATGGTATTTAAATGCCGTTCCTTTTGGGCAAAATGCCTATGGAGTGGAAGCCGCCAGCCAGACTTATTTTGATAAGCCCTCATCCGATGTTTCAATTGCAGAAGCCGCGGCTTTAACTGCCTTGCTTCCAGCGCCAAGCTATTTATCTCCTTATGGCACCCACAAAGACGAACTTCTGCGAAGGAAAGATTTTGTTTTGCAAAAAATGCAGCAACAGGGATATATTACAAAAGACGAGATGCAGAAGGCAAAAGAAGAAAAAATAAATTTTACAGAAGACATAACCCCGATAAAAGCGCCCCACTTTGTAATGTATGTGCAAAAATATCTTAACGCCAAATTTGGCGAAGATTACTTAAAAGAGAAAGGGCTAAAAGTTTATACAACCATAGATTGGGATTTACAAAGCTATGTTGAAAAAGTAATCCAGGATTCAGAAAAAACAAATATAGCAAGAAGGGCATATAATACTGCTATGACTGTTGTAGATCCAAAAACAGGAGAAATTCTCGCCTTGGTGGGGTCAAAAAATTATTTTGAGAAACCTTACCCCGAAGGATGCGACGAAAAGGCAAGCGGGAACTGTTTGTTTGACCCAAAATACGATGTAGCCACAATGGGCCTAAGACAGCCCGGATCATCTTTTAAGCCTTTTGTTTATGCTACAGCTTTTAAAGAAGGATACACCCCAGACACCGTTTTATGGGATGTAAACACAGAATTTAACCCCAATTGCCCGGTAGATGCTACGGGAATTAAAGACCAATATGGCAACGACTGCTACAACCCAAGGAACTACGACGGCCTCAATAGGGGAAAGCTTACTTTAAGGAAAGCCCTTTCAGGATCACTGAATATCCCTTCTGTAAAAGTATTTTATCTGGCGGGAATGGGGCCCACGCTGCAAACAGCAAGAGATTTCGGTATCACTTCGCTAAACGATCCTTCCCGTTATGGACTTTCATTGGTGCTTGGAGGAGGAGAAGTAAACCTGCTTGAAATGACATCTGCTTTTGGAGTTTTTGCAACCGATGGAGAACAGATTCCGCCGGTTAGTATTTTAAAAATAGAAGATTCAGAAGGCAAAGTTATTGAACAAAATAACAAGCAGCCGACAAAAGTTTTAGACACCCAGGTAGCCAGGGGAATAAATAGCATTTTAACCGACAACGATTCAAGAGCATTTATTTTTGGACAAAATTCTATATTGCATTTTACAGGCCCGCAGCAAGTTGCAGTAAAAACTGGAACTACCTCAAATTTAAAAGATGCATGGACAATGGGATTTACGCCTTACGCAGTAGTAGGAACATGGGTAGGGAACAGCGATAATTCTCCCACAAACGACGCTGGCGTCGGGTTAGCCGCGCCAATGTGGAGAAAAGTAATAGAAAAAATAATTGCAACGCACCCGGTAGAAAATTTCACTCCGCCAAATCCTGTAACAAACACCAAACCAGTTTTGCTGGGCCAGCTTGATCCAAATGACACCAACACAATTTTATATTATATAAATAGAGACGACCCTTTGGGGGCTCCTCCGCAAAATCCAGCTCAAGATCCGCAATATGTTATGTGGCAGGGAGGAATAAATAATTGGCTTCAAAGAAATTCTGTTCAACAAATTCCCGCGCAAAACCCGTAGAACCTATGTAGATTTTATGGGCATTACCACATAAATATAACTGTTGTCTCCTACCGGTCTTAAAACACAAGCGCCTTCTTCTTTGCTGAGGTCAAAACAAATTTCAGAGCTTTTCATGTTGTTCAGACCGTCTATTAAAAATTTATGGTTGAAAGAAACTTCTATCGGTTCTCCCTCTACCTTTCCTGCAATACTTGATTTGCTCTCTCCAATGTCCGGACTTTGTGCAAAAATATCCACTTCTCTGCTTTCTGGCTTTATTGTAAATTTTATTTCATTAATCTTGCCGGAAAAAAGAGCGGCGGTTTTAATTTGATTTAAAAAGTCATCTCTTTTTACAATTACCTGCGTCTTAAACTTTTTAGGAATTATTTCCTGATACGGAGGATATTCTCCCTCTATGAGCCTTGAGGTCACCTGAACCTGCGGATGCTGGACTTCTTTCATTGGGAACTCAAACAATATTTGGCTTGGTGAAAAATATATTTTCAAAATTCCCTCTTTTTCCTCTAAAATGTTTATTATCTCTCTGGCCGGTTTTTGGGGAAGAATAAACGAGTACTCTTTTTTTACCGGGCTTTCAAGAGTTATGCTTTTTTCTGCAAGCCTGAAGCTGTCAGTGGCAACCATTTTTATTAAGTTTTTTGAAAAATAGAAATAAATACCCGATATTTCAGGCCTTGTTTGGGAGGGGGAGGCAATATCCACAATTTGCGATAACCCTTGGCAAAACTTTCTGTTATCAACCTCGATAAACTCAAGATTTTTAATTTCAGGAATTATTGGAAACTCTTCCGGATTAAATCCCTGAACTTGATTTTTAAAATTCTTACACTCAATGTGCAAATTTTGATTTTTCTCTTCCAACACAATTTTGTCGTTAGGCAGGGAAGAAACCAGCGTTGAAAGAAATCTCGCAGGAGCCACAACTTTCCCCTTTTTTATAATTTTAGTCAGCATCCATAATTTTATAGCGGTTTCCAAGTCCGTTGAAGTTAAACTTAAAAAATTATCTTCTGTGTCAATTAAAACGTTATCAAGTATTGGCAAAGAAAGATTTTTCCCAACAACCCTTTCAGCGACCGTTAGCCCGGCTTTTAAATTTTCTTTTAAAACTTCTATTTTCATTTTACTTAATAATTAATAGTTAATTAATAAATATATATTTATTGTTATTAGTAACCCGAATTTTAATAAATTTTTAATGTTTTTTGAAAAAATAAATGAATGTATTCTACCCTTGCGATTTTAATCAAATTTTAATGTGGAGAAGTTGTGAAAAAATAGGTGGGAGAAGTTGTATATAATTTTGGTATGACTTTTTTTATTTTTTATTAACAGTTTTTTTAAACTCTTTTTAACATGATTTTAATACTATTTATCCACTATATATCCTCTGTTTTATTAGCCCAAGCTCTTCTGTCAGTTTGTTGTTTTCTTCGCTTTCCTGAAGGATTTTTTTATAAGCATAAATTGCAGTTGTGTGGTCTTTTCCGCCGAATTTTCTTGCAATTGCCGGAAAGGAATACTTTAATTCCTTTCTCAATAAAAACATTGCCACTTGCCTTGGCCGCACTATTTCTTTGCGCCTTGTCGGGTCAAAGAGGTTTTTCTCTTCTAAATTATAAAATTTAGCTACAGTTTCAATTATTTTTTTGTAATTGGCTACATCAAAAGGAGAAAATATAAAGCCTTTTAAAAGCTTTTTTGCTGTTTCCAGGTTGGGTGTTGAGTTGTTGATCTTGTTAAATATTAAAAGCCTGTTCAGGGCCCCCTCAAGCTCTCTCACATTCTTTTTTACATTTGCAGCTATATAGTCTAAAATTTCATCCGGCAGGTCCATATTTTTTTCCTGCACTTTGGTTTTTAAAATAACCAGCCTTGTTTCAAAATCGGGCAAGCTGACGTCTGCAATCATTCCTCCCTCAAATCTGGACCTTAGCCTCTCCTCAAGCTCTGGAATGGCATTTGGAGGCCTGTCAGAAGAAAGTACAATCTGTTTGTTCTTTTCATACAAGGAATTAAATACATGGAAAAACTCCTCTTGGCTTTTATTCTTTCCTGCTATAAATTGTATATCATCTAAAATTAAAACATCTATTGGCGCCAAACTTGCTTTAAACGCCTCCATGCTGTTTGTTCTTATGGCGGTGACAATTCCAGAAACAAATTTTTCTGACGATATATATTTTACCTTTTTCTTTTTTGGATTTTCAGCAATTTTGTTTCCTATAGCCTGCACCAAATGAGTTTTACCCAATCCAACCCCGCCATAAATAAAAAGGGGGTTGTAGGTAAATCCCGGGTTGTCAGACACAGCCAGAGCCGCCGCATGGGCAAGCTCATTAAAAGAACCAACCACAAAATTTTCAAATGTATACCGAGGATTAAGGTTTGTTTCCTTATTTATTTTAAACTCGTCAAATTTCAGCTGTTCTGTATCTGCTTTTTCTTGGTTGTCCTTTTTAGCCGCCATTTGTTCATTCTGAGGTTTTATAACAAAATCTAAATATTTTATTGATTCGTCTAAATCGTGCAGTGTTTTAAGAATCAGTTTGTTGTATTTGTTGCTAAGCCACTCTTTTGAAAACGCGTTGGGAACCGAGATCACTACTTTTTCATTATCTTTTGAGATAATCTCTGTATTTTGAAACCAAGTGGCAAAGTTGGCTTTAGAAATGTGAAACTGCATTTGCGCCAACACTGACTGCCATAATTCTGTAGTGGTCATAATTTGATTAAAGCTTAATATACTATATTTTTTACTTTATTCGCCTCTTTGTCAAATAAGGGTAAAATACTAACACCTGTTATTAAACTGTGGATAAAGTGTGTTAGCTGTTTATAGCCAGACGCACAATGGAAAAACGGGTTGTAATTTAGGGTTTTTTGAGCTATACTATGTATATTATACTAATTAAAAATTTTAATACAACTATGAGCTTTACTTATAATCCAAAAAAGAAAAAAAGAGCCACAACACACGGTTTTAGGCGCAGAAAGCTTACAAAAAATGGCAGAAAGGTTCTAAAGAGGAGAAGAGCAAAGGGAAGGGCCAAGCTTACAGTTTAAAATGCTTCAGAAAATAAACAGACTGACAAAAAAGAAAGACTTTGAGTCTATTTTTAAGTCGGGCAAAGGCAAAAAAGAAAAATTTCTTATATTGAGGTTTAAAAAAAATGATTTGCCTGAAAGCCGTTTTGCTTTTGTGGTCAGTTTAAAAGTTTCCAAAAAAGCGGTCATACGAAATAAAATCAGAAGAAGGCTGTCTGAAGCTGTCAGGCTGGATTTGGATAAAATTAAAAAAGGCCACGATTTTGTTTTTGTTGCCTTGCCGGGGATTGAAAACCAAAGCTACGAAGAAATTAAAAAAAATGTTTTAAAATGTTTGGCTCAATAATATATTTATTTGATATCATCTTATACCGGCCGTTGTTTAACATTCTCGTTTTGCTTTATGACTATGTGCCGGGCCATGACTTTGGCGTTGCGGTTATCTTGCTGACTCTGCTGATAAGGATTGTTTTGTATCCGATTGCAGTAAAAACCCTTAATTCCCAAAAAGCGCTGCAAAAACTCCAGCCGCAAATCCAGGAAATACAAAAAAAATACAAGGATGATAAGGAAAAACAGGCAAAAGAAACATTAGAGATTTATAAAAAAGAAAAAATTAATCCTTTTAGCGGATTTTTTTTAGCACTCATACAGCTTCCGGTTTTACTGGCGCTTTATAGGGTTTTTTGGGAAGGGTTAAAACCTTCAGAATTGCAAAATTTGTACAGCTTTGTGTTAAACCCGGTAACAATAAACTCTAATTTTATTGGTTTAATAGACTTAGCAAAACCAAATATTGTTTTTGCAATTTTAGCCGGCGTGCTTCAGTTTTTCCAGACCAAAATGATGATGCCAAAAGCCGTAAAAAGCAAAGGGGAGTCTGATTTTTCACAGATAATGCAAAAACAAATGCTGTACTTTTTCCCAGGAATGACGGTAATTATACTTTTGGGACTGCCTTCCGCTATTGGTCTTTACTGGACGGTCAGCGGGATATTCTCAATAGTACAGCAGTATTTTATACTTCGCGATAAAAACCAAAAATAAAATGATAGACAAAGAAGATATCAAAAAAATAAAAGAGATTGTCGGGGAATTTTTAGAAAAAATGACATTGAGCGCTTCAAACATAGACGCGAATTTTAGCGTTATTGAGCCGTCTGAAGCTAAACCTGTCACTGACGTTGTTAATGTCTCTATTAAATTAGATGAACCCCAAATTTTAATTGGAGAAAGAGGGCAGACTCTTTTTGAAACCCAAAGGATAATGAGGTCGGTTTTAAATAAAAAAATACAAAAGATATTTTATTTAAACCTTGATATAAATGATTATAAAAAGAAAAAAATAGAATATCTAAAAGATTTGGCAAGAGAGCTGGCGGATCAAGTTGCTTTGAACAAAGAGGAAAAAGAATTATTTCCGATGCCAGCTTACGAAAGAAGAGTGATACACGCGGAACTTTCTCAGAGAACAGATGTTGTCACTGAAAGCCGTGGAGACGGCCAGGACCGCTACATTATTATAAAGCCTCGTTAGAATTTAAAAAGCCCGCCTTCATGGGGCGGGCTTTTTTATTTGCTTTTTACAGGAATTATTACGATGTAATTTGGAAGGCGGCTTGTGTTTAAGTTTCTTATGCTTTCCCATTTTATCTGGCTAGGGCCGCTTTTGGTAACATCATTTTTGGTCGGGAAGGCCTGGCAAAAAGACCATGGCCCGTAATTTTTATCTTTTGTTTCGTCATTTTTATCTTTTGTTTCGTCAAAATATACAAGCAGAACAAGATAATTTCCATTTATTTTTATTGATGTTATATTCTCTCCAGAGAGGTTGGGACATTCTCTTTTTACGCAATTACCCCGCTCGTCCCAATTAATGCAGTTTTGTTCTTCATTAGGGACCGTGCATCCGTTTGAATCAGTAGATGAAGAGTCTCTGTTATAAGTTAATTTTTCCAATTTTTGGATATAAATTTTGGAATTTTTTATTTCAGAATTACTGATTTTCTGCCACCCTCCTCCGTTATTTTTGCATTCTTGAATATTATTGTTGAAGCAAGATTTGCGGAAAAGATACACGCCGTCTCCATTAGGAGAAGACTCGTATCTGTGGATAGATGCAGAGTCTGCAAAAGGCGGATTAATTTGTTGGCACCCGCTTTCTTGGCAATTGTTATCTTTGCAAGGATTAATATATTGGCACATGCCAGAATAGTTTATAGCATCATATAAAATTGTAATGTAAAAGAGGCTATTTTCGGGTTGTTGCAAAATATTTACCGAGTTCAGCCTATTTTTAAGGTTTCCTAAATCGGGCATGCTTGAGGCTATTAAATCTGAATTATCTGAGCAGTTTGAAGAGTTGTTGAAAAAAACTCCTGCTCGAGTCTCTGGATTTTTTGGAAACTGAACCGGGTCAACTTTGTTTAATTTAAAAATTGCCAGGGAGGGATTTATTGCTGTTATTATTAGGTAAAGAGTTGTTAATATAATAAACCCGGATATTGCCCCGGAAATTCTATCTTTTGCATTTGCTAGGGAGCTTGGATTGACAGGAGATAATAACCAAAGCCCTCCCGCCCAAACCAAAGATAAAAAAACAGAAAAAAATCCGACAAATATTCCAAAGTCAAAAATATACTTTAAATATTCCGGCAGTTCGCTGTTGCCATTTACACTGGCCCCGGTTGCCAGTTGAGGCAGGGGAACTTCTAATTGCGCGGCATAAACCAAAAGCGGAACCGCCAAAAAGCAGGCAGTTAAAAGTAAAAAACTGCATGAAGCAAAAAATAAGTTTTTGTATTTTTTATTCAAAGTTATTTATAAGGTATAACAGCTATCCAATATAAATTTTTTCCAGTTGCCTTAAATTCAGTTCCGGCCAGATTGTTCAAGCTTTTTTCTCCCTGGCGAAAAACTTGGCAGTAATAAGTAGGGGCATCTGTATATCCAGTGTAAAGAGAGACTAAATAATTACCCTCAATTTTTATTCCCCCTGAGCATTCTTTAAAATTTTTACAATTATTTTTATACGTTTCGGGAACATTTATGCCCTCATAACTGAATTGCATGTTTTCAGGACTTGAAAACCAAGCCCCGTTTTTCATTTCTTTCTGTATTTTTTCCCAATCTAATTTATAAAATCCAGATTGGTCTCCCGGATTATTTGAATCCTTTCCCCATGCCCTGCTAAAGAAGGATATTCCATTTCCTGAAGACCTGGTATCTCCGTTCCATTTAAAAATAGTCATTGAGGAAACTGCCATATTTATCGCAGTGCAATTATTTGCGGCGGTTCCGGGGGTTGCAATAAAAGGACTGCCGCACAAACTTGAGTCATTAATGTCTCCATTGTGAAGTATAAAACCAAAATTAGAATTATTATCATTAAGAATTCGAATAGATTTTATGTTGCTTTTAAAAGGTTCTGCTATTTTTGCTTGGTCTCCTGTTAATGGCTCAGACATATAGCCCTGGCAGTTTGCCCCCAAAAAATAATAGACTCCCGCTGTTTCAAAGGCCCATCTAAATGACCCGCCGGTTATGGGTTCTTTTTCACCGCATGATTTTTTAACAACAACAACTCCGCCATATTTATCATCATTTCCCTTAAAATCTGGTTTTGGAAATTTCCAAATAATAATAGCAGGCCCTTTTCCTGTTCCGCTGTCACCGTCGCCGCATTTATAAAAAAATTCATTGTAACCTTCTGGCACATTGGATGTGTTAGATTGAGAGAGGGCTGGTTCTAAATCGGATCCAGAATTACTCGCGTAATAAACACCGGGTAGACCAGGCAAAGAATTTAAACTTAGCGTGGTAAGGGTTGGATTTATAGTACTTATTAATATAAAAGATGAGGCCAGTAAAATCATTCCAAGTATAGAGTTTTTAATTCTGTCTCTTGCGTCTCCGGCTGCTCCTGGGTTTCCGGCAGATGTTATATACTGTATGCCCCCTATAGCAAAAGATATTAAGGCAACAAATCCTGCTATCATTGTGCCAAGCCCAAACCAATAATTAATATAATCTACCAGCGAGCTCTTTGGGGTAATTGGAGGCAGTCCGGGAACAGGGGGATAGTTTGTTATTTCTAGTGCGCTTGCAAATCCAGCGGTAAACAGGAAAAATAAAAGAATCACTCCAAAAATAATTTTTTTATTCATATTTAGCTTAAAAATAATTTTTATATAAAATTAACGTTTTTCGCAACAAAACCAGTTATCTGTTTTATCTTTTATACCTAAGCTTTCCAGATTTTGACCGTAACAGTGGGCTTTTATAACTTTTCCATCTACTATTACTTCTCCGGTACCAATTGGGGGTATAATTTCATCTTCCGCCCTTTTGCAGTTTAAAAGTTTTGCCTCTTCTCCATTTGCATTTTTAATCAAACTGCATTTGCTTGTTTTTGTTCTTGAGTATGTTAGTTCCTTTAAAATATCGGATCTGTCCTCGGCTATCAAAAATGCATAAAGGGACTTTGAAGCTTTATTTATTTTATCATAATAAGGCGACACGCCATCCTGTTCGGCAGGGCAATTATCAGTTTTTCCGCCATCTAAATAGTTTATCATTTTTTGACAGGAAACTCCTTGGCAAGGCTGGAAGCTACATGAGCATTTGGCAGTTTCGACGCCCTCTTTATCTTTTGATTTTGTTTCAGCATATATGCAATTTGTTGAACATGGCCTTCCTCCCTGGCAAACGCTGTCACACCTGCAATAACTTTGAGGGTTTTCGTTGCCTATTTTTTTAACATAATCAACCATCTCTTTGATATTTTTTGAAACATCTTCAAGTTGTTTTATTAAAGATTGAGCCCATGCTCGCGTGCTGTCAACGGCTCTCCCAATAGGAATTTCGCTGGCCTTTGAACAAAATCTCTCACTTCCTATGGGTTTTTCATTGTTCCCCTCAGGACTCTTCCACCAGTTTTGTTCGCAATAAAAAGTTAGCGGGTCGTCATTATAAGAGAATTCACTGCATTGCCCTATAACAACAGTAGATGCGCTAATTTTTTGTGAAGTTCCTCCGCTTCCTCCTCCTCCATCACTACTGCCATAAGTGCATACTCCTTTAACACAGATTCTTCCTCCAGAGCAATAGCCCGGCTTGCCGGGGTCGGTGGTTTGGCATGTTTCACTTATAGCTATATCGCCCCAAATAGACCCAAGAACATTTTTGGGCGCAGAGTTGGCTGTCGGGCAGGAGCAACTTTTAGTTCCATCCGGGCAAGTTTTCATTTGGGCTCCACCCGGGCACGGGCCGGTTCCAGGGTTTGTATCAGAAGGCGTTTCAATTGTTTCATTTACAACACCGCATGGGCAAGAGGGGCAGTTTGAAGCTGCCGGGCATTTTTCGGTTTCCGGATAAATTTCAACGCACGAAGCTTTGGCGTCTGTTTCAAAAGGAGCGTAAGGGCTGGGACATTTTTGGTAATCCCAGTGCTCAAAAATAAATGAACCGGAATATTGTTTTCCAGTGGAATACGAAGGTTTTAAGCATTCCGGATATCCTGCATATTGGTTTGAGCCGTTTTTGCAAAGATAAGAATTATCAATACAGTTTTTTAAATAATAAGGATTGTTATTTGCTTCAACACACCCTCTTAGCGCCGGGGCGTTTATAATGCACTTGCTCTCATTTTCCAGTAAGCATTGTGAGTCTTCTCCGCATTTTTGTCTGCATTTTGCAAAATCTGGAGAACAGCTCATAAATCCCTTTGCGCAATCCTCCACGCATTTTCCTCTGCAAAAAGATATACACCCCAAAAAATTTCCGTAATTAGAATTATCCAAGCATTTTCTTTGGTTGTAACACTCGGTTATTTTTGCCTGTTGCTGGGCTAAGCAATTAGAGTATGCAGTTTCATTTTCAAAATCTTTAGGGTCGCATTTAGGAGCGTTTTTATAGCAAGCTAAATCGGTTTTTGGATCTCCGGGGCATAAATTTTGGCACACATTAAAACAGGTTGAATTTCCATAACTAAATCCGTTGCAGTACTTTGAAATATCAACCTTATCTCCTGTGGTTTCATCAGAATAAGTTTTATTCTTAAGTATCACCGTATTTTTTGGATCCGTTTGTTCGTACACCTTCATAAAATCAATATACGGCATTGAAAAATAACAGCGGTTAAGCTCGTTCTTTGCACTGTTCAAATTATCAGCGTCTTTTTTAATTTTTTCCTTTATGTCGTCTATTTTTTCTTGAAAATATGTTAATTGTTCGGACAATTTTAATTGGCTCCATTTTGCCGGGTCAATAACTTTTATTGTTTTACCCCCAAGTTTTATTTGTTTTGTTTCAACAATATTGGCAATATTAGTTTTTAAATTTCTAAATTCATCTAGGCCTCTGTATTTTCCTGTTGGAGAATTACATTGAGATTGCGCGGAAATTTCATGTTTTATAACAACATTTCCTACGGCAGGGTTTACGGTAACCACGGTTGATTTTATGTCAGACCCTCCGGCCATAGCCAAAACTTGGGCGCTATCCGTTATATCATCTTTTGGGCATTTCCAGTCCTGTGCCCAATATGCATATCCTGAATGCAAGTAAGAACCCAGTACTTCGGTCCATTCGCAATATCCTTTAGACACCGGCGCACCAATCAGGCTTAGAATAGTATTTAAATCGGTTTGGGTGTATGTGCTGGGGACAGAAACAGGACCGGGCACCCCGCTGGCTCTTTTGTTTTCTCCTTTTTTTGTTGATGTTGATGTTTTAACAACAGAATAAATATCAAAGGAAATAGAATCCGCTCCTTTGGGGTCTGTTAGCCCGACTCCAAAATGTATGTGTGGATAGGCCCCTGTTCCAGTGGCTCCCACTTTTCCAACCTCTCCTAAAGCATCTCCTTTTTTGATATTTTGGCCCATGGAAACAGATATTTTATCCAAGTGGGCGTAGGTAGTGAAAAAGATAAGATTTTTTGTTTTATTAGCGCCAATTTCTATCGGACCGTGTTCTATCAAGTCTTTGACTGCGAGATTCTTTTTGGGATTGCTCGGGTCTTTTACTCCCGAATCAGTAGGACAACAATTGTTTGCTGTTGTTTTGCTAAAAAATTTGCAGGCAGCTTTTTTGCATGATCCTGAGCATAAATCCTTTTCATTAATTATATTTCCGCTGGCGTCTTTTCCTGCCGGGCAGCTGCCGGAATAATCATCGCAGGGTTTCTCTATGTCGCATGATTGGTCGCATACTTTTTGCCCCTTGTTATCAATGGCTGTTTCGCATTTGCATAACTGCATTAGCTTTGAAATTTCATCTGATAAGTCTTTTATTACTTTTGCTTTTTTAGTTGCAGCGTCTATCAGTTTTGCAATACAATCAGCCCTGTCATGGTCTCTCAGCGAGGGACCGAGCGCTGTACCGCCATTGTCCGTTTTAACTTGCTCTAAAATAGGGTCTCCGTTTAAGTCAAAATCATAGCAGTCCATTGTTCTTGCTATTGTGTTTTCGGTTAAAAGGCCTAAAGGAATTTCATTGTAGGTTACGCGCGGAGCATTTGGATTTTGAGAGTCAGGAATCGGACCATTAAAAATTACAGGTTTGAGCCCATCAAGCCTGAAAATAGCTAAATCAGGATTTATAGTATAAACAACCAAATAAGATCCCACTGTTAGTAAAAGACCCAGAAGGCCGGCTTTTATCCAGTCTTTTCCATTTTCTGTAAATTTTCCTCTGCCAAAAGAAATTAAATAATTAGCGCCGCCATATATTATAATTAGAGCAGACAGCGTGCCGGCGATTGATACTAAAAGGCTAAAAAAATATCTGGCATATTCTGGAAAAGTTGAGGTATCGTTTAAGGTCAGCCCCCAAACTGGCGGATAAGATGCCTCAATAGCAAAAGCAAACCTAGAAGTAAATAAAAATGCGCTAACGAAAAAGAGCAATAAAAATATTTTCCTGTTTTTTTTCATTTTATTTTACTCTTTCAGATGAGCGCTGTTTTTTATAAA
>Ga0247841_10003307_pt1 | contig 30229 bp, 36 predicted proteins | sample LaCruzMarch2015__2_FD_192410 | JGI IMG/M metagenome (GOLD analysis project Ga0247841, IMG submission 192410) | Freshwater microbial communities from meromictic Lake La Cruz, Castile-La Mancha, Spain - LaCruzMarch2015_18m | ecosystem: Environmental > Aquatic > Freshwater > Lake | place: Spain... | reverse complement strand
GATATCTCGAACCATTCACATAACCACTCATACAATAATAAATTAAAATAATAACCACCACATTTTTAATGTAATAAGAGAGTCACATATTCTTAATCGCGCCACAGAAAAAATTGACTATACACGCTAAATAGATATTACACGCAGCTATACAAAAATTATACCGCCACTGCAGCACTTTCAAGATGTCCTTGTCAAGCCCTAGCATCCCTACAGATCAACTCTCCATTGGTTACTACTACAAAATCCGCAACATCAAAGGTACAATTGCGCCGCGCGTTGGTATACTCCTCTACACATTTACTGTAGATGGAAAGAACTACGCAAGATTTATGGATCTTGTAGATGTATCTAAAAAGCAACGATTCTATCGACTCGATGAATCAGTATATGACTCTGAAGAGTGGACATTTCATAACAATTTATAACAATATATTTTAAATAACAAAAAGAAAACTATTTTTATTTTATGTCATGGCCTGAAAAAATTGATGTGCTGGCAGTGTAAAAGTTAGAGTTGTCCCATCGCTCTTCCAAGTTATAAGCTTTTACGCGCCACCAGCTTCAAGCTAATTTTCCAAGTCCAATTATAAAATGTCTTTCTCTCGTTCTATCACCTTCAACAATGTTACTGCTAGTATTACTCTACCTACAGAGCTCAACAATGATAGTCAGCTTGACTGGATTATCACTATGACTTCTGGTAACAACGTTGTATCAACGAGTGGTACAGTAGATATTGTAGTGCCAGAGTCAGAGCCTGCTCCCGCCCCTGTACCTGCGGCTGTACCTGCGGCTGTACCTGCGGCTGTACCTATGCCTGACACCGCAGCCTTTGTTGCTGTAGAAGAGAGGAACAAGCACATTGCGGTAATTAAAGCATTACTTGATATATCTGAGACTCTTAAAGGCAAGGAGAGCAAGGCAGTTGCTGCTATTAAGATCCTCGACTATGTCAGTGGTGAGGCACTAGAGTTTACTAATACCCAAGAACGCTTCAAGAATTCTGTTATCAAGAAGTGTTATGAGTTCAAACGGGTAAATAGTGATATGCCTGCTGTGGTTGAGAAGGCTGATGCTGTTCTTACTAAGTTGGGCAAATGTCCCTGTAGCCGCTGCGGCAGGCTGGCTGAGGCAACGAATACCGTTATCCAGCCTGTCACAGAGTCTGTCAAGCCTGTCACAGAATCCGTCAAGCCTGTACCTACTACAGCAACGGGTGAGCCATATAATCCTGATATGTCACTCTTCCTTACACTAGCTCATGAACATGAACTTGACCAGGTTCTCGCGGAGCCTATTCTGTTCTGGCGTCGATACGAGAATGCTATTAAGTGGGGCAATTCGCGTGGAGTTACTAAGGCTGAGCAAATGAATACCTTCTTTGGTCGGTTTAGTAAAGTGGCCGCACGCGCCGAACTGATGAAATCACTCTTTGAGAAGAACAAACTTGTCTTTAATGACTCAGTAATGTCACAGTATAGGGAGTGGATGAAGACATATAAACCAAGTGGTAAGACTAACCGTTTTAAGAATATGTGCGAATTCATTAATGTTCACAAGTCTCTCTTCACTGCCTAAATGCCGATAGCACATAATAAAAACAAAATAGAAAATTATAAAAGGTCTAAGACCAAAAAAGCAAAAAAGCAAAAAAGAATATTTTTGCTAAGATGGTGCTTATAAAATTGATTATAACTAGTTTAAATATTTGCTGTGTAGATAGAATAATGTCGACTGCGCATACTCCGCATACTGCCTATCATCTATTTTCAAAGCGTCAATATGAGAAAGGGGGCTCATATAACTTTGGGAAGAAAAAAGAATATGATCGTGCTGAACAGTGGTTTAAAGAGAGGAAAGAGATGCGACGAGAACTTATAAGTGCTCCTACTGCTACTACTGCTACTATTGCTACTACTGCTACTACTGCTCCTACTGCTCCTACTGCTCCTACTGCTCCTCCTGCTCCTACTGCTCTTGCCAAACCTGTCAAGCTTACCACTAGAGGACCACCACCTGGATTAACTCGACAAAAACAGGATGATAGCTGTGATTTAGATCTTACAATTCCTTCATACAATGACTTTATCTATCGTGAAGAAATATTTAATCCCCTATAATTTTATCAAGAAACATCATTCCTGGTAGGGTATTCTTATTATATATAACCAAATCTTGCGTTTGTTTTATAAAATCTGATAGACTCTTGTTTACCCAAATCAAATAAATAATAAATAAAATTATTAATACAACAATATCGCGCATCAGTATTTGTGTATTCCAAATGCTGTATAATGGTATTATTTTAAGGAGAATAAACATAATTAAAAATAATAATACCAAGTGTTTTTTTGTTCCGTAATAAAACATTAGCAATAGGATACCAATATTTTCAATTAATCCACAAAGAATCGCAAATTTTGGATTAAAATTCACAATTCCAAATAAATAAAGCAAATACCATAAAAATATCCAATATGAAAAAATATAATCTATACGTGTCATTCTATTATAAGATATAAAATATATCTCCTAATTGTATTTGAAAAAATTGAAGTCTCAGACTTGGTATATATTTGTGCGCCATCCAAGACTATACAAGTGTGGCTATCCAAGTGTGGCTATCCAAGATGTTATCCAAGATTATTCGCAGAAAGCGTCCTCAAGTTGCTCCAAATGCTAATTTAGAGCATAAGAATCCTAATGTAGAACGCATTAAAGCGTATCAACTTGTAGAGGGTTATACACGCTGTCCTGTTGCCCCAGATGGCAATTGCTTTTACACAGCGACAGGATTCTTCTGCGGCCTCAACGCAATTGAAATGCGTGCACTTGTTATGAAATACTTTATCTTTAAGAAGGCGGAATATTCTATCTTCTTTGAGTCAGAAGTAGACTTTATAAAGGCAGTGAAGCTTAACAGTAATCAGCGTGTTTGGAACTCTGAACTGTGTGATATCGCACCTCATGCTACTGCTCAGATTCTGCGGCGAGATATTATCATTCATAACTACAATGGTAGAACTATTGATAAGATTCATACTCCAGTTGAGAATGGAGATGCCCTTCATCCACCACTTCACCTCTTCAGACGCAATAGCCATTACGAAATCCTTCTTGATAATAGTAAAAAGCCAAACAAGAATATTTGCCCCCTTCCTGATGTTTCAGAGTTTTATGGGGTGATTGATCTTACCTTCTCTGATGATGAGGAGCCAGATATTGAAGATGAGTCTAGTGATGTGGAGGAAGAGGAAGTATGTATTATTCGTATTTAAAAAAACAAAAATATTTATTTGTGTTTGTGTTTATTTATAATTTGTGTTTATTTATAATTATTTTATTTTAATATATTTGTTGTTTAAAAATCGCATAGTGACTCAAGATAATCGTACTGATCCCATATCGCATCTTCTTCCTCATCTGTCAGTTGATTAGTAGCAGGAATATTTGTCTTATCCCACGCAGCCTGTTCCTCAATCACTGCTTTATAGAGGGCAGGATACCATCTGCGTAGGCCCTCATAGATATCAAATCCCACAGGAAGATCTATGTTGTAGATCTTATCATAAACGTAGATTGTCCGTGTCGCCATCTCTGCAGCTGGTGCTGATGGCTTAGGCGGCATAGGCGGTACAATCGAGTTAGCCTTCAGAAGGAGAGAGATAAATATCTCCATTGGCAGTGGCACAACATTCTTCTTCTTGATAGGGAATGCCACCTGAATCGGCATCTTCTTAGAAGGAGTGGACCGACGACTCATAGCCTTACAGTTCTGTACGCGGTAATTTGAAATGATAGACATCTTGGAATAATTTGACTTGGAATTATACTTATCTTGGCGCCCCACCCAATATTCGGTGGACATCAGATTTCAATTTTTCTTTTTTACAACTGTCACTTTTGTATTTATTATTTTACTTCTTATTCTAACTAGATATTTCAGCATAATTTTACAGGCGGAGAAAAGAAAAATTGAAATCTGATGCCGCCTAAAATATATTGTCGCTTTTGTCACAATTCCAAGTTAACAAGTCCTTAACGCTTTCAAACCTTACAGGTTCATCCAAGAATTATTCCAAGCAAAATGGCAGCCTCCACGAATCATACAATTCTCTTTCACGGCAACTGCATCGATGGCTGGTTTTCCGCCTACATCGCCCATTCCGCACTCAAGAATATTGGCACCGTCAATATGTATCCCATCTCACCCTCTCAGACCAATACCTGGCCCAAGACAGATGAAATGGCAGGAACGCACATTCTCCTCTTAGATGTGTCTGTTGCCGAGTCATATCGCACAGCCTGGATTGCTGGTGGAGCGCTCTCCGTCAACTGTATTGATCACCACGCATCCGCTGTGGAGCACTGGCCCGCTGGTGCATCTCCCATCAATACGGCCGCCTGCGCAGCCCTTCAGACCTGGCAGCACTTCTATCCAGCAGTGCCTGTACCATTCTGGCTTCATCACATCGACCGCATTGACCGATGGGATAATCCCAGCTACGAGGATCGGTGTATACGCGAGGTGCTGAATAACATCGCACACAAGCCCGTTCAGAAGAAGCAGGGAGAAGCCTTCGCACTTACCGAGCTCTTCCTCGCAAATATGACTACTCCTATTGGCCTGATGATGGTCCTTGCCCAGGGCAAGCAGATTCTCGACCAGAAGGATATTGCCCTCCTAGGCATCCTTGGCGCAGGTACCTTCCACACTTTCAATCAGGACTATATCACTGGCTGGAATCTTCCCGCTGGCTGGCTTGGCGCAAATGTCTTCATCATCGATAACACTCACATCACGCTCGATACTACAGAGGCTGCACACATCGTCTTCCAGCACTATCCTCAGGTGAACGTATTCATCAACTACCGCAAGAAGACTCTGTATGGCAAGGGTCCAGTAGCAGTGGAGAAGACTATGTATGTTTACTCTGCTCGTAGCCGCGGCTTCAACCTCACTGAAGGTACCATTCTCAAAGGACATCCTACCGCTGCTGGTGCGTCTCTCATCAAGGGCGAGGTCCCTTTCCTTCCCTTCCTTCTCTCTGCTGCTTAGATAACTATAACACACTTACTTCTTACATAATCTTAAAATGAATTAAAATAAAAACAAATAAAAACAAATAAAAACAAAAATGTAGAAAACCAAAGAAAACATTTTTGTTTTTATTAATGCTGTCATTTTGGGAAAAAGAAAAATTGAAGCAAATTATCGTCTTAATGCTAAGATGTGACTAGTCCAATCCAAGTGTTTCAAGCTGCCCGTCTCCTTGAAATCTCCATTCAAGCCCCTTCCAAGCCCAAATTATAATCCAAGCTACAAGCAGATTGTATCAAGATGCCAGGCCAAACTGTCCGTTCCGCAGCCAAAAATACATCCAAGAGTAGCCGTGCCAAGGAGGCCAAAAATGCCCGTCGTGTTGAGGCAGCCTGCAACGATGAACTCACTGATTGTACCTATGGGCGTATCACCAAAACCCTCGGTAATAAAATGTTCATGGTCCTCGACGTGGATAAACGGGAACATCTCGCCCATATTCGAGGCAAGATGGCCCGTATTAATGTAAGCGATGTTGTGCTTCTTAATAAGCGCGAATATGAGTCCCGTGCTGACACGGATGCTGCTGTATACGATATTATGGCCGTCTTCGCTAAGAAAGATATTGGCCGCCTTGTCCGAACAAATCGCATTCCTGCGTGGCTCGCATCTGCTAAGACAGAGGGCGGCGAGGGTGATGATGGCCACGATCTCTTCGACTACGACGAGTCCGAGTCTGACGACGAGGATGGTGACACCAAGAAAGGTAAGAAGAGCCATCGCAAAGCTGGAAAGAATGCTATCGATGAGGGCAGCGATTCTGATGGTGTGCCTGCTGCCGAGCTCGATATCGATGCCATCTAAACTCCCCACAATCCAACCAAAAATAAAATAGAAAATGATAAAAATAAAAATAACAAAAATTACAAAGCCAAAAAATGATTTTTGTTATTTTTACCCAAACATATAAAAATTGAAATGAATTGCTGCTTATATAAAAATGCTGTTACAAACAAAGTACCATCTTAGCTCAATAACACTTTTCAGCTAATCCAAGTTTATTAATCCAAGACCTTACAGGTAAGCTTCTAGTGAATCTGTACAAAATGGCCGCCGCAAATCCTCATATGAATATTCCTATTGCTATTCTCATCTTTGACAATAATGGCCTAATTTCCTATCGAGCCTATTCTCCTGATGCATACGCCTTCAATGAGGATGGCTCCAACCCTGATCATCGCTCAGAGCAGTTTGGTCAGTTCCTCGCACGAGTCCACAACCGTATCCTATACAATGCTCTTCAGCCTATGAATAACGTTACACCCTATGGGCAACTCAAGGAGATTCATACTCGGCACGTACAGATTCCTATCTCAGAGCGGGCTAATGGTATCTGTTACTTTACTACATACATTCATCAACATTGTAATTATAAGCCTGTCCATTGTAACTCACCCGTGTTCTTTGACCCAAATCAGGCAAACAATTATGCTAACACCCAACCCAATCTCAATCATCGCTCTTGCTCGCATGAGTTCGTCTAGCCTTACAATGCTACATTTAAGCAGCAGGAGTTCGCATACAAAGTAAAATACCAAAAATAAAAATATTAAAAATATAAAATCAAAAAGACAAAAAAAAATTGAAGAACGGTAACGCCTAATTTTTTGTACCGCTAATCCACGCCCATACAACACAAATCCACGCCCATCCAAGATGTCATCCAAGATCCGCCCTTTATGGACCAATTTTACCTACTTTGCTCATCAGCTCGAGGGAATTAATTGGATGCTCGACAAGGAAATCAATGGCACCCTCGTCCCAAATCATGATGGCACTATGAATACTACCGTTTGCGGTGGCTTTCAGTGCGACGATATGGGGCTCGGTAAGACCATCCAGATTGCCGCTGCTATCATCAACAACATCAAACCCACCACCCTCCTCATCGCACCCCTTGCAATGATTGATACCTGGTCATCTGTTCTTCAAAGAGCAGGCTGCGCAGTCTACGAAGTCTCTCAGACAAAATCCCTAAAGGATACCGCCTGGAAGCTTATGAATGATTCGGATGCTCCCGTGCCTCGCCACTTCATTAAGAATCGCCCAGCAATCTATATCTCTAACTATGAGAAGCTCTATCATAATCCATCTCTCTTTCGTAGGGAGTGGGACCGAGTTGTTCTCGATGAGGCTCACAAGATCCGCAACGGCGACGGTGAAGTGGCTCGCTACGCTCGCAAAATTATTGCCCCCATTCGCTGGGTTGTTACTGGTACTCCTCTTGTTAACTCCCTTAAAGATGTAGTATCTCTTCTTGCCTTTCTTGGAGTTCCCTATTCTAAGCTCTGGCGATGGGAACCTCGCTATCTTCGCATACTTCCTGAGCTTGTTATCCATCGCTCCCTTGACTCCCTTCGCAAAGTTATCAAGGATGCACCTCCTATCCCTGAGATTTACAATGAAATCCTTCCCTTCACCACAAAGGTTGAAGAGGAATTCTACTATGGTGTTCAGGGTGCTACTGAGGCAATGATGAAGAAGTATTCTAGCGATCTTCTTAGCTCCGCCAAGGCTTTTAAACTTCTCTTAAGACTTCGCCAAATCTCCGTTCATCCTCAGGTTTACATCAACGCCAAGCGCCGCGAAGATAGTGGCTATACTCGTGAAGATTGGGATGCTCAAAGTACTAAACTTCAAAAAATTAATGAAATTATCTCTGAAGACGACGATAGTCGCATACACAAATATATTATCTTCTGTCAGTTTAACGATGAAATGGCACTTATCCGCCAATATCTCTTGAATGAGTGCCTTGTCGAGGATGAAAATATCCTTCTTTACAACGGCTCTATGACTCAGAAGGAGCGTGGTGAAGTTCTTGCTAAGTCGAAAGAGACCACTGAGACTACTGTAATGCTTCTTCAGCTTCAGGCTGGCGGTGTTGGTTTGAACTTACAGGAGTACGACCGCATAATCTTTGTAAGTCCTTGGTGGACTAGTGCGCTTATGGACCAGGCTATCGCCCGCGCAGTTCGTATGGGCCAGACCGAGGTCGTTAAGGTCTATCATCTTCGTCTTGCAGCAGAGAATGAAGCTACAATCAACATTGATGAGCTTGTTAATGCCAAGGCAGAAGAGAAGCGTAAGATGCTTATAAAGCTCTTTGCAATGTGCTCCCAGGGAACCGCATACAATCCGCCAAGTCAATAAATAACTTTCTTCTATTTTTTGTAAGGTTAGTATTATCAAGAACTATAACCTTACCATCTTTTAGCATCTGTTCAGCTTTTGGTACTAGACTTTCAATTGTACCACCTTCAGTGTCTCTTGAAAGTAGAACGGCATTTGATACATTTGCTAGAATTTCTCTAGCAATAGTTGATTTCGTGGAGGCTTGGAATCCAACAAGAATAATAATCTTAGAAGGCATTGACATCTAGCCTTGTAATATTATTAAATGGTGCACATATTTCAATTTTATTTACGTAGATTCTGTAACTTGTGTGGTTTCTGTAACAGTTTCTGAAACAGTTGCGGCAGTAACAGTGCTAGATGCTGTAGTAACAGGTGAAGCAGCTACTGAGTCTTTAGGAGCGTCTTTCGCATCATCTGCGAATGTTACACTTCTCTTTTTAAGATCCAAACCAAATAGACCCATTACAAATGTGACAAATGTCACAAACATAGAATATAACCAACTTAGCATTCTAATTACCGTATATTAATTAATCATTAATAATTATACGCAATTATTGAATTGTACATTGGCCATTTTTTGTTCCTTCCCATACTCGTATATTCTTAAAAGCACTGTGGCCACATTTTGAGCAAGTTCTGGTCTGATATCCGCCTTCATTGGCTTGGCCCATTATATTATAATTATGAAAACAGTTTGCTTGTGCTAGTTTTAAAGCTTTTTCTTTCTCTTTTTCATCCTTTATCAGTTTTTCAAAGAAATTGTTTCGGAATTCATCTATTTCATTCGTAATCATTTATTATTTATTATAGTATATTTAAAATCTTTATTATTACTTACGCGTTTTACTTTTGAGGGTTCTCTTACTTTTACGATGGCGTTTTACTTTATGTGTTACTCTACGATGGCGGCGTCTGCCACCTACCATTAAAGTTAAATTAGGTGTATCCATTTCAATTTGAATTCCTAAGGCTGAATAATCTTGTAGAATATCTTTTATTGGTGTTAAAAATGCTGCATATAGCTTAGGATTACTTGAATTATTTGCTGTTTTAATTTTTTCTATATTACGACTGTGCGCGGCGGCCGTCGCCTCTTGTTTTGTTAATAATTTATATGACCCGTCCATTCCAATAGTAAAAAGATAATGATTAATATCTTTATCAGTAATATTAGAAAAAACACCAGTTGCTTTATTTGTCAAAATCGTATTTTTATATACTTGATTTCCTCCTACATATTGTAGCGGTAAAAACGCGTAACGAGTAAATGGTTGTAGAATAACAATTTTAATATTTTCTAAGCCTAATTCTTTTATATCTTTGGCTAAGTTCATAGCAGTATCTTTAACACAGTAATCGCCAGCTAAGCCACATATAAAGATTGTATGGGTACTGTCTGGTTTTCTTTCAGCTGGAATAATTTCTTTAAGTTCAAATGGCGCACCAATCTGGTCCTTTATATTCTCATATGTTGCGTCAGGATATGCTTCTGGTAGTAATACAGCATCATCTGTATTTTTATACTCTGGAACTCCAGTGAATGGATAATCATCCCATTTTTTAGCATCATCTTTTAAATGAAAACCACCTGTATCTTTACTACAGAGACTGCCTGGGCAACAAGTTCCTAACTGACGACGTTTTAAATATGCAGGATCTTTATATGCATATGCACCAAATGAATCCGCAGTTGGTGCACAACCCTTAAAAATCACATCTGCATTAAGTAAATCTTTTAATGCAAGCATATCAGGATGTAATGCAGCGCCACCATGATTAATTACACAGTGGGGAGGGAAAGGCCCACCCATTGTAAAGAACGAGCAGTGATCTATAGGATGTGTGTCACGTGTAAAGATGATTTTATGGAATTTTGTAGCGTTGTCTTCGATAAACTTTTTAAGTTTAGGAGCCATAGACAAACCATTTGCTACACTAAAACGTCCTGGTGGACGCCCAAGTCCTGGCGGCTTAAGAATGAAATCAGGCTGCATATCAATAACCATCAAAGATGCAGTATCATTTGGCTCTAATGATAAAGATTCTATAGTAACACCTGTTTTATCAAACTTTTCAAGGTAATGATTATAAAATCCTATAATATCTTTATTATCAATACCTTCAGCCCATTCATGGCTAATTCCCTCACGTGGCATTTTAGTAGGAGGTGGTGCTACATTATTGTTGTTATTGTTGCTATTGTTAGTGCTATTCGGCTTAGTGCTATTCGGCTTAGTGCTATTCGGATTGGATCGCTTCATTATCCGTTCTATATTTTATTCTAACATTTTTATCTTAACTTTTAAAGGTCTTATTTATATTCTATAAATTTCTAAATCTGAATGTTGAGACAATATATTTATCCGTAATCTGTTAATAAAATATTTCATTCTTAGTATCATCTACCAACTAAATTTTATATACTTTAGATATATCTGACCATTATTATTAAGAATATAAACACTGAACACGATATATAAATAATATGGCCTGTAAACAAATTAATATTCACGTCAAAACAGAATTTGTAGTGCCAGATGTTTATAATAAGGGTACAATGGAAGAAGTAGAGGAAGCTTTATGGATTGGTGCGAACATACAATATTCTATTAAAACCAAACGTTCTGGCGATGAAGTAAGAAAAATTACTGAATTAAAAGATTCTGAGATTAACCGCATTCAGACAATGTACAATGAGAAACTAACAAAACTCCTTGATGATATTCGGTCAGTTACTTTAGAAAATGAGCGCATTGAGGCTGAATACTCTGAGGGACTTAAAGAAGCTCGTGGCAAGGAACGTGATGCGGTTACGCGTGACTGGGAGGAAAAGATGCGCCTCCTTCGCAAAGACCACGAAATTCTTGCCGCTCGTTACGAAAGTTTGGAGGCGCGTAAACGGTCTCTAGAAGAATCTCGTACCAAAGATATTCAAGATGCCACCACACGTACTGAAGAACTTATGGAAAAACTGGTAACATCAAAGGAGGAACAACTTGTAAAAATGGAAGCAGCATATAAGCTTCTTAATGCGACTATTTCCAAACAATCTGAAGAGATTACAAAACTTTCTGGTAATCTTTCAAAGAGAGCGGCAAATGTTAAAACGAAAGGTAATGATTATGAAGAAGAATTTGGTGAAAAACTCAGACGAAGCTATGGGCTCTGTCGCGGGTTCCAAATCAAAGATACTCGGCTCGGTATGGGGCACGAGATGGACTTTGCAATGGAAATGGAAGGCCATGTTGTAATGTGGGAAGTTAAGAATTATACAGCGGTCGTACCAAAAGCCGAAGTTGAAAAATTCCTTCGCGACTTGAAAGAGAATCCACAGGCAAAGATTGGTGTTATGATCTCACGTTCCACTGATATATATGGTAAGAATCTGGCTGGTCATTTACTTACTGAGTTTGATAATGATAAGATGATGATTTATATTAACAAGTTTGAGGAGTTCTGTGGTGAAGATGAGAATCGTGTATTTCAGCTATTAGGCTCGCTTTTCAGAATTTGGTGGGAATATCACCGTGAAGAGAATAATACATTTGACCGTGTAGAAATGGTTCGTGAGTTAGAAAAGGCGATTGAGGATATTTCGAAGCGTCGAACAGATTGGCGCCGCCATAAAGCGCATTTGGATGAGTTGTCGCGTTGGACTGCTGACCTTCTTGATGAATCAGAGGGACGACTTGATAGGATTTTGAAGAAGGCTCGTAATAGTGAGGAGATTGTAAGTGATCGCCCCTTAGTAATTCCAGAAGGAGTATTCCGCGATTCTGGTGAGGAAAAAGAGACCACTTGGATTAAATCAGTTATGAAGGTATGTGAACCTGGTGGAGAGATTGAGGTGCGTGAGCTAGTTGAGCTGTTGGGTGCATATCACAAGTTATCCAAGGATACAATTCGTTCAAATGTAATGTCCATTATTAGGGATTCGGCTGTTGTTAAAAAAGGAGTTGTAAAGTATATTAAGGGAATTTCTAAGTTTGTACCTGAAAGTATGATTAAATTATAATTCTTCTAGCCATTTTTGATTAGCTAGTGTCCAAGAAATTGTTTTCTTTAAAGAATCGGTAAATGCGACTGGCATTTTCCATCCCATCTCAGTCATTTTAAACCCATCCAATCCATAACGTAGGTCGTGGCCTGGCCTTGATGAATGAAAATCAACTAATTCATATTTTAACGGCTTATTAATAGTATCTGCTATAATTTGTGCCATTTCGAGATTTGTTACTTCCCTTTCACCAGTTAGATTATAACTTTCTCCTATTTTTCCATTCTGGATTAAAAATAACACAGCATCCGCGATATTTCTAGCGTGAATGTAAAATCGTGATCCCGCAGTTTTCTTGTCTGGATAGCTATGAATTAGTACTGTTTCATCATTTAAGATTTGTTTTATTACTTTTGGAATAAATTTTTCTACATGTTGTCGTTCTCCAAATGCATTCATAACATTAATTCTTATAATTGGAATATTATAAGTATTTCCATATGCTATACTAATTTGTTCAGCTGCCGATTTTGAAGCTGAGTATGGATTTGTTGGATTGTGTCTTTCATCTTCCTTAAATAATTTATCATTTAGAGCAGGACCATATACTTCATCTGTGCTAAAGTAGAAAAATTGTTTAAGATTTGTACATTTTCTAGCAAACTCTAAAAGATGTACAGTGCTCATAACATTGTTATGGATAAAGTTAACAGGATCCGATATACTATTATCTACATGTGTTTCTGCCGCCATATGAACAATAAAATCAATATCTAAACCAATCTCTTTTACCATACCAATTGTTAAAGAATGTTGTAAATCATATGTTAGCACTTTGACTCGTGAGTTTTCAAAAATTCCAATTTCACAAATACGTTCAAACCCCATACTTGCATAATTTAATTTATCTAAAATAATAATATTCCAATCTGTATTTTTTAATATATGTTGAACAAAATGATGACCTATAAATCCACACCCTCCTGTAATTAAAATCGTCTTTGGCATATTTACTACTTTATATTTATTACGAGCTTTAAACTCATATATGCGATAAAAATGTATAATTTTTTTAATAATTTTTATTATACTATGTCTAATTCCGACAATAATACTTCCTATAAAATTAATTATGTCATTGCCACACACGCTGTAAATGCTAATAGACGAAAAAGCTATGGAGGTGATAACTTTACAGAGTATGTTTTACGATACCATCTTTATGTTTTATCTCAAAACCTTACATCCGAGTCAAATATAAAACAAATAACAATTGTTAAGCCTGATGTTCCTGATGAAATTGGATATTATAATATATCCCCTTACGATAAAATTCTTGAAGATAAAGGTATTAAAATAGAACATTATAGCGTTGAAAATAAAGGGATTTCTTATACACAATATTTAAAATGCTTTAAAAAGTATCCTGATTTTGATTATTATATTATTGTCGAAGATGACTATACAGTTAATATTAACTATACGAACTTTGATAAAATTCTATATGAATTATATAATAAAACATTCTCAAATAATATTGGTTTCTTAGATTCGTGGAGCCCTTTAGAAGGTCTACACGGACTACCGCATCATTCCGCAATTACACTTGGAATTCTAAGTAAACCTACAGTTGATTTATTTTTAACTAATTTACATAATATTTATCTTGAACAATATAATTTCTCTCAAGAAATGACTCAAAGAGGTATTCCTATTGTTGATATGAATAGTGCTGGATACCTAACACAAATATTGTATTGGTCAACTGGAAATAGCAGAATTGAAGATTATTCAACTAATAATCCACCTGAAGCATTTTATACGCCTATACAATATTATTATGATATAGTAAAATATTATAAAAAAGTATTAGATACTACGATTGAAGTACATAATACTTTTGGAATACATAACGTTTAAAAAGAATTACATGTGGATACAATATGATTTCTATCCTCATTGGAAAGCCACCATCCAACAGGAATACAAACAATATGCTTTTCTACAAAATCAAGATTAGGTAAAACAGACTTAAATTTTTCAAAACACGAATGAACATCATTTCTCTGATGAACTTGTGATGCCATAATGTTATTTTGCTTCATATGTTCTATAAAATTAGCTTTTTCTTCTACTTGTACTGTATAAAGCCAATATGCAGATTTCCTATTTTCATTATATGGCTGAACAATCCTAATTTTAGGATTCTTAATATTCTCATCAAAATACTTACCATTATGTCTATCCTTTTCAATTAAACTAGGAATATGCGGTAAATTATATAAACCAATTGTAGCATTAACATCATTCATATGAAATTTATACCCCCAATCTGATACATCTGCCTCCAAACGCAAATCTTTTCCTTTATAATTTCTTTTACTTCTATCAATACCATACCATCGCAATAATTTACCCTTATCATAACTTTCTTTCGTTGGGCAAAATAACAATCCCCCATCTCCTGTAGTTAAATGTTTAATTGCTTGTAATGAGAATACAGCATAATTTCCTGTAGTTCCAATCTTTTTATCTTTGTATTCAGATAAAAATGCGTGAGCACAGTCTTCAATAATTTTAGGTCTAAACCCAATCTCTTTTTCCTTTTTGTCTAAAATACTATTTATAGCGTCTAAATCTACAGGATATCCGCCCCAATGAACAAATATAATAATCTTTGTCTTTTGGGTAATTTTATTTTCCAAATCTTTTAAATCAATTAAACCTGTTTCTATGTCAATATCAACCCACTTAATGTTCATATTATTTGCCATAATAGGAATATTTGTAGCCATACACGTTAGAGGCACTGTGAGAACTTCATCATCTGTTGAGAATTCAATTCCAGCTTCCTCAAATTCGTCCTTAATCATACGTAGTGCCATTGTTAATCCAGATGTTGCAGAGTTTAATGTTAAGATGTAAGGATGATTAAACATATCTGAGAGCTTACCCTCAAACTCTTCTACGCGAGGACCTTGAGTTATACTACCTGAATACAATGTCGAAATTAATGGATCTTTAACATCCTCACTAATAAATACCTTAAATAGTGGAATCATAATACTAATTAACACTATAATAATCTTTAAGTGATTATATGGAGCTTAAAAATATAATACTAAATTATATAATAGAAATGAATGATACGTTTACTATCAGAAAACTAGAATATAATGATTATTATAAAGATTATATGGATTTAATAAATTCATTTACACGATCTCCTGAATCCAAAACATATGATGAGTTTTGTATGACCTTAGATAAAATTAATAGCCATAATTCTCATATATTTGTTATTGAACATAATAATAAAATCATTTGTTCTATTAAATGCTTAATAGAACAAAAATTACATAATAATTTTAAATGTGTTCTACATATAGAGGACATTGTAACACATACTGATTATAGAAAGAAAGGACTCGCTACTAAACTTTTAGAATATTCATTAGATTTGGCTAAAGATTTTAATTGTTATAAAATTATCCTTTGTAGTAATCCTGAAAATTATAATTTTTATTTACACAAGGGATTTATTCAAAAAGGTACTGAATTTACTAAATATTTATAAGTACATTTAAAGACTCTATAGTATACATTTTATATATATAATGAAGAGATTAGTACAATTGCCGCGATTTTCTGAACTTCAGAACTTTCTAGTTATGAATATAATATATGATGAACTAACAAATGCATTTTTAGATTATGACTGTGAGATATCTATTGTAAATAATTTAGAAGAACTTAGAAATGAAGGAATCATATTCTTAGATAATGGAGCACTATGGAGAGGCAATAGAGATATATATAATAAAATTGGAGCGAAATGCCCTGATGCTGTATATTATTGTTGGTATTGGTGTGATTTACCAAGTTATATTCCATATGAAGATTATCAACCCTTTAAATATATGATTTATACAGGTAATAATATTCTAAAAATGCCATCCATTCCAGAATTAATTAATGAATATCATAATTATACACCATCCAAAAAATTTTGCCCACTTAAATTAAGAGCAAATGAACACCCTGAATTAGTAGGAACGTACACAAGAAATGTTACAAGAGATTATTGTTTTATGGGAGGAGGATATAAACAACATTGGGTTCCTGAGGAATTTACAGGTATTTATCATCACGTAACTAATGATAACTATTTATCATATGATACACGTCGTGATATTTATTTATCTTCTTTATTCGCCTTTGGCTTTCACGGCGATTTTCCAATAGACTGTGGAAGTATTTCACAAAGAGTGTTTGAAGGCCTAGCGTATGGCTGTATAGTTTTGTGTGATAATCCTGTCGCAGAGCAACTTACTAATGGTATCGTCGTTACTGTTACTTCAAAAGACGATTTAATTGAAAAAATGAAATATTATAAACAACACCCAGAATTAATTATTGAAAAACAACAAAAAGGCTATGAATGGGTTAAAAAATATGGAACTAATAGAGAAAGCGTTAGAGTTTTTTTAGAAAAACTAAAAGAACTATACAATATTGAGTTTGATTAGAAGCAGAAAAATATTAATGAAATCATTATTTAATTCATTATGATAAATAAATATATAATACTACTTATATTTATTTATTTTATATATAGCTTTAGACTATTCACCTATAAATCTCTTAAATGTAGAACCATTCTATCTTCTGAATTTAAATGCGAAGGAAAATAATCACAAGATACTAGACGATCTTTCACTATATTTAGAACACTATCTCTTGTAATATTAGACCAATCTTCAGTTACATATGTACCAAATAAACGAACATCATCAATTGCTAGAATACATTTATTTTTATATTTGTTATTAATCTGTTTAACTTCTTCTAATAGAGGGCAATCTAGATTACCGCGCGCAGTATCGCCACTTGACCAATGACCATCTAACCAGAAAAATACAGAATCATTAACTTTATCTGCTAAATCACCAATTACTACACTGCTATCTCCTTGAATAATTTTAACCTTAGCATTATTCTTAAATTTTTCAATTGCTTTCTGTGCATAATTTGAACTTAGCTCAATAGAGTATACTCTATCAAAATTGTTAACAACATTTGAAATTGTTTCTCCTAAGTATGTCCCTGTTTCAATAAATACATTTGATTTCCATTTTGAAAATCGTAATACTTCATCTATAGTAAGTGATGGCATTATAAATAAAGAACTATAATTTATCTTTAAGTTATTTTCACATATAATGCGTCTCCCCATCCATATTCTGTCATTTTTGTAAGTACTCTCTTAAACTTATAAGTTGATAAATAATCATCTATTTCAGAAATAAGACAACCCCCCTTATATACTTCCTCTGTATTTACTTCTAAATATAATGCTTTAGCATATTCAATTGCCTTTCCTGCCCCTTTTAGTGCCATTAATTCAGCACCCTGAATGTCAAAATTCCAAAAATTATACTTTTTCATATCTAAATTATTATTTTCATAAAATGTATCAATTGTAATAGTTTTATGAACCTGAGCCTCTACAAAATATATATGCGGATGATGTGTACTATGTGAGCCAAAATCTAAAATACTCGATGATTGACCATTATTTGTAATCTTAAATTCTACATCTTTATCATTTTCATTAGATATTACCCCATAATATACATTTGGAATACCGCGTTGCTGTGCTTGTGATACCTTTTCCTTATTTCCATCAATCCAAATAATATTATTTTTTATAATTCCTAAATTCTCATATAATCCAATCTCCTCACATTCATGCGCTCCTATATGTAATACGCCATTAATTAATATATTATATGCCTGTAATATATTTCTTACTTCATCTTCAGTAATTAACATTTTAATATACTTACTTATTAATATATCTTTAAGTATTTAAATAAGTAGAACCTAAAAGTACATTATACATAAATAGAAGTTAAATGAAAGTCGCAGTTATTTTTACTGGCGCCTTACGCACCATTAAAAAAACTATACGCTACTTTAAACAAAATGTTCTTCTAAACCTAGATGTTGATGTCTTTGCTTGTATCCAGAATGATACTGAGACACCTAACGAAGAATGGGATCAATGGCTAAAACAAGAAATGGGTGATCACCTCAGACATACTCAATGGTTCTCCCTCTCTGACCACTCTGACTGGCTCTCCCTTCGCAATAAATCACTATCCAATCTTTCCTTAGACGAAGGCTGGAAAAATTATATCAAAAATAGTGGCTCCATTATTGAATACTATCAAATGTACTTAGCATATCTTAAAATGTGTCACTATGAAAGCTGTCATTCCAAATATGACTATATTATTCGAACACGCACTGATACAATATTCGCAAAGCCCGTTGATTTCCATTGGCTAAACTGGTCAGATGAACAAGTTGAACAACGTATTAACCGAATTAATGAAGAACTAACCCTGTCTGAATTAACACCTGAAAATACACTAAAATATTTTATGAGTACCATTATTTCTGATAGTCTTATTAGTAATATCCATAATGTCATATCACGATATATCCCAAATCAAACTAGTTCCATTCCTTTATCACCCAGTAATCTAAATAATTATATTAAAAATGGTCTATATATTCTTGTAATACGAGCAAATAACTTATACATTATTCGCCGCAACTTATTTAACTTTATACCAAGTCTACCCTATATGTATGGCTTTCTACGCTCACCCTATAATGATGACTACTGGTTCAATTCTGAAAATCAATTCCAATCTGCCTGCTACTTCTCTAATCTAGCCCTTTTTGATTATAATACCCTTTTTGAAGACAAATCACTTTATGAATACGATGAAAAACGATACTTTGACCTTGACTTTAATATTATTAATCCATATATGTTATACTGCTTAGTGCGCAACTAATAAAAATATAATATATTTATATTTGTTTAGTAGATAATTTTATTTTTTGTTTACTGAGTAAATGGCTTAGGAATCTGAGTTCCACTACGAAGAACTGTATATCTGTTATCATCATCCTCACCATCATCCTCACCATCATCAGAATTCATATGGCAATAACAACTCAATTGACGCCCTTCTGTGCTAACATCCGCAAATCGCATAGACAGCGTAGGACCATCTGATTCACCCCTCATAAAGAGCCGTGGCTGAGGAGGCATACTTAGAGTAAGAAGGATAAACGCTGCCTCTTTATCAGTGATGGTAGGAGGGCGAGCAGGTGCACCAGGAGGGTCTGTAGGAGTAGAATGAATCTGTGCAACAGGAGTTGAAGGAGGTTCTACTAGTACTACATTATTTGCTTCTGTATTAACTGCATTATCAAACTCATAGGCGGGTGGATCCTGAAAGATGCATCTAAAATTCACACTAACTGCCTGGTAATTCATATGAAGCTCGGTCCAACGCATATCTGCAATATCAACCGACATAGACGGCACAGGTCCATTATGCTTATAAGAGGTTGCGTTCCACGTGTAGATGTTTGCTGCTTCATAGTCAGGAAGACACATCACCGTCTGGAGAGACTTGCGCACAGTATAATCCTGATGGAGATAAATATCAGCATTATTATCCTCTACTACAATGTTGTAGACACTATTGTATCGACGAAAGACATTAAAGTAGTGACGACTATTTATGGAAACGGTTGCAATATGGTCTAGTTTATAAGTAACTACACCATCAATAACAATCTGGGAAAGTTCATTGAGACGCGCATCGCGATCAGTAAGCATCTGTGAAGACATCATTTAACTTGGAACAGATTCGCTAGAAGCTCACCTGTAAGGAACAGATTCGCTAGAAGCTCACCTGTAAGGAACAGATTCGCTAGAAGCTCACCTGTAAGGAAGGATGTTAGTTAGTAGGGTTCTTGGAATAACTATTTATCTACGACTTATATTTAAGCTCGCAACGGTTTCAATTTTTATTCGCGTTGCATCGCGTTGCATCGCCTTAAATATTTTGCTAAGATAACTATAGGTTATTAACTATAAATGAGTGGCACTCATTATTTATCATTTTCTGCCCCTGCTACTTTTGTCGGCGCAACAGTCACCGCCATTGTATATACAACCATTACCACCACAGGCGATATCGCCGCTTCAGCAACTGGATCAGGTATTGAATTAACTGGAAATGTACTTGGTTATGGTACAGAATTATTAGTAGGACCAATGGCTGGAAATACTGTGAGAACTATGGCTAGATCATATAGTGCAATAGCACAGCCAGCCATCACAGCCACCTCACGTTTTAGTGCCCTTGGAATATCCTTTTTAGCTGGTTCTGGTGCCGCCCTAACAACTAATGCCATCTGGTATGGCGGAGAAAAAATAGGTTCATATTTGTATTCTTATTACACAGATTACAAACAAAAAATTATTGAAAATCTCCAATCTTCTACTCCTGTTATAGGAGATATTATATTAATAGAAGATAATGGAGAAAGTATGATATTAATAGAGAACAAATCAATTATAAATTCTTAATTGTAGTTATAAGTTTATCTCTTCTAGTTTTAAATATATACCGTTTATGACGTATTTTTTCAATAATTTCTATATCAGCAAATATACAGGGTGGGCGTGTAATTGATTCAAATATTCCGCTATATTGTTCTCGCCATTGTCTATATGTATAAATGTCTCTAAAGACTGATATAACTTTTTGTTGGCGACACATAGGACAGGTTGGATCTTCTTTCCTATTAAGCTTTATTTCGAGCCAATTATTCATACACTCATTGTGAAAGAAATGTTTACAAATGAACGAATCTATATACTGATTATCATCGATAACCTCATAGCATATACTACACGTTACATTATCTTCCGCGTGTCTATTAAGTAGCGTAATTTTCTTATTATATTCTTTAAGTGCTCTTGAATGCTCAAAGTATGCGTCCATTGAAGCGAACTTGGATTTATATCTCTTAATATCAAATGCCATTATTGAAATGAGCTGTGATATTATTTAGCCAATTATTATTTTCAATTTTTTATACATTTCCTGCAGGCCTATTTAGCATATTTCCAATTGTTGTAGAACTCAATACACACCTCGAGGGCTGAATTATTTGCCATAAATTGTTTGGACCCCTCTTTTCACACTTATTTCCACGCGGATTCCAAGCACAATCATTATCCCCTACACAGGAACTACATGAGTTTAGAGTAGAACATTTTGCATTTATATCTTCGAAACCCTGTATGTAATAATTTTCACCTAAAATTCCCTTTACCATCGGTTTAATATTCTGCTCAACAGTTGACGCAATTATACCTGGCATCTCAATCTTATAATTCGCAATATCGTTTCGTACATCATTCATATTACTTAATAGGTCCTCATTACTAACTTTCAGTTCTCCTGCCATATAAAGATTTGGAGGCGGAATCTTGTCTGTAATTCTATTTTTATATAATGCAAAATCATACATAACATCATCTGATTCTATCGCTTCTGGTAGAGTAGGTGTCTCTATACCACCAGCTCCCTTACAACGAAAAGATGACGCAATCGTATTATTTTGATTACACATAGTATCCGTACTCTTTAATGTAGTACTTGTTAGGCATACATTGGACTTTGGACACCAGGAGCAACCACTCGCACTCGAACAGTCCATACAGGTTTTGTATTTAGCACAATAATCATCCATAAATCCCTCTTTTTGTTTGGTACTCACAATCATTACTAAAAATAAAATGATTAGTGAAACCATAAAAAAGTATTTCGCCCTCATTCCTACTTTTTAGGGTTTATTTTTTTGTGAGCCGTTTCCCTTATATGATTAGTAATACCGTATATGCTAATAATAGTATAAAAATAGGTTTTAGTTATATTTTATTCTTAACTTTTTGTTATTTTGTTATTTTGTTATTTTGTTATTTTGTTATTTTGTTATTAGTATTGATAGATGTTATTTTATACAATTGTAATAATTGTAAATTGTGTCTTATCATCGTCATATAAGGCATTGGTAGATTCAAATCTTGTACTTATTGGACCACGAAAACGGAACATAATATTCTGCCCTTTCTCAACCTCATCTAGCTTGGCACAATTTGGCAGAACAGATGGCGTTGGAATTGGTCCAATAAATGGTGACTCCTTTGCCTTCTTAGGACTTGTAATTGGAATAATCTCATTTTTTGTATATCCCTTATACATATTCATAATCCAATTAATAGGACTATGAATGTGTATCTTTTCCTTTTTATATTTTAAATACATTTTCTCACTAATTATGAAGAGAACGAACCCAATAATTCCTATAGCCGCTATAATAGATATAATTGATACTATAGTTATATTATTAGTTGGATTAGTGACAAAGGGTTTTAGATTTTGATTACCTATAAATAGAGTAAATTGCTTTGATGTTGCATTATGGGGAGCGCGTAAGTTTGTTAAGATACTTGTAACAGTTGTTACAGACTTATTAAGTGTATAAGTAATATTGAGCGAGGAGGGAAGTGATGGAGAGGAGTTAAGTAAGGAGTGAAGTGAAAGAGAGGAGTGAAGTGAAGGAGAGGAGTGAAGTGAAGGAGAGGAGGGAAGTAGGGAGTGAAGTGAAGGAGAGGGAGAGGGAAATGGAGAAGAAGATAGTGAGGGTGAAGATAAGGGTGATGATGAGACTGAAAAGGATGCGACAGCGGATGTTGCGCGAAGGAGATGCATTTTCAATACAACTTGGATATTAGCTTGAATTACTTATAATCTTGGATAATGACTGCATTATTATTTTGCCTGACCAACGATTTCAATTTTTTCTTGTCGTCTTTGCGCGACGATACCCCCTTCTTTTCTTTGTACTAATTCTCACAAACCTCTTTCTTTTCCCACCTACACGCCCCCCTTCAACTTTTTTTATTGCAGCCATCATCATACCTATTCCTCTATCTATATAAGGTGGCATCACATTCTCCTCTACTGTACCACGCGTCTTACCTCTAAATACATCTATTATCCCATTAATTGATATATCTCTTATCTTAGAATAATCCTCTTGTGTACTAACAAATATATCCATAATATATTCAATAAATTCATCTATATATACGTCTGATGATAATATTGCTTTTTTATAAATCTCTGCTATTCTATCAAATGATGCCTTAAAATTATATGCTGGTACCTTATAATAATTTCTACCAAGTGCTCTTTGAAGATCTATATGATCTAAATCATCAAAAAAAAAGACATTATCTGGCCTTAAATCACTTGGTGCATTACACAAACCATTAACCATTATATTCTTTATCACATTCCACGTCTTATTTGCTGCCCCTGGCCTCATTAATCTCTCCTCATCCCTCATATGATGATTCCAATGAATACACTCCCCTATTAAGTTATTTGTTCCTAGATACTTATGAATTAAGTCTCTTATAAACTCTAAACTTTGTAGATGACCATTATTACTATAAATTAAAACATGTTTTACTAACCCCTTTTTCTGAAGATCATACAATCTTTTCATCACATCCAATATACCTGGCCTTAAAATACCTAACGGCTCATTAGATGTTTCTTCACTTAATACATCCTCTACAAAATTATTATAAGCCTTATTCAAACCAGTAACTAGAGACTCTGGAATATTATTTGTATTGTCTTTATTATTTTCGTTTATTATTTCTTTTAAACGAAGACTTGCTATAAAATAATATACTGAATATAACTCAGCCAGAGTCTCATCCATATCAAAAATAAAGTATCTCCCACCCATCTCCTACTTTTGTTTTATTTTATTTTAATAGCATTTTTTAAGTGGCTACCTTAGGTCTTGACTTAATACTAATAATCTGATTACCATCTACTCGCTTTGACGGATCAATATATCGGAGCCCAAGGAATTTGAAGATGTCCTTCTCAGTCTTCATATAAGGTGGCGTTTGTACTCCAGCCTTAATTGGTGTTAAAGTATGCTCATTCAATGTATATCCTTTGTCAATAGCATACTGCCTAAATGCTACATTGAAACGGTCAGAACCAGTGAAATATAATATAGAATATGCATACTCTTCATCTGGTGTCATCAATAAGTCTAGCCGACGAGCCTTTCCATTATACATTCGTGAAATCGCCATACACTTATGCTCTCCCAATGCTAGAATTTCTTCAATATATCCAAAATCCTTCAACATCATCACATAGAGCTCTAAATTTTCCTTCGTAGTTTTCGCATCCACATTGAATGGAACACGAATTAGAACATCAATATCACCTGAATTGGCTGCCTCGCGACGAAAACTACCTACAATCTCGGTGTCATATTCAGACAAATAATCTGGAAGAAGTGTCTGAAGAATATCACGATGCTCTTCCATTTCATTACGAGGAATTCGCTCCAATAGTTCCTCATAATACTTCAATCCAATCTTCTGTTTATCATTTAATAGTTTAGGATTATTCTTTACTTCATCTCGTAGTTGCGTAATACTTATAATACCAGCCTTAACAAGATCAGTCGCTTTTGCTGGACCAACCCCATAAATCTTCTGAAGTGTATCTAGCGCATCAATATTATAGAGTTCTCGTGCATTTTCTGCTGCTGCCAATGTACCCGTTTCAAGAATCTCTTTAATCTTCTTTTCCATTTTGGCACCAATACCCGTAATGTTTTTAACATCATCGTATTCGGTAATAGTCCCATTATAATTCTTAAGTTGTGTAACGACTTTAGCATATGCGCGAGCAGAGTGTACTGCCTTATCCGCTACATCCCTCTTTCTAAGAACTTCAAGCGAGTCAATAATAGTTTTCTTGTAGTCTGTCGTCATTTCTTGGAATACTTGTGAAATTACTTATAATATCTGGAGAAATATTTATATGCGCGATGATTATGTAAGAAAAATATAATTCAATTTTTCTTACATAATATATTTAATTATAACGGGGCTTCTTAATATCTCTAGAAATATCATTAATAGTAATTGGTCGCTGACGCTTTTTACCTGCCTTTGCAGAGTCAATCCATTCACTATTATCAACTACTATATATTGATTACGCGGATACATAATATCATACCAACTCTCACCACGTTCTATCGCTCTACAAAGCTCCAGATATTCTTGGAAAGCTGCATTTATATTTGACTTTTTCTTGGACTCTTCTTCACTTAGAACCTGGAATTGATTAGAAACGCTCATCTTAAATATGCGATTAGCTCATATTATTTTAAGTCTGAGTTTTGTTTCAAATTTTGCTCACATTGAATATTAAAGACATTTTATCTCTTTCTTATAGGAAATGAAATTTACATTGAGTAAAGAAAAGAAACCAGCTGAATACTGGAATGGAAAAGATACGCTTCCTAATGAAATTAATGTTATAAGTTATAATCCTATCATCTCAGAATTTGAACTTTTATCCATTATTTGTGCCATACACGGATATCTTACAGCATTTGATATTATGACAGGGGCTGAAGGTGATACTGAAAAAGATAAAGATATCAATTCAGTAATGACAGCCTTTCAAATGTATATTAGTCCAAAGATGCCATTATCGAACTATTCTGGATCTGAAAAACGAATTATTAAGACTAAAGAGCCTACCAAAATTACAGCCGTCGAACTTAAATAATATACGTATTATAATTCTAAAATGAAAGTTCTATATGGCTACGATAATGCTCATTACTTAGATATAACAGCAGATGTATTTAAAAAATGCTTTAAAGATGATGGAATTCATATCCCCATGGAAATCGATGTGATATTATTGGATACGATCCATATCCCAATATCCTAAAACATATTATGATATTTGATCATAAAGGCAATTCCTATATGTATACACATACAAAGGCATTTATTATTCATATTGATTCAATAAGTCAGCATCTTATAGATGATAGAAATCCTAAGATTTGGTGGGAACAAGTTGGTAAACATATTAAAGACCCTGTTCTACGTTTGAATGAGCTTCAAAAACACTATAACTTACCTATTTGTGAATGGGGGGGATTTGAAGCGGAATATCCTGAACAATTAATGATTATGCGATACGTCAATGAAAATCATAAAGTTCTTGAAATTGGTGGTCAAGTTGGCAGAGCTTCACATATCATTCAAACTATAGTTAATAACCCTAAACATCACGTTATTATGGAATGTGATCCAAAAACTGCTCAAAAACTATGTATCAATCTTGATTTCAATACCTATAATGACGCTATTATTGAAACAGCTGGTCTTTCACACGTAAAACTATATATGACTGGTGGCGGTGTTGATCCTCCACGACATTTTGAGAAAGATATTCCTTCTGATGCTGTTGAAATTCCAACTATTACATACTCTGAACTATGTAAAAAGTATAATATTGACTTCGATGTACTAGTTGCTGACTGTGAAGGGTCATTATACTACATTTTCAAAGAAGACCCTAATATGCTTGATAATATTCATACTGTCATTATGGAGAATGACTATTACGATGTAAATCATAAACAAGTCGTCGATACCATTCTTACAAGTAAGGGGTTCAACATAATCTATAAAGAAAAAGGTGTTCCTTGTGCTTCTTGGAGTCCCTGTTACGAATACTTTTATGAAGTCTGGAAAAAAGAGTAAACCTACGGATATGCTTATCTTATTATATTAAAACAATTTACTTCTATATTGTTTTAATACAGCTGATATCAAATGGGCAAAAATTGACGCTTCAAAACTCTATTTCAAAATTATAGTCACGATGTCCTCGCTACAAACTGATACACCAAAATCCAAGACTATCAGATCCAAGAAACCCATTCTAGAAAAGCCTGAACCCGAATGCTGTACAATCTGTATGAATAACTATACACCCATTATTCGCAAAAAGTGTGTATGTAAATACTGCAAAGCTGATAGTTGTTCAAAGTGTATTGAACGGTATCTTCTTGAAAAACATCAAGACGCACACTGTCTCCATTGCCACGTCAACTATAATGATGCCACTTTACGCGAGATTTGTACCAAGACATATGTTCAGCACGTTTACTTTAAACATCGCCAAGAAGTTCTAATCAATCGTGAACGTGCCAACCTACCTGGTCTACAAGATGTCGCCATTGATGAACGTCTAAAACGCGAAAATGAAACTAAAATTAATGCTATTAAACTCGAAATTGTACCTCTTGAAACTAGACGTGATATCATTATGACTGACTATAACAAACTTTACACAGAATACTATACCAAACTTGGTGCTAAGCAAGATATAGGCGATATTCGCAAGAGACTCGATTCATTACTTGCTCAATCTGACGCTATACGCCATTCTATCGCAACCAAACGTGATGATATTAATCGCATTCGCTGGCCTGCTGCATATGGTCTTCCCACTAATGGCGGCACACACGTAAAACCAGAAGAAGAAAAGAAGAAATTTATCCGCCGTTGCACACGCGAAAACTGTCAAGGTTTCCTAAGTACCGCCTGGAAGTGCGGCATCTGTGAATACTACTCTTGCTCAAAGTGCTTTATTACAAAGACTAAGAAGCACGACGATCCTCACGAATGTAAGAAGGAGGACGTTGAGACCGCAGAGATGATTAAAAAAGATTGTAAACCGTGCCCTAACTGCGGTGAATTTATTCAAAAATCGAGCGGATGTTCCCAAATGTGGTGCATATCCTGTCAAACTCCTTGGGATTGGACTACAGGTAAAGTAGTAACTGGTGGAGTTATTCATAATCCTCACTACTACGAATGGATGAAGCGCAATGGAGGCGCCGCTCCTCGTAATCCAGCAGATATTCCTTGCGGTGGTTATCCTAATGCTTGGGAACTACGTAGAATGCCTAAATTAATGCCCAACAAGGCCGCAATTCCATTCTTCGAATTTCATCGCATCTGCCAAGAACTACAAGATATCTCCCAACGCACATATCGTAGTCACATTGATAATACTACTACAAATACTATCAATGTAAAATTCCTACTTGGTGATTTCGATGAGAAACATTGGGGACAACTTCTCGGCAAGAATGAACGTAAGAGAAAGCGTGATACTGAAGTACAAGAAATCTTTGCAGCGTTTCGAATGGTAGCAGTTGAACTTATTAATCGTGTACAGAACTATCGCTCTGAAGATGATAAAATTCGCTCTTTCACAGATTTACCTGTTAAAGAAGCTGTAAAGTTTATGGAAGAACTTAATGTTGAAATTTGTACACTTATTACAATGATTAATGACGCATTACGTAGTGCTAGTATCTCTTACTGCTATTCAGTGCCTTATATTCATCTAGACAGTGAGTATTATAGTATGAAAACTAAGAATTTTGCAGATGAAGTTAAGAAGAAGCGCGATACAAAAGAGGATGATGATACTGATAGTATTGCTTCTATGCCTGAACCAGCTCCAAATGCTATTATTATTCCTACTCCTACTCCTACTCCTACTCCTGTAGAAAATGTTCAAAAAACTACAGAGGCAGTTACTCTTAAAAGAAGGAGACCTGTTGTAGCCCCAAAGGATAATTTGGCAGAAGAACTTGGAGAAGATGCTGAACTACAAGCCGCTATTGCCGCAAGTCTTGGTAAGTAAATACTAAAATAAATATTATATATTTTTAGTAGGATGAGACATACTCATAAGAAAAGAAAAGGACTAAATAAAACCAGAAAACAACAGTTTTTATTTAATCCAGATGATCCTAAAAAGAGCTTTGATGTATATATTAATAAAAATCCAAAAGATACTATTCCTATTCGCTATAAAACTGTAGATGATGTGAAGGATACTATTACAAAGTTGGAGAAATTATATAAATCAAAAAAATATCCTCATAAAAGAATTTGGCAGGTTGGAATGATTATGAAAGTCCGACTTGAAGTTCTCAAAAAACCCCGAGAATACAAACTTTCTAAAAAATACTTTAAGTTTTTGAGTGAGAGAACAGATTTATCAGAAAATGACAGATATAAACTAACATTTCATTCCGACTAATTTTTATATTATGCTTATTAGAAATGTATATTAATTCCGTTTCAGATGTTGTTAAATTGTTCTTTTCAGTTCTTTCACTTGATACGTCTGTTCTTTTTCTGAACAGATATCTCGATGTTGGCGGTAAATCCTTAAATAAATGGTATGATAGATTTGGACTAGCTGCCGTTTTATCAGATGTAACTGTTATTGTTATTGGGTTTTTAATAGCTAATTTTATATATCCTTTTATCTTTAGCAGTTATTCTTTATTCTTATTCTTAGGTTTAGTTGTAGTAGTACAGGCTATACACGACATTTTATTTTATTTCTTTGTCATTAAACCATTCCCCAAAGGTCAAAATCAAATGATGGATGTTTTCAAGGAATATGCTGCGGAAAATGGTAGCAAAATAATTTTAGGAGATGCTGGATTAATGTTAGGTTCAGCAGCATTTATGGAGATTTACAAACGACTTTCCCCAATAAATGCTAGCGCGTTAGGAGTATTTACTGTATATTGTTTAACATATATTCTTTATACAAAACGTCAAGCTATGTAGAAAAAATTGAAATCCATTGTGGCTTATTAAAATGTGCGCACTCCACTATCCAAGCTCTTTATCCAAGATGGCAACTACTATCATCGATTTCTGGAAAAAGAATCGCTCCTTCTGGATTACTCATTTATCCAAGCAGAAGGAAGTTGACGAACTCATTACTAAAAAGTTCTTTGATTACAAATGGGGCTCTGATAATATAATTGGTCAGGTCATCTATCTCGACCAGTTCAGTCGCCATTTCTGCCGCTCAGGACGTATCACCGAGTTAGAAGTTGAACGTCAGCGCCTATATGCTGCTGATACCATTAGACATAATCTCAATCTAATCAAAGACTTTGACGAGATTGAAATTATCTTCGCACTAATGCCTTTTAAACATATTAAACACTATAACCTTGTCTTTGTATGCCTTTATGATCTATGGCTTCCTGCTGACAAGAAAATCATCGACTTTCCTGACCTTCAAAAATTCTATATTGACACCTATAAAAAAGCATTCACACTTGAGACTGTTCGTAACAC
>Ga0247841_10003306_pt1 | contig 30234 bp, 21 predicted proteins | sample LaCruzMarch2015__2_FD_192410 | JGI IMG/M metagenome (GOLD analysis project Ga0247841, IMG submission 192410) | Freshwater microbial communities from meromictic Lake La Cruz, Castile-La Mancha, Spain - LaCruzMarch2015_18m | ecosystem: Environmental > Aquatic > Freshwater > Lake | place: Spain... | reverse complement strand
TTTTGATTCGGAAATCCTGGTTCAGGCGGCTTATCATAAATTGTCTATCGGAGAAATATTCGTGCCGACGAAATATTTTCCTGAAGCATCTATAATTAATTTCAGAAGAAGCCTGCGGTATGGCGTGGAAACTCTCTGGACGCTTTTTGTATATATGTTGGCCAAAGGAAAAATATATAAGTCAAAGCTTTTTTTCATTCGCAAGGAATAACAAAATTATGATTCTGGAGATAAAACGTTATGCCGATTATGCAAAAAAATCATTTATTCACAAGAATAGATTAAATTTTTTGATATTGTACGCGACTTCAAGGTGTAATTTGTCCTGCGGATCATGTTTTTTTCACGAAAGCCTTAATGGGAAAAATGATTTGAGTCTCGATGAATATGAGAAAATCGCGAAGTCTGCCGGCCATTTTTCAATCCTGGGAATTGCCGGCGGAGAGCCATATCTTAATCCGGACTTGGAAAAAATTTGCTCTCTTTTTGTTGAAAATGGAAAAATAGATACTTTATTTATTCCGACCAACGGCACGATGACGGAAATGATTGTTGAAAAAACAGAAGAATTGCTCAAAAAATTTCCAGCTATTTCCATCTCTATCAATCCGTCACTGGACGGAATGGAAGAATATCATGACAAAAACCGCGGAGTTCCGGGCACTTTTTCAAAATGCGTTGAAACTATAAAAAAACTCTTGGAGCTTAAGAAAAAATATAAAAATCTGCAGGTAATTGTCAACACCGTAATCAATCGGGATAATCTTGATGAAGTGGAAAAACTGATGGAATTTTTGAAAAATTATAACATCGATTTCCAGGCATTTGAGCTTATGAGAGGTGATTTTCGCGATAAAAGTTTGGATCTGCCAAGCCCAGATGAGATAAAAAAAATCCACGATAAAATCTTAAAAAACCGATACTGGCATCTAATAAAAAGAAAAAATTATTTTAAGAATAAATTTCTTTCTAAAATAGAAGAAATTGCGGTCTTGGGAACGTTGAAATACGGCCAGACATTCAAAGAGCTGGCTCTGTCCGGAAAAAAGTGGCCAAGGGCTTGCATGGCCGGACGTTCTATTTTTGCTGTGAGTCCTGACGGCAGTTTCAGCGCTTGTGAAATCAATCCTCCTCTGGCGGATCTGAAGCAATATGATTACGATCTTTCAAAAATAATGAAAGACAAGAATATCAGCCGGCAGATAAAAAATATCACGAACAAAAAATGCGATTGCACTCACATATGCTTCATTCACTCAGCTATAGCGGCAAGTCCAACTTCGATATTTCAAATAGTTTTAAATTACATGAAAGCCAGAAAAATAATAAAATCATGCTAAGCGTAATAATCCCGACCTATAATCGGTTGGAAAAACTGAAAAAAACCATAAAAAGCGCGGAAAATCAGACTCTTGGCAAGGAGGATTTCGAAGTGATTGTGGTTGATGATGGTTCAACTGACGGTACGAAGGATTTCATGGAAAATTTTTTCGCGCCGGAAGGTTTTAGCTTGAGATATTATTTTTTGGAGCATAGCGGACCGGAAAAAGCGAGAAATTTAGGAATAGAAAAATCTCAGGGCGATATAATATTTTTTTGCGGAGATGATACGATTCTCCATGAAAATTTGCTCGAAATCCACAAAAAAAACCACGAAGAAAAAAAAGGAATTGCCGTTTTGGGCATAGCGCTTTGGGACGGGAGCGAAAAAGTGACAAATTTTATGCGCTATCTGGCTCCGGCCGGCCCGCAGTTCCATTACAACACCATAAAAGACAAGAATTCGGCTGGCTTTGATCATTTCTATACTTGCAACATATCTCTTCCTAAAAAATGTTTGGAAAATGAAAAATTTGATGAGAGATTTTGTTGCGCTTTTGAAGATATAGATCTGGGGCTTCGGCTGGAAAAGAAAGGGCTTAAAATTATTTTTGATCCAAGAGCGAAAGTTTTTCACTCGCATCGTTATGATGAAGAAAAATTCGGCGCAAGAATGGAAGGAGTTGGCCGGGGCGCTGTCATTTTTTTTGATAAATATAAAAACGATAAAAAAATATTAAATAGGCTGAAAAGAAAATACGCTCCCTTTTGCTTTTTTCCCGGAGTAGGAGTATTCTTGGTTTTAAGCCGATTTTTGGCAAAATCCAAGCTAATCAGGCTGATTAGTTTGAAATATCACTGGTTTTGGCTCATTTGTTTCCATTATGCGAAGGGTATGAGCGAAGAGATTCACCCTGGGGTAAAAAAAATATGGACGAAATAATTTATCCAATGAGAATAAACCGTTATCTGGCGAAAAAGCAGATCTGTACCCGGCGGGAAGCTGACGGGCTTATTTCGGCTGGAAAAGTGATCATCAATGGACGAAAAGCGGTTTTGGGCGACAAAGTTGAAGAAAAAGACGATGTTTTAGTGAAAGACGATCCCAGACGAAGCAAGAACTTTGTCTACTTGGCTTACAATAAGCCGAGGGGCATCATAACTCACAGCGCCCAAAAAGGCGAAAAAGAAATCGGCGCCATCATAAATTATCCGGTTCAGCTTTTCCCGGTCGGACGGCTCGATAAGGATTCGAGCGGACTTATTATTTTGACCAATGATGGGCGGATAACGGATCGGATGCTCAATCCCGAGTATTGCCATGAAAAAGAATATATCGTTATTGTCGATAAAAAAATCACTCCGTCTTTTTTGAAAAATATGGCTGAAGGAATCGCGATTGGAGATTATAAGACAAAGAAATGCAAAGTTGAAAAATTAGGCGATTTCAGTTTTTCTATCGTTCTGACTGAAGGAAAAAAGCACCAGATCAGGCGCATGTGCGAATCACTTGGGAAGGTAGTTTTGAAGCTGAAAAGGATGCGGGTTATGAATATCGAACTTTGTGGTCTCAAAGCCGGACAATTTAGGAAAATCGAAAACGAAGAATTGGAAGCATTTCTGAGAGAAGTCGGGATTATTTCGGGATGATTTGTTTTTAAATCATTATTATTTATGAAAAAGGAAAGAGTTGCCGTGGCTATGTCCGGAGGAGTGGATTCTTCTGTTTCGGCTTTGCTTTTGAAAAAGCAGGACTATGATGCTCATGGATTTTTTATGAAATTTTGGTCGGAACCGGCATGCGGAAAAGACCTGGAAAACAGCTATTGTGACAGCGAATCATTGGAAAAAGCTAGGAAAATAGCCGATAAAATCGGCATTCCTTTTCACGTCATCGATGCCCAAAAAATATTCAAAAAAACTGTCGTGAATTATTTTATCGATGGTTACAAAAATTTGGAAACGCCCAATCCATGCGTGATTTGCAATCAATTTGTGAAGTTTGGATGGTTTTTGGATTTCGCCGAAAAACTTGGTTTCCCAAAAATTGCCACCGGACATTACGTCCGGATAAAAAAAGATAATGATAAGATTCATCATCTTCTGCAAGGAAAAGATGAGACGAAAGACCAGAGCTATTTTTTGTGCCGGCTGAATCAAAGTCAGCTATCAAAAATTATTTTTCCGGTGGGAAACATGACGAAAATTGAAGTGAAAAAAATTGCCGAAAAAAATAATCTTTCGTTTAAAGATAAAAAAGAGAGCCAGGAAATTTGTTTTATAAAAGACGGGAGCTATCAGGAATTTCTAAAAAGGCAATTGCCAAAAAAATATTTCTGTCCGGGAAATATTTTGGACACAAAAAACAAAAAGATCGGAGAGCATCAGGGACTTTTGAATTATACGATCGGACAGCGAAAAGGCATCGAGCCAAGAGGAATCAAAAATGAAAACAGGAGGCCTTCCTATGTCATAAAACTTGAAAAAAAAGGCAACAATCTCATTGTTGGGGAGGGAAAAGAAATTCTCAGAAAAAGCATGAAAATTAAAAATATCAGCTGGATTTCCAAAGAAGCGCGAAAAAAAGCTTTATTAAAGGTAAAAATCCGCTATAGAAGTGCTCCGGTTTCTTGCCGGATAAAATTTAGCAGAAAAAATAAAGGGGAGGCAGAAGTAGAATTTATAAAGCCCCAGCGAGCAATTACTCCCGGTCAATTCGCGGTTTTTTATTCGGCGAAGGAAGTTCTGGGAAGCGGAGTGATTTTTAGTTGAAAAATGATACCAAAAAAGTACTCAAAAAGAGTCCCGGAAGGGCTCTTTCTTTGTTGGGTTAAAATCCCGCATTTCGGCCAAAAACGGCTGTTGACAAAAACCTTTTTTTTCATGCTAATTTATGCTAAAATTTAGGCAGGTTTGAATAAAATAATTAACCATGAAACTGGATCAAGATTCTGAGCAATAGAAGTTGTTTTATTGTTTGGTTTTGGCTATAGAAAATAAAAAAATAATATCATGCAATCGCCGTTTTTAAAAATAGAACAAATACAAAATAATCCGAACATATCTCAGGAGCAAGGAGGAGCTGCACCTCCAGTTTCCAATGAAAGAAATCCTATCGTGGAGATACGAGACCTTAGCGTAGTTTTTTTCCCGGGAAAATCCAATGAGGCTACGGCTATCGAGAACATATCGCTTGAAATATATCCGGAAGAGTATGTCATATTTTTTGGTCCATCGGGATGCGGAAAATCTACGGTTTTAAATATCATTGCTGGACTTGAAGTTCCGTCAAAAGGATTGGTCTTGGTCGGGGGACAGGATCTTTCAAAACTCAGTTCAATGGAAATGGCCAAATTCCATCGCAAAAAAACCGGCATGATTTTTCAAGTTTTCAATCTTATCCCGACACTCAATGTTTTGGACAATGTTCTCCTTCCGCAAATTTTTGAAAGAATAAAATCCACGAAAAGAAAAGAAATCGGCCGAATATTTTTGAAAAAGCTTGGATTGAGCGCTTTAGAAAAAAGACTTCCCCAGGAACTTTCCGGCGGTCAGCAGCAGCGTGTCAGTATTGCTCGGGCGCTGATAAACGACGCGCCTATTATTCTAGCTGATGAGGCGGTTGGAAACTTGGATAGTATAGCAGCGGAAAATGTTTTGGAAATTTTGAATAATCTGAACATGCAGGATAAAAAAACAATCATCTCGGTTACTCATAATCCTGAACATCTTTTTTATGCCGATCGGGTGTTTTATATGAGAGACGGAAAAATAATTAAGGTCGAAGTGAATGAAAAGAGAAAAAGGCTGAAAGGACAGAGTGAGGACGGAGGGATTAAGAAAATCAGGACGGAGCTCGATCTTTTGCTCCAGGCTTTTCCGGATCTGACTTCGATGCAGCTTCATGTTATGCTGGCGCCCTTCAAAGCCAAGATGCTGGTTGCCTATCTGCTTAGCAATTTTGAGTCTGAGGAGATAAAAATATTTGAACAACATGTAACGGAGAGGCTTTTGGAAAAGACGACGAGAGAGCAGCTTTTTCATACGCTTAACTCGCCTCCGGAAGAGGGAGGAATGGGGCTCAATCTGAATACTGCCAGGAAATTTTCCAACATAATCGAAGAGGTTGTTCAAAAAGGCGACTTCATCCAGAAAGAAACTCCGCATATGAAGGAAAATGAAATTGATCCGATCAGGGAAACGGTTAATGAAATCAGAAAGACGCTTCTGCTCGGATATGGCGGCGAGCTTACTCTCGGCCAAGTCGAAGCTCTTAACAAAGGAATCGAATACAGGATTTTTAGCAAAATAAGCCGGCGGGAATTTCAGGAATTTCTTGATCGTCCGTTTGAAAAAGGCGGCGCGGGATTTAATGCTAGGAGTGCCAGGAATCTTTCTCGAAAACTGGAAATCATCATGCTTATGAAATTTGGGAAAGGCGGAGAAAAAATTAATTAAAGACGAAATAAAATAAAAAATGTTTATCAGGGATAACATAAGTCTGGCAACAAGAAATTTTAAAACGAGAAAACTCAGGACATTTCTTACGGTTCTTGGCATCAGCATAGGAATCGGAACTACATTATTTCTGGTTTCTTTAGGGTATGGGCTTCAAAAAGTCCTTTTGGAAAAAATTGCAAAATCCGACGCGCTTCTGACACTTGACGTCGCTCCTTCCAATTCGTTGGTCATAAAAATAGACAAGAAAGTGGTCGAAGACCTTTCTGTGATTCCCAATGTCGTGGAAGTGAGTGCCTTGCAGATAGTTTTATCCCAAGTCAAGGCGGATGATGTGACCAGCAATGTAAAATTGAGCGCGGTAGAAAATTCTTTTTTTCGGCTGGGAGGCATTGAATTTTTAAAAGGAAAAAAATACGAAGAGAATAATGACAAGAAAATAATATTGTCAACCGGAGCACTGACATCGCTCGGAATCGATAATTTCGAAGAAGCGCTGGGCAAAGAAGTTTATATAACGCTTATAATTTCTAAGGAAAATCAAGTGGGCAACAATGATATTGCCGCGGAAAATGAAATGATTCCTCTCGTTGAAAAATTTGAAATTTGCGGAATAGTAGATGATCTTTCAGAAAGTTCGGGATTTATTCCAGGCGCTTGGGTGACCAGTGTTGCTCCGGATTATTATGATGAGGTCAAAGTTAAGATAGGGAATCAGAGGGATCTGGAAGCGGTGCGCAGCGCAATTTCGGAAAAAGGTTTTACTGTTTTGGCTCTCACGGATACGGTTGATCAAGCCAACAAGATTTTTTCTATCATTCAGATTATTCTCGCACTTTTCGGCATAGTAGCTCTTGCCGTTTCCGCTATCGGAATGTTCAACACTATGACTATCGCGCTTCTCGAAAGGACTAATGAAATCGGAATCATGAAAGCGATCGGAGCTTCGAAAAAAGAAATCTTGCTCATTTTTCTGACAGAATCAATTCTTATCGGATTTTTGGGAGGAGTCGGAGGAATCATAGTTGGTTTCGTCGGATCTGAAACAATAAATTATATATTTAATTTTCTGGCAAGGAATCTGGGTGGCCAACCGGTTGATATTTTCTATACACCTCTTTGGTTTATAGGATTCATAATAATTTTTTCAACTCTCGTTGGATTTTTTACCGGAGTTTATCCCGCTTCAAGAGCTGCAAGACTCAATCCTCTGGTGGCTCTGAGGTATAAATAAAAGTCGAAAAATAAAAATTTTGAAATGATTTTTTCTCGGATAAAACTGAATCATAAAATCAACAGACTGAGCATGGTTGTTTTGATTTTGTTTTTCTTTGCCGGTAATTTTTATCCGAAAAATGCTTATGCTAATCCCGTCATAACGGATGCCCGCAGTTCCGATGTCACCAACATTACTGCAAGAATAACCTGGACAACTGATACAAATTCTAATTCCTATGTTGACTATGGTGAAACGAATGCCTACGGTAGCACGCGCGGAAACGCTGGCGATAGCGTTACGAGTCATCGTATCGATCTCGACGGTCTGGAAGAAGGCCATACTTATTTTTTTAGAGTGAGATCAACAGATGGAGATGGGGAAACTATAAGTGATAACGATGGAGCCGGCTATTCATTCAGCACCAACGAAGGCGTAGCCATAAGCAGCGTGAGATTGGCTGAAGTTACCAATTCTTACGCAACGATTACTTGGAATACCAATATTAATACCTATGCTTATCTGGCTTATGGAAGCACTTCCGCGTATGGACAGCTGATTGGAAATGAGGATGATTATGTTTCAAGTCATAGTATGACTGTCGCCGGTTTAGCAGCGGGCGTTACAAAACATTATCGGCCAAGAGCTAAAGATCTGGATGGAAACATCTATTTGTATACAGCTGATTCGACTTTTACTACAGGCGCGCCGTATTTGACATCTTTCACTTCTTCGACAGTTAATGGAACCTATGGACCGGCAGAAAATGTGAATATCACTGCCAATTATACTGATAGCAGTGGAAATAACATAGGCATTGGATCATCAGTTGTTGTTCTTTTGAACACGGGCGTTCAGGTCACTCTTGACAACATTGGAATCGGAGGCAGTACTCTTTATGGAACTTATGCTATTGGCGCGACAGGATCCGGTGAAAATACCAGCGATCTGTATGTTTCTTCGATAGTTTCTCAAAATGTTTGTGACACCAATAATTATTGCCATACCGGACTTACTATGCCGTCCACGAATATTTCTGACGGATCAGACATTACCATTGATACCACGGCTCCGATTCTTTCGTCTGTCCTTCCGGCAGATTCGTCATACATAAACAGCGTCACGACAAGTTCGGATATTTCCTACACTCTTTCTGAAAGCTTGGAAAGTGGTACGATAGAAATTGAAAGAACTTCCGGTCCGGCAGATGTCGGTTCGCCACATACCTGTGTTCTTAATGGAGCCGATCTAAGCAGTGGAGCACATGATAATTTTGATACCACAAATTGTTCCGGCGGGGCGATAACTTTGGTTGACGGAGCGGTATACACTTTCAGGTTTGATGGGACTGATCCGGCTGGAAACGATGCCAGTCAGATAATCCGAACCGGAGTGACTTTTGAAACTACTCCGGCCAGCCTTCAATCTTTCACATCAGCAACATCAGATGACACATATGGACCGGGCAGAAATATAAACATCACAGCGGCTTATGACAAAGATCTTTATCCCGGATCCACTATAACAGTGAGCTTGGGTACCGGAAGTACAGAAGTCCAAGTTGTCTTAGGCACTATTTCTGAAAGCACAAAACTTATTGGAACTTATCACATCGGTTCTACTGGCTCAGGGCAAAACTCCCCTGATTTGGCAGTTTCAGCGATAAACAGCCATAATGCTGTTGATCGGGCGGGAAACATCCAAAGCGGAACCGGTCTTCCGCCGACAAATATAAATAACGGATCTAACATCATCATCGATACTACCCCTCCAAGCGCGGCTACTTACACCGAATTTATAACTGATCCTATCAACAATTCGAATAAAAATAATGTGACGCTCAGAGTTGAAGGAGAAGCTGGGGCAGTAATAGTTTATACTATTGATAATTCAAATCCGCCCGAATCTCCCTATGTTTTCGATGCGAGCAATACGATGCCTCCGGGTGGATCAATCGACATTACCGGAATAGATGTATCCAGCCTGGGTGACGGAACGCTGACTGTTTTTGTGCATCTTCGGGATTACGCTGAAAATTCAAGCGATGACATAATCGATACGGTCATAAAAGACACGGCCGTACCGACTTTTTCAATCCAATATTATTCCGATTCGGGACTCACGAATTCATTGGGCAACAATCCAAGCTTGAAAGAAGGGACATATTACATGAAAATATCTTCCAATGAATCGTTGGGAGCTGGCGGAACGGAACCACCGACGATAAATATTGCGGCGCAAGGATCAGCTAATGATGTGTCGGGCGGAACGACTGAATATGTAAGCGGAAATGATTATAGATACACCAGAACCATTTCCTACGACGCAGGAGCAGACGGGACGGTTTTTGAAAATATTTCAATTTCCGGAACCGATGCTTCCGGAAATACGGCAACAAATACTGATCCGACAGACGAATCGTCCCGCGCGGCCTACACGGATACTATCCAGCCGGCCGTCAGCGCCGGAAGCGTAGCTCTTGATTATGCTAAGGCCGGAACAGCTCCCATTTCATTGACTTTTAATGAGCCCATAGATCAATCAGTTTCGCCAACGGTAATAGTAACCAAATCGGATAGTTCCGATCTGACTGCTTCTGGAAATTATGGCGATTCGACTCACTGGTCCGGTTCAGTCACCATTTCCTCGGGCGATGCCAATGGAACAGCTACTTTGAAAGTCAACGGCGCGAAAGATCTGGCGCAAAACCAGATGGATGCCAACAGCAATGTCGATACTTTTATCATTGATACTTCTGCTCCGACTTTTAATATCGTAGATGGGACAGAAACTACTCCGGTAAAAAACGATACGATTAATATCGGCGTAGGAGACACCGGTGGATCAGGTCTAGTTTCTCAATTTTATGGCTTCAGTTCAGACGCGACATGTGACGAAAATGACACGATTGGCACCGTGTTTGTCAGTGGATCCGACTTTTCTATTTCCGGAAATCATAGCGATTATCTTTGCGTAAAGGCAACTGACAATGCCCTAAATATTGCGTATGAAACTGTCGGCCAGCTCCATGTTGACAACACGGCTCCGACAATAACCAACATCGATTCATTGCATGCTGATGGATATTTTAAGGCGAATGAAGTGATAGCCGTCGACCTTTATTTTTCCGAAAATGTAACTTCAGCCGGAACTGTTCCGGTAACATTTGACAGTGGTGGTCAATGCTCTTTCACTGTTACCAATGCGAGCAGTGCATCTTGCAGTTATACTGTTCTGACCGGAGAAAATAGCAGCGATTTAAATGTCTCGAATATTTCCGGTACGATCAAAGATCAAGCGGATAATGATATGATAAATTTTAATCCTGCTACTAACTTGGCTGACAATAAAGCCATTATGATTGATACCGTTGCTCCTTCAATCGGAATAACATCTCCTACTGCCGGCTCTACCGTGAAAGGAAACGCCACAATTACATTTACTGATAGCGAAATAACAGACCCTAAGTGTTCGGTTGATAATTCAAATTGGGTGAGCTGTATCAGTACCACTACAAAAATGAGCGATCTTACGGGATGGGCCGGACTTTCTGAGGGAAATTTCACTCTTTACATCAAAGATACGGATTTAGCGAACAATGTCGGATCTATAAGTCAAATTATTTCCAAAGATACGGTGGCTCCGACTTTGTCCTACGTGACCTCTGATCACGTGGATGGAACATTTTCAACCGGAGAATCGATTGATATAGATATTCATTTCAACGAAGCAGTCACTTCTACCGGCAGTGTGACTATAAATTTGGAAACGGGCAGCACTGACAGAAGTTGCACCTTCACGATGCTAAACTCGACTATGGGCACGTGCAATTATGTGATTCAGGCCGGAGACACTTCTGATGATTTGAACAATAAGGATATCATAGGGACAATCTATGACCAGGCGGGAAATCCTATGACTGATTTTTATCCGCCAACCGGAGAATATCTCGAGAATCATAAAAATATAGCCATAGACACTAACGCGCCGACGATTATCGACGCAACTTCAGATAAGCCTGATGCTACGTATCTTGAATCAGATACGATTGACATTGATGTGACTTTTTCGGAAAATGTTACTTCTACCGGCTATGTTACGGTTACGCTGGATTCCGGCGGAAGCTGTACATTTACAATTTCTAATTCCAGTTTCGGAACTTGCGATTATCTTATTCTTGATGGCCAGAATTCAGCCGACCTGAATGTTTCCAATATCTCAGGAGTCCTAAGGGATGAACCCGGAAATTTGCTGACCAATTATGCTGTTGCTACCAATTTATCCGACAATAAAAACATCCAGGTAGACACTACCATTTTCGGGCGACCCACGATCACTAATGTCACATCGGATCATGCAGACGGATTTTTCAAGGCTGGCGAAGTAGTTGACATTGATTTCACTTTTTCTGAGCCGGTAAATTCAACCGGAAATGTCGCGGTGGCTTTGAGCAGCGGAGGCAGCTGCACCTTTTCTGTTTCGGCTTCTGACGTAGCTTCTTGTAATTACACAGTGCTCCAAGGAGAAAACGCTATCGATCTTAATGTTGATCTTGTCGCCGGAACAATCAAGGATCTTGCCGGTAACGCGATGAATGAATTTGCTCCGGTTATTAACTTAGTATCAACTAAAGATATAAATATTGATACGACTGCTCCTAATGCTCCAACTGTGGCACTAACTGATCCGATCACAGAAGACAATAAGACCAGTGTTGAGCTTAGCGGAGCCGGAGAAATCGGTGCCTCGGTTAATTTTTCCATTGATGATACGAATTCAGGAACGGCTGCCATAACCGGAAGCGGGACTGTAAATGAATACGGAACTTATACTATTTCAGGAATCGATGTCAGTTCGCTTGATTCTGGAGATGTTACAGCTACGGTTTATCTGACAGATGCGGCAGGCAACCAGAGCCTTTCCGGAACGGACACGGCAACTAGCCAGGTCGTGAGACCTACGATAACAAGCATAGATTCTGATCATTTGGATGGTAGTTTTAAGGCAGGAGAAACAATCGACATCGATCTTGCTTTTTCGGAATACGTCACTTCAACCGGAAATGTGACGGTAACTCTGGAAACCGGAACAACTGATAGATCTTGCACGTTTACAATTTCAAATTCCAACATAGGATCATGTTTTTATACTGTGCAATCAGGGGACACTTCGAGCGATCTTGATGTGAAAAGCGTTGCAGGCGATATCAGAAGCCAAGTCGGAGTAACGATGATAAATTTCTCACCTTCTACTAATTTGGCGGATAATAAAGCGATAATAATTGACACTTCAGCTCCTAGTGCTCCGACAATTACGCTTCTTGATCCGATAACAAACGCAAATAAAACAGCTGTGACAATAACTGGAACTGGAGAAGCTAATGCTGTCGTAAATTATTCTATTAATGACACGAAGTCCTATACAAATTTTGTGGCAGGAACCGGATCAGTCGATCCAAGCGGGAATATCAATCTGACCGCAATCGATCTGAGCTCGCTTGACGGAGGAGTCATAACTGCGACAGTCACATTGTCCGATGCCGCCGGAAACCAAAGTCCGGAAGCTACTGATACCGCTACTAGCAATGTAGTGAGGCCGAGCATAACCAGCATAACCTCGAATCATGCCGATGGAAGTTTCAAAGTCGGGGAAACTATTGACATTGACCTGACATTTTCAGAAGCCGTAACTTCAAGCGAAGTAACAGTGACTCTTGAAACCGGAGCAACAGACAGGTCGTGTACATTTTCTGTTTCTAGCTCAGCTACCGGATCTTGCGATTATATTGTTCAAGCCGGGGATAGTTCTGCTGATTTAAATGTTTTTCAGGTGTCGGGCACAATTACAAATGCGGATGGAAATACGATGATTAATTTCACCCCGACAACCAATCTGGCAGGCAATAAGAATATCGTAATCGATACTTCCGCTCCGACGCTTTCGAGCTTTACTTCGTCAAAAGCCAACGGAACTTACGGGCCGGCCACCAGTATAAATATTACCGCCAATTATAACGAAACTTTAGCAGTGGGATCTACGGTTGTTGTAATGCTCGATACAGGCATCCAGGTGACCCTTGCCACGATAAGTGATAATACAAAACTTACCGGAAATTACACAGTGGGAGCGACCGGATCAGATGAGAATTCAGACGATTTGACCGTTTCTTCTGTTGTTAGTCAAAATGCTTGTGATGCAGCCGGAAATTGCCAAACCGCAACGAGTCTTCCTGCGTCGAATATTTCCGATACATCACAAATTGTGGTGGACACGATTCCGCCCGAGTTCATAAATATTCTTCCCGCCAGCTCGAGCAACATAAACAGCGTAACGACTGACTCGGATCTTTATTATGCTCTTTCCGAGGACTTGTCATCGGGAACCATAACTATAACTCGAACAGCTTGGGCGGAAGATTCAGGCTCTCCGCACGTATGCATACTTCAAGGCAATTATCTCCTTCAAGGCGACCATGACAGGTTCGATACTTCTAATTGCGTCGGTGGATCAATTGATCTTGTGGTTGGTGCTATGTATACAATGACCTATGAGGCAGAAGACCTTTATGGAAATATTGCCAGCGAACAAACAAGAACCGGCATAACTTTCGGAATGGATACGAGCGGACCGGTAATTTCGGGTGTGACAGTAGGCTCAATAGATTCTTCCTCAGCTATAATTACTTGGACAACCGATGAAAATTCTAGCTCGCTCATCGATATCGGCAATGACTTGACTTATGGAAGAACAGAAGGAAATCTCGAGGACAATGTAAAAAATCACAGCGTAACCGTGACGAATCTCAATCCTGGAGAAACCTATCTTTTCAGGGTCCGCTCCAGGGATATAGCCGATCATGAAACAGTTGATGATAATACGGGAGTCGGCTATGAATTTACAACCAATGCTCTTGCCACAATTACCGGAGTCGAAGTTAAAAACATAACTGCAACTGCTGCGACTGTAACTTGGAATTCCGATACCAATGCCTATTCATATATCAATTACGGAACAACGGAAAGCTACGGCATTATAATCGGAAAGGAAGACGCGGTAACAAAAACCCATAGCATAACGATTGCCGGTCTGACACCGGGCACTAAATATTATTTCAGAGCCAGAGTGAAAGATATAAGCGGAAATTACAGCTTGGGATCAAGCGGATATTTTTCGACTTTGGCGGAAGGAGAGGCAGGAACCGGAGAAACCGCTCAGTCTCCTTCAATCTCATCAATTAAATCTTCAAACGGAGATAACGGTTCAGTCACAATAAGCTGGAAAACAAACAAAGATTGCAACGGGATGGTGCGCTTTGGGCTTGATAAAAAATATGGCCAGTCGGCGGGTGAAGACGCTACAATTTATGATTCCGCTGAATTTTTAACAAAACACGAAGTCATAATTTCCGATTTGCTTTCAAACACTACTTATCACTATGCCGTTGTTTCATATGATTCAGTCGGAAATATTGTTGTTTCAGGGGACAAAACTTTTAAAACTCCGGAACTTTCCTCCATTTCATCAGTAAAAGTGACTGATACAACATTGGATTCCGCAACTATCATTTGGGAAACAGCCGATCCGGCCACTTCAACTGTCGATTATGGATTGACTGTAGCATATGGAGAGCAGAAAAAAAATTCCACTGAAGAGAATATGCACAAAGTGGAACTAACTGGTCTTCAGGCCGGAAAGACCTATCATTTCCGAGTGAATGCTCAAAACAAGGATAATACTTCCATTTCTTCAGACGATTATGTTTTTGCGACTATTCCAAAGCCGGTGATGGGAAACTATACCATCGGAGAAATTACGGATTCCCAAATCACGCTGGAATGGACGACAAATGTTGAAACCGATTCAATGGCCAGTTTTGTAAACAAAAACAACCCTGAGGAAAAAGGCGAGCAAGGAAATTCAGATATGGTAACTAGCCATAGAGTGACCCTTTCTGGACTTAATGAAGGGACGGATTATGACATCCGGATCAGCGGAACTGATGTCAACAAAAATTCTTTTGAATCGGATCAGTTTTCCGTCACGACCTTCAAAGATACAACTGCGCCTGAAATATCTCAGATAAACACCGAATCGTCGCTTATTGGAGGAAAAGAGGAAAAAGTGCGGTCGATAGTATATTGGAAAACTAACGAAGGCGCCACTTCACAGGTTGTCTTTGATTCAAAAAAGGGAAGCGAAGTGGCAGCCTACTCTCAAATTTCAAAAGAAGATGGTAATTTTTCAACCAACCATGTGGTTGTTCTCACAAATCTCAATTCCGGATCTGTCTATTATTTTATGGTCGTATCAAAAGATAAAAGCGGAAACGAATCTCATTCGGAAGCTTTTTCTCTCCTTACGCCCAGAAAAGAAAAATCGATAATCCAGATGATTATTGCCAATTTTGAAGAAACATTCGGATGGATGAAAAAAATGAAAAGCAATTAAAAAATTTATTTTCAAAAATACTATGACTAAAAAAAATATGGATTTTGTTCCGATAAGGCATCCGAAAAAATTTCATAATATTTCCCTAAAAAGGGTGGATAAGTGTGAAAGGGCTTTCAAAAGGCGCATCTTATCTATTTTTACGCCGAGAACCTGGCTTGTCATCTCCATAATATCAATGATTGTTTTAGTTCTCTGTTTTGTAAGCTATCGGCTGTATTTTCATGAGAAATGGCTTGATTTAAACTATAAATGGGGAATGGAAAACTTATCAAAAGGAAAATTTGACAAGGCTTCTAAAAATTTTGAAACTGCTACGGCTGGAAAAAATGAAACCGAAGCGATTTATAAGCTGGCTGTTTCAAAATATAACCAGAAAGATTATAGCGGTGCCGAGGAGGCCTACAAGGAGGTCATCGCTAAGGATTCAGGAAATTCTGCTGCTTATAACGGGCTTGGAAATCTCTATCGCGACGAAAAAAATTATCAGGCAGCCGAGGATTATTACAAAAAAGCGATTGCATCGGCAAATTCATATGTGATCGCGTATTCCAACTGGGCGATCATGCTCATGGATAATGGGAAGATAGAGGAAGCCAAGAAGGTTGTTTTGGAAGGGGTCAAAAAAAGTCCCGGAAATCAAGAGCTCCAGAACTTAAAAAAAATATTAGAAGAATAATAATTAAATAATTAATCAATATTTAAATTTATGGATAACAGCCAAGATATAAAAATAGATAATTATTACAAGAGAAACAAAAAAATTATCCTGTTGTTGGGGGTGTTTTTCGCAGTTATACTGGTCAGTATTTCTTTTATTGTTTTGTCTGTACGGGAAAAATCAAAACAAAAAAATCCGGAAGCCACGCAAATCGAAAACCAGCCAAAGGGGAATGCGGATGCCGGCAGTTCCAATAAAATTCCTGCCAGCCAGAAAGATGCCAGGCTTTTCATGTTTTTTGAAGATAGTAACAAACTCATCGATAAGCAGCTTTTTACACTGCCAAATGATTTTTATAATGAAAATGTAGCTGGCATCGAAAATAGCATAGAATATAAGAATGATAACCTTTATATAATAAGAAGGACGGATGGCTTGGGAGCAAGCGAACTTTGGAGATATGGAAAAAGAGATTCTTTCGGAAGAACTCCGGAAGGCGTGCGGCTTTATTCCGGAGAAATATCTAAATTCAGTGTTTCTGCGAAAGGAAAATATATAGCCATAACAACCGCGTCTGATAAAAAACAATTGATTATAATCGATCAGGATGGGAGTATCATGAAAGAATATAACACTAAAGACTTGGAATATTTGGATGAAAGAGGCGAGCCATTTTGGTTTGACCTTTGGGACTGGACAGTGGACGAGAAAGAATTTTGGGGAACGCTTGGAAACAAGCCTATCTCGGAAGCAGTTTTCAAAATTAGTTCTAGCAGCTGGGAGATAAGCAAATATAATGTTCCATTTGACCAAGAATGGGATCTCAATGTAAACAGCAAAAAAATAGTTTATTCCGATTGTCCGGTCATCCGCGACAGCGATACATCGGATACTTTCAGGAGCAGTGAAACAAAAGTCAATCTGATGATTTATGATATTATCAGCAGTCAAAATTCAACACTTGAAACGGCTATTGCGAAATGTTTCAATCCCAAATGGATCAACGGACAAGTCATTGAATACAATAATCCGGGTGGCAATGGAAGAACGAGTAAGATAATAGGCCAATAGCATGATAAAAAGACGGCTTATCGGACAACGTAAGATACGCATATAGTATTGACAAATAAACCGATTGGCAGTAAATTATGCAAAATGGAAGACGTTCTTCCATTGGGGGAGATTTCTCCCGAAGTACCTTTCATTGCTAGCTCAAGCCGGAATGTGCAGTTTTCAAAGGACTGGATTTTTATCAACAATCCAAAGCTTAAAAAAAACAAGGGCAATCTCTCAAAAGAAAAACTATGAAAGGGAGGGCATCATAGCCGCGATTAATGAGAGAATTAGAGAAAAATAATCTGCGCGGGGGAGAACGGCAAGCAGTACCAGCCTTGAGATCAGGAGCACGATACAAAGCTTGAGCGCTTTATGTTTTGAGGAGTTTAGAAATGCAGAAATTAAACAATCCCGTATTGGATTGGGGATGGAAGCATCTCATTCCCAAAACCTGGCCAGCTATTGTTTGGACATTCTTCGTACTGTTCAGTCTGGTTGGTTCCTATTATTATTTCAAGGCAGGAACAGGAACTCCGTATCGAGAGAAAGTCGTTTTTGAAAACCCACTGAAATATCCTGCTAGGATCATACCGGCCAAATTGGATCTGGGAGAGAGCCTGTTTTCAGGCAAGAAAGCAATTTCTGTAGAAATTTCAGTCAAGGACTTTGATGAGAAAAAGTTTCCGCTGATTTTTATGGAAACGGATGCAGCCAATTTGGCGTTGTGCTTTTGGGGCATTGATGATCAGGGAATTTTCCATTTTTCCAGATTTTCGGTTGATTCTAAAGATCGCGCATTTCTGGAGATTACGAACGTTTCCTTTTCTCCAGATTTCCGGAAAATGGAAATTGGCTACGCGGTCAATATGGAGCTATTGCTGAGAGTATGGTTTATCGGGATGTTGTATCTTTCAGTTATTGCTTTGCTCTTTGCATGGCTGAATATTTTTATGAAAATAAGGGATTATGGCAAGAGCTTAGCTGAATGGAAAAAAGAGCGTAAAAATACTTAAGGTAAAAGCAATGATTTCAAAAAAACCGGCCATGGAAAAAGCCGGTTTTCATTTTGCGAAAACTTGCGCGCCTAAAAAATAGTTGATATAATTAAAATACAACTGAATAGAAAATTATCCAGAGTGATGGGGAGAGCACTGGCTCATTGATCCATCCGGCAACCGCTCCAAATTGACAATTGGAGAAAGGTGCCACTTCCAGCTTCGCGTCTGTCGGAAATATTTCTGACGGATGCCGGGGAGAGATAAAAGGTCGATTTTATATTATCTCTTTTTTCCCGAAAAGGGATTTTTTAATTTTTAAAAAAATTTATGTTCAACAAACTCAAAAATTACACAGTAGAAAGCGTCACATCCGGCCATCCGGACAAAGTTTGCGATCAGATATCCGACGCCATTTTAGATGCCTGTCTTAAGCAAGATCCTAAAAGCCGTGTGGCAGTGGAAACCTTTGGTGGCCACGGGTCACTGGTCATCGGCGGAGAGGTGACGACAAACGCTAATGTCGATTTTGCCCAAATCGCCAGGCAAGTCTATAAAAATATCGGCTATGATCAGGATCTTGATATTTCAGTGAAGATCGTAAAACAGTCTCCGGACATTGCTATAGGAGTTGAAACTGGTGGAGCAGGAGACCAGGGGATTATGTACGGCTATGCGACGGATGAAACGGAAGATTTGATGCCGGATTCAGTGGTGAAAGTGCATGCTTTGGCAAAAAAGCTCGAAGAACTCAGGAAAAATAATCTGGAATTTTTTTGGCTCAGGCCGGACGGAAAAACCCAAATTACAGTCGAGAATGGAAAAATAAAAACGGTGCTGGTGAGTTGTCAGCATGATGAAATCATTGAGAACGGACAAATTCGCGATCAAATCATAAAAAATGCAATTGTTCCAATAATTGGAGACATATCTGGAATTGAAATTCTCGTCAATCCTACTGGCCGGTTTGTCCAAGGCGGTTTCGAAGCTGACACCGGACTGACCGGAAGGAAAATAATGGTCGACACCTATTGCGGCCTGGTTCCGCATGGCGGAGGCGCTTTTTCCGGAAAGGATGCGACTAAAGTCGACCGGAGCGCTGCCTATATGGCGCGGTTTGTAGCCAAACAGCTCGTCGCGAGAGGTCTGGCCAAAGAGTGTCTCGTTAGCGTAGCTTATGCTATCGGGAAAGCGGAGCCGCTGATGGTGGAAGCAGTCAATGAAAAAGGAGAAAGCTTTTCGGAAAAAGTGAAAAAAGAATTTGATTTCCGGCCGCAAGCGATCATTGAGCGTCTCAATCTGCGTTCACCGATTTTCCAGCCGACAGCTGCCTACGGCCATTTTGGGAAAAAGGATCTGCCTTGGGAGCAGATAATCTAGTTTTTTTCGCGAGCATTTTTCTGTTTGATTTATAAATATTTTCATGGTATCAATATAAGCAGTTCTAATTTTTTGCATAAACTTCAGAAAGAGGCAAGGCATAAAGGAGAGAAAATGATTGAGAAAAAACTCAAGGAGCTCGAAGAGGTACTGCTTAAAAAGTTCACATCGATGACTATTTCAGTGAATGGCGATCCATTTCCAAATTCTCCGGATTATGTTCTCACTTCCATTCGTCGCTTGAAAACGGTTGAGTTTGGTCCGGAAGAATACATCCTCTTTGGCCGATTGATCGAATGGTGTTATGGCCAAGGGATAATCAATGGAGAAGAAGCTCGCCTTTTCGGTACGTTTTAGACGAAAAGCCCTTGTTAGAATAATTTCGGCAGGGGCTTCTTCTTTTTTTAGAGATTGATAGGGTGGATTCTTGACATTTAGCGAGAAAAATATAATAATTCCGGGTCAAGTTGTTTGACAATAAAATATCGATAAAATTCTGAAAAAAGGCTGAAAAATGAGGGAACAAGGGTAGCAAATTAAAAATTGAATTAATCTGACACTGAGAATCAACAAAAGGAGAATAGTATTGGAATTTTTGATTCCCGCTTAAAAATCTCGAGAAGGAGGGGGTTTCGCATGAAAAAGCTTCCATTTGCAGATTGGTTTTCCGGAGGTGAAGAAATCAACGGCTATACGACCGCACGAGGATTTCGGATCCGATTTCATAATCGATCTTTCGTGTGCGGTGGTTTAGAGGATAAGTTTATCGATGACGATGTGGATTGGGCGTTCGCTTTTTTATTCTGTGGTGGCGTCTTGCTTTTTGGATGCACTCTCTATCTCGTGAATGCGAGATATGCAGAAGTGTTTTCGGGAATGATACCTTCCAATTTGTTTTGGACGGGGGTCATAAAGACTATTGTTTTAATTCTTGTGGTCATTCATTCTTTCGTAATGAGCGGGGCATTGTTCGTGATTTTGACCGTGATGGCATTTCGATTAGTCGCGACAAGAATAGAAAGGGAGTATCATGCCTGTGAACATAAAGTGATCCATCTCATAATTTGCGGATCTGAAATCACGCTTTCCAATTTGGCGCGCATGCCCCGCACTGCTTTCGCCTGTGGGACAACAACTCCAGTGGGGTTGAGCTGGATCATTTTCACAATTGCGATCGGAATCCTTTTTCCTTCCTGGTATATGGTGCTGGGATTCATCATTTGTCCATTTTTGTGCCTGTTTCTTTCGTGGTTCGTCCAATTTTTTTTCACGACTGCCGAACCGTCCGAGGAACGGCTCGAGGAATCCCTCGCAGTGGCAAAGATGATTAATGTTTGGCGGATTGCGGATGGCCAGAATAAAAAGATGGAATTGGTTCACAACTGACCAATATCAAAGCACTATCACCTGAAAAGGGCAGATCTCTAACGAGAGTTGCCCTTTATTTTTTGCAAAAATTTATCTTACCGCTTGCAGGTTTAAAAACTTTTGACCGAAAAACAGCCTGGGTGTATAATTCTAAATCAGAGGTAAAAAATAATTCATCCCCCACCACTTTTTCACTCGGCTAAAGGCCGGAAATGCAAAAAGTGAAAAAGTGGTGGGGGATAAAACACACAATGAAAAAAATATTATTCGCGGCTATTTTAGTCGGGTGTTTTTTTATAGCCAAACCGGCTTTTGCCACAGGAGAATCAGGAAGACTGACGGTTTGGCAGGATATTTGGGACGCAATCAATGATCTTAAAAATCAGGTGATCAGCATCCAGGGTGAGCAAAGTGCCCTAAAAAGAGATATGGTATCCGGCCTTGCTTGCTGGGACATCAATGGAAACGGAAAAAGAGATCCGGAAGAAGATAAAAATCAGGATGGAAATTTTGACGCCATGGATTGCCAGGGTCCTCCGGCCGATTCGTCGCAGATACAGCCCGGGGTGATGAGATATGTCTATTCAGCAGCGATACCGGGCAGCATCGGAAATGCCGATTACGTTTCCGAAAATTCAAACGGAGGAATTGCCGGAAAAAATTATTTTATGAAAGTGGACACTCCTCAGATTTCTGTTTCGGATATGCCTCTCGTTTCGCTTTATGGAAAGGAAGATTCTGAAAATGTCCGCCTTGGGGGAGATGCATGGCAGAGCAACAGTGCCTATACATATATAAAGGACGGATCGATCTATATCCTTTATGCCGGAGAAGAAGACGGACAGGAGCCGATTTATTATCTTCCTAAAGGTGCATATAAGGTTGTCGTGGTTTATTGATTTTTTTAATCAAAACTGTTCTTAAGGATTGGAAAAATAGCATGCTATTTTATGGCGGTCAAATGAGGAGTGATTTTGCAAAAATTTACCGAGTATTGGCAGTTGCGCATCTAAATAGATAGGAGTTGCAATTATTTAGGAATATAAGAATGCTTGCATTGTACTAGTCGAAGGAGTAAGATGGGGCAAATGGTTCTTATTTCTTTGGTGAACCCTTAATAAAAATCGGATGGTGAAAATGAAAAAAACTGCTCTGCTTTTGGCAATAAATGTCATTTTGCTTTGTTTTCCATCTTTTTCTGACGCCGGTTTTAGAGGGTATCCCGATAGAGGAGGATTCGATAGATATCGGGAATTCGACAGCCGCTTTGAAAGAAATCGCAGCGGTCGATTCAATGGAAATTTTGGCAGGAATTTTAACAGTCAATCCGGCAGATATTTAGCCGGATGGCCCGAAAGAAATCGCAGCGGTCGATTCAATGGAAATTTCGGCAGGGATCTTAGAGGTGGATCTGGTCGAAGTGACTACAATGATCGTTCCCGACCTTTTATCCAGAATTGGTGAAGCAGAAGCCTGCAGCCCAAGCTTGCTACCGCCGGAACCCCAAAAGTTCCGGTTTTTTTTGCAAAAATTTACCACGCGACGTGCTTTACGTGGAGCCTTTTTTGGCGTAGAATTTAAGCATGGAAAATTTTGAATGGTATCAAAAACTGATAAAACCGTCCTGGTCTCCGCCGGCCTGGCTTTTTGGACCGGTTTGGACATTTCTTTATGTCCTTATTGCCATATCTTTTGGCAAAGTTTTTCTGATGGCTTGGCAGAAAAAAATTCCAGCCATAATCGTCTTGCCTTTCATCCTCAATCTCATTTTCAATTTTTCTTTTACTCCGATTCAATTCGGGCTCAAAAATAATTATCTGGCCGCGCTGGATATTCTCCTGGTTCTGGCCACGCTTATCTGGGCGATGCTGGCCATCTTTCCGCATGCCCGCTGGATAACCTATATCCAAATCCCATATCTTCTCTGGGTAATTTTTGCAACGGTTTTGCAATTGACGGTGACGTATTTAAATAGATAAACGAGTTGGGGGAGCGGATAAATAATCAAGAATTGGGATTTTTTTTAATTTAATATAAATTTATGGACAATAAGCAATGGTTGCCTTTTATAAAGGATAAAGATTTAATCAGACATGTGAAGACAGTTTTAGTTGTTGCAAAAAATGCAACTACTAATGCGGAAGAAAAATTACATAACAACGTTATGGATCCATTTTCTGCACTTTTCGATGCTTCAAATCAGGGAATATCACTATCTGAGTGGATAAGGCAAGAAAAATCAAGACAGATTCAAAAAACTCTCCAAAATGCGATTGGTGAATTTCATCAAAATATATTAGGATCAATGACTGGGTGGGTAAACCTAGAGACAGGTTCTGTCTCAGACCTTTGCAATAAAAATAAAAAAATAATTGCTGAAGTAAAAAATAAATATAATACGACAAAAGGAAATCATAAAAGAGCAATTTATGATGATTTTAAGAAATTACTGAAAACCGATTACCATGGGTATAAGGCATACTATGTGGAAATTATACCCAGTGGGAAAAATATTTATGACAAACCTTTCACGCCTCCAGATAATAGGACAGGAAAGAGAAGAGTAATAAATTCAAAAATTAGGATAATTGACGGAAAAACTTTCTATACATTAGCGAGTGGTTATCCAGAAGCGCTGAAGCAATTATATCTAGCTCTTCCAATGGCAATCGGAAAGGTTTTAGGAAAAACAATAAAAAAAGCCAGGACTGATGAATTTCTGACCCTTTTTGAAAAAGCTTATTAAGAAACAGAACTGTGTATAAATAACCCTTGCATAATGCAGGGGTTATTTGTTATAATAAAGAAAAATAATATAAAAAATATGCAAAAGCTTTCTACTGTTTCAGACGCAGCAATTAAAATTGGAGTTTCGCCTGATACAATCAGGAGGTGGGACAAAAAAGGTCTTATAAAGGCTAATCGTTCTGAATTAAATTACAGAATGTTTGATATTGATGAAATAATGCGTATCCACAATAAGGTTTCAGGTGTTACATCAAATAATAATTATAAGATACTCAAATCGGGGAAAAAAACAAAAATTACTTCAATAGAGCTTTTCGCAGGCGCAGGCGGGACTGCTATCGGATTTGAAAATGCCGGGATAAACCATATATTGCTAAATGAATGGGATGCAAATGCTGTAAAAACTCTTAAAAATAACAGGCCAAAATGGAATGTTATAGGAGGCGACGTTGCGGAAATAAAATTCAAAGGTATTGAAGCTGATGTCGTACAGGGTGGTTTTCCTTGCCAGGCATTCAGTTATGCAGGAAAAAAAATGGGCTTTGAAGATGTAAGAGGAACCATGTTTTTTGAATTTGCCAGATGTGTTACAGAAGTTCGCCCGAAAATAGCGATAGGTGAAAATGTAAGGGGTCTCCTTAAGCATGAAAATGGCCGTACCCTAGATACAATGGTAAAAATAATGGAAGATCTTGGATATAGGGTTCAATACAAGGTAGTCAGGTCTCAATATCTAGATGTGCCTCAAAAAAGGGAACGTTTGATTATTATGGCAATCAGAAATGATTTGAAGATTCCTTTTATTTTTCCAAAAGAACAAGATTATACTATTTCTATAAAAGAGGCTTTGAAAAATTGCCCTAAATCGTCAGGACAAGAATATCCGGAAAAAAAGAAAAAAATACTTTCGCAAATTCCCCCTGGGGGCTATTGGAGAGATCTGCCCATCAAACTACAAAAGGAATATATGGGAGCCAGTTATTATATGGGTGGTGGGAAAACTGGAATGGCAAGGAGACTATCTTGGGATGAGCCGAGTCTGACTTTGACATGTAGTCCTGCGCAAAAACAAACTGAAAGATGCCATCCGGAAGAAACAAGACCCCTGACGGTAAGAGAATATGCAAGAATACAAACTTTTCCTGATGAATGGAAATTTGAGGGATCTGTGTCTTCGCAATATAAACAAATTGGCAATGCCGTTCCTGTAAATCTTGGTTTTCATATCGGCATGTGCTTAGTCGCGATGCTTGAAAATAAGTTTGATGCGAAGACTATGGAAATTGTTTATGCGGACAAGCAAGCGAGATTGTTTTAGAAAACGAGAAAAATATATGCTCGAAAAAAAACTAGAAAAGCATTTCAATTTTTCAGAGTTTCGTCCGGGACAGAAAGAAATTGTGGAAACCATTATGTCTGGCCATGATGTAGTGGCTCTTATGCCGACTGGTGGCGGAAAATCTCTTTGTTATCAGTTGCCGGCAATTCTCTCTGACAAGATTTCTGTCGTTATTTCTCCGCTCATCGCGCTTATGAAAGATCAAGTAGATAGTTTGAACGCGCGGGGAATTCCAGCAACCTTCATAAACAGCAGTCTAACGCTCGATGAAATCAAGGAAAGAACAGATGACATTAAAAATAATCGGATAAAAATTCTTTATGTAGCGCCAGAAAGGTTCGGGAGCTTTGAATTTAAAAAACTATTTTCTGATCTTGATATATTTTTATTTTCAGTCGATGAGGCTCATTGCGTGTCAGAGTGGGGTCATGATTTTCGTCCGGAATATCTATCTATAAAAAAATATATCAGGGAGCTGAAGAGTCGTCCTATTGTTGCCGCCTTTACGGCTACAGCTACGCCGGAAGTAAAAGATGACATAATTTCTCGTTTAGAACTTCAAGATCCGGAAATTTTTGTACGCGGGTTTGACCGGCCTAATTTGAAATTTTTCGTAGAAAGTAATTTAAAGCCAAAGGAAAAATACGCGGAAGTTTTAAGGATAATAAAAACTATGGCCGGATCAGGAATAGTTTATGCGCTGACTCGAAAAAATACTGAATTTATCGCCGAATTTCTGCGTCAGAATAATATACCTGCCGTGGCGTATCATGCTGGAATGGAAGCGAACGAGCGAAAACGGATCCAGGAAGAATTCATGGAAAATAAATTCAAGGTTATTGTGGCAACCATTGCTTTTGGAATGGGAGTAGATAAGGCCGATATCAGATTCGTCATTCATAGTGGCATGCCGGGAAGCATAGAAGGATACTATCAAGAAGCTGGGAGGGCGGGGCGTGATGGCGAATCAGCGTATTGTATTCTTCTTCACGGGAAAAGAGATGTTAGCACGCATAAATATTTTATCCGTCAAAGCCAGGATGATATGTTTTTGCAAAATAAGGCATGGGAAGAGATAAAAAGAATAGTTAGCATAAAGTATGACCGATTAGACCGAATGATTGAATATGCGACAAATTCCAGCTGTCGCCGAAAAATGATACTGGCATATTTCAGCGATCCGGATTATGAAAAGCACAAGAAAAATTGCCAAGGTTGCGACGTTTGCCTCTCTTGGAAAAAATCTTCCGGAGATATTCAGAACAGAAACCGTTCTATCCGTGAAGATAAAAATTTATTAGCTTCTACTGTTAAGATTTCTTCCAGTTTTTATGAGCAAGGCTATTCTATCGAAAAAATAGCTAAAATAAGAAGTTTGGGGGCAATAACTATTCTTGGACATTTAGTCGATTGGTATATCACGGGAGGCAATTTTAGAATAGAAGAGCACATAATGGCCGAAGAAGAAGATCTTATTATTTCCGCGATAAATGAAATAGGAAGTCATCACCGACTCAAACCCATAAAAGACGCTTTGCCGGAAGAAATTAGTTATGAGAAGATAAGAATGGCGGTGGCAAAGATGAATAGGAAGGGGTTGGGTGAATTGGGTACTCCCAAGAATTAATGCCAAAATCACATAAAAATTATTAATTATATTTAACTAAATATAAACTATGAACAAAAAAATAACAATGACAATATCAATTTTGTTTCTTGTATATGCATTTTTGTGGCTCGCATTTTTTCTAAAATGCAAATACGATCCGTCTAGTGGTTGCCTCGGGAGCGTTCCATTTCCATTGCCGGTGTGCGTGTGTATGTGATGAATCGAAGGTGTTAAGTACCATAAAATACACAATTTCCTCAAAAAGCGGACAAAAAATAAACATGACAAATGAAAAAATAAATCTAATAAAAAACAACCAATCCATCGCCATGCTGGCGCCGACCTTTGTTCTTGATTTCAAATATCCTAACATCATCGGCACTGACAAAATAACCTAAAAATATGGGAAACCAATTTGAAAAAACACCAACTCAAGAAGCTAATTCTGAAGAATATGCAAATATAGAAGAATTTTACAGGGATCTTCAAAAATCAGTAATGGAAGAAGTTTATGAAATGATGGAAGTTAAAGAAGAAGATGTTGATGAAGAGACAAAAAAAGCCTGGGAGGAGTACGGCTTATTTTTAACCAATTCAATGTTTGTCAGCATAGAAGCAGGAGAGTATTTCAAGCAGTTAATCCCTTCCTCGCCGAATAAGCCTAAAAAAGAATATTCCCACGACACGCAACTTCCGTCTATCGTTTTTTTTGAAAGAGAAAGGATAGGATTAGCTAGAAAACTTAAAAAGGAGCCGGAATTTAATGACTTTGCCAAAGATTATAATTCGGAAGTTGCTGAAGAAAGAAAAGACAAATATGTTTTGCAAACGGCCTATTATCGCAATACAAGCGATGAAGGGAGGATTATAACCGAGGAATTATTGCATAATTATCTAAGAGAAGAAAGTAATATCGCAAAATCTCAATTAGTAATTTCCGATTGGCAGACAGGAGTTAAACTGGATGTAAATCAGCTTCTGCCCAATGAATACACATTGCTTCCTTCAGAAATGATGCACATTGAAACGGAATGTGATTTGGAGAAACTAACCAAAATAAATAAGTTCATCCCTGTTGATTTAAAATATTATTCGGGAACAAAAGGCGCTCAAGGCGAATTTGTCCAAGCGCCCGGCTTCAATGAAGTCCGATATGAAGACTTAACAAAAAAAGGAAGCAGGCTTGCCTTGTTTCACGAAATTGCCCATAGTTGGCAAGATGCTTATGACGGATGTTATGAAAGGGGTGAATTTGAAGATATTCATGAAGAAACAGCCGGCTGGCTAAAAATATTAGACAAAAGCGTTAAAGAATTGGAAAAAGGAGAGATTAGCAAAGATAAGCATGAATTCAGAACAGAATATGTAAGGAAAAAACTGGAAGAAAAAGGAGTTAATTTTAACATAAATAACTTTATATATAATGGAGAAAATGCAAAAGACAATGACATTATTTTTGCTTATTCCAATGAAGAAAGATATATTGCTCAATGCGATAAGCTTAGGGATATTTTGAAATTGTATGAAAAAAAAGAAAGAGATGCTTGGGCGCATGCTGTTCTGATGATCAGATTTTTGAGAAAAAAGAGCATTGATTTGGAACCTGAATTGCAGAAATTGGAGGATTTTAGAAGTGTAATTGATCCATGTTTACAATCTTATCAAAAAAAAATTGAGAAACAAATCAAGTTTGTTAATGGAAAAGTTGGTTTTAACAGAAGAAATGGAGAAAGTAAAAAATAACCAATCAATCGCCATGCTGGCGCCGACCAAAGATATTGATTTTGGGATCAATGCCAAAATTACCTAAAAATAATCCTTTCAGAAAAAAATATGAAATATGAAATTCCCACATCGCAGAAAGCAGAAACGCAGACGTCTGTTATAGACATGACTGCCGTTTTGCAAAAAATTCCACCAATAGAAGGAGTATTTTCTCCAAGCGAAGAAGTGCAAAAACTATGGTCTATACCAAAAGGAGATAGGAAAGAAGCGATAATTTTATTCAAAGATAAGCTGGTTCGGCAGAGGGAGGCCTGGGGTATGTGCAGTGCCATCATTGAGCAACAAATAAATGACAATCCTGATTTATCACAGGAAGAGATGTTTTCTGTAATTGATGATTTTGCTTCTCACTATGGCTTTGCAGATGAGCACATTATCACTGGAAAGTTAATGATAAAAGAGTACATTGATATGCACAAAAAAATTCTGGAATACAGAGAAGAATTTCCAGATAATATTGATTTAGTAAATAAATTGACGGGAGTAAGGTTATCGGAATCTGAAAAAGATCGTCTTGAAGTTGTAATAGGTCCAATGTCAATTGATATATGTTGTTCTAAAGATATTTTCTGTAAGATTTATGGAACAAAGAATGTTCCAGGTGGCTTTGCAACTACAAGCGATGACCCAGAACCAATTTACTACTCAGTTATAAATAAGGATTATGATGAAAGCAATCATGAATTTTATAAAGATATTCTAATACATGAACGTAGGCATCATACCAATAAAATAGGAAAGGGATACCTTTACGGCGAGAAAGAAGTTCAAGATATGATGCGGAAAAAGCATCTGGATACAGGCATTCGCGGATTCATACGACATCAAATTAGTGAAAATATATTAAAGTTTGAGAGAGTATACGAAGACGAGTTATTTGAAAAATATCTTGCGGAAGAAGACTTTGCAAAAAAAACTTTTTTACTCAAAGAATTCATGCGATTTAAAAGAGAGGAAGCATTTAGCAGAGTCAAAGATGAAATTTTTGCGCGAAAGATACAAACTACAAGCTATTCTCCAGATACACTTAGCGATTATTTTAAGCCAAATAATCGCTACGATTTTTTAAAAGCAACTAGATTCGCTCATGACATTAATGACATGGAATTAAAAAAGCTGTGGGAGGAAACCAGCCAGAAAATTTTAATTGATGAATATATTGAGATTATTCATAACGCAATTCTTTCTTTTGATGAATTAAGAAACAGTGGATATTCGCAAGAAGAGACAATTGCAATGTTATCTGACAAACGACTTTCTGAATGGCCGAAAACTGTTAAGAGATTATCAGAAGAGAGCAGAAAAAGTGGCCAAGGGAATTAATATAAAAACATGGGGAAGCGAGACAGTTAGTTTCCACGAAAAAATAAAAATTGAATAGCAAAAGAATAAAAATTATTAAATAAAATTAAATAAAAAATAACCATGCAAAATGACGAAGTTCACCCCAACACCAAAATGAATAAAACTGAGACATCAAAGTCTAATATTGCTGACAATGATAAATCTTCGAGTTTAAACACAAAGTATTTTGGTGAGGGGGTAAAAAAAATAGTCAAAGAAAGCTACACCAAAATCGCCAAGGGAAGCGGGTGTTCTTGTTGTGGAGCAAAAGCTGAACAAGAAAGAGTCGCCGAAGAAATCGGTTATTCAAAAGATGATATCGCCAAATTTTCTGAAGCTAATTTGGGTCTTGGGTGCGGAAATCCGGTCGCCATGTCAGAAATTAAAGAAGGCGACACGGTTTTGGATTTAGGATCAGGCGCTGGATTCGATTGTTTTCTGGCAGCGCGGCGCGTGGGCAGCCAAGGAAAAGTGATCGGCGTGGATATGGTTCCGGAAATGGTAGAA
>Ga0247841_10003304_pt1 | contig 30255 bp, 37 predicted proteins | sample LaCruzMarch2015__2_FD_192410 | JGI IMG/M metagenome (GOLD analysis project Ga0247841, IMG submission 192410) | Freshwater microbial communities from meromictic Lake La Cruz, Castile-La Mancha, Spain - LaCruzMarch2015_18m | ecosystem: Environmental > Aquatic > Freshwater > Lake | place: Spain... | reverse complement strand
AACTTTAAACTCAATTATTTTATTTATTCTTCCAGAACGAAGAAATGATTTATCAATTAAATCTGGACGATTGCTTGCAGCAACAAACACAATATCCTTTCCTGCAAGATTATCAAGCTCTGAGAGTAATTGATCAAGAACCTTTGTTTGATTTGTGTTTCCTTCCTTGTCTCTTGTAATTGAATCAATTTCATCAAAGAAAAGAATGCAAGGAGAAACTTCTTTTGCTTTTTTAAATATACTTCTTATTGTTTTTTCACTTTCTCCTAAATACTTATCAAGTACTTCAGGACCTTTCACATAAATAAAATTAACTTTGAATTCTTTTGCACTTGCTTTAACAAACATAGTCTTACCTGTGCCTGGAAGACCATAAAGTAATATTTTTGTTTGTGGTTTAATATTCATTTTATCAAGAAGATCTTTTTTCTTAAGATTAAGGTTAATTATATCTTTCATGATTTCTTTTTCGTGCTTCATAGCTCCAATCGATGAATAATCAATATCTGAAACTTCTACAAATACTTCTCTAAGACCAGATGGTTGTATTAATTTTAAAGCACTTGAAAAGTCATCTTTTGTAATACATAGTTTCTCTATGATTGCTAAAGGAATTTCTTCCTTCTTTTTCTTTTTATCAAATATATCAATATCTTTAACTGCACGCTTGATTGAAATGATTGCTGCTTCCTTTACAAGATGTGCAAGATCTGCTCCAACAAAACCATGTGTGACTTTTGAAATTTCACTTAAAGAAACATTTTTATCAAGCGGAACATTTCTTGTATGTATTTTTAAAATATCAAGTCTTCCTTCTTCATCTGGAACAGATATATTTATTTCTCTATCAAATCTTCCTGGTCTTCTTAAAGCAGGATCAATATCTGAGCTTCTGTTTGTTGCTCCAATAACAATTACATCTCCACGATTACCCATTCCATCCATTGATGCAAGAAGTTGAGCAACAACTCTTTTTTCAACTTCATTAACTAAATTTTCTCTTTTTGGAGCAATTGCATCAATTTCATCAATAAATATTATCGCTGGAGTTTTGCTTTGTGCTTTCTTAAATATTTGCCTTAATCTTTCTTCTGCTTCCCCAACATATTTTGCCATAATTTGTGGAGCATCAAAAGCAATGAAGTTTGCTTTAAGTTCGTTTGATAATGCTTTTGCTAATAATGTTTTTCCTGTTCCTGGTGGACCATAAAGAAGTATTCCTTTTGGTGGAGTTACATTTAATTTATTAAATAATTCAGGATACTTAAAAGGAAGTTCAACCATTTCCTTAACTGCATCCATTTGTTTTCTAAGGCCTCCAACATCTTCATAACCAATAAATGTTTCTGCTTTTAGTTGAGTAATTGGTTTTTTACTTACAACAAAGTTTGTTGCATCTGATAAGATTACACAACCTGTTGGTTTAGTTTCTTTAATATAGTAAAGATAACCTGTTCCAAACACATTTATCATAATTGTGTTTCCTTCTAAGAAAGGTCTTCCAAGAAAGCTTCTTTTAATAATTAAATCATAGTTGTCTGAAAGAAGATTAACTTCCTTAAGTGGAACTAGAACAATCTCTTGTGCAATTTGTGGATTGATTTTTTTAATAGTAACTATATCACCAATAGTTACTCCTGCATTTTGTCTTGTATATTGATCCATTCTGATTGTGTTTTCATCAAGTGGGTTATTTTTCTCTGGCCACACTTGAGCAACAGTTTTCTTTTCACCTATGATTTCAATAACATCTCCAGAAATGATTCCAAGCTTTTGTTTAAGAATAACAGACATAGTTATTATGCCTTTACCAATATAATCTCCAAGTGCTTCTTGGACTTTAAGTTTAATTTCTTCTTCTTGCATAAATAATCAATCTAATTAATTTTATTCAACTAATTTACAATCCCCAGGAGGAAGCATACAATCTATTTCCTCTGTTGTAACAATTATCCCTTTCTTTTCAAACTTTCTTTTAATTTCAGCAACAACTGTTGATTTTCTATCTTCTCCAGGAATTAATTTAAAACATACTTTTGAAATTGTTTGCTTGTGCTTTATTACTTCATATGGTCCAGAGATAATTCCAAGCTTTTCATCATAACCTAAACCACAAGTAAGATCTAATTTTCTAAAGTATTCTCTTTTTCCTCTAATTACAAATGCACCAGAACCAACTGACTCTCCTGTATTTGCAGTTTTTGTTACTTGATCAGGAGTTGTTGAATAAACATCAATTGAGAAGATTTTTGATTTCCAAGCTGAAGAGAACATTCCTGCAAATGTAGCTGCTTCACTTCTATCCTCTTCTGAGACTTCTTCTTTATTTGGATTCTTGAGCACCACATGCGGGGCACCATGAATTTCTGCATGAAAATAAACGTCGTTGTCGTCCATGTGCTTTTTAACTAATACTTCGTTGTTTCTTGCATCACGCCCAGCAAGCACAAGATAATTATTGCTTGTGAAAAACCATCTAAACTTATGATACCATAAATTTGCGGTTACCTTTTCTTTTCTTTTTTCAAATATAGTTTTATCTCTTTTTGTTTTGATCTCATTTCCTTTTTCAATAAGCTTAGTTTCAGTTATCTTAAGTGCATTTCCAAGGCGAGATAATTTACCTTTATACTTATTTCTTTCATTATACTTATTTTCTGCATTTCTTCCAGCACCTAACGTATAATTTATTTCTATTTCCATTTTAATAACCTTAATTTAAATATTCATTTATCCTCAACACCATACTCTTGTGCTAAAAGATCAATAATTACATCTATCTCATTTGTTTTTTTGTGATATGGGCTTGATAAATAAAACACAGAATTTTTTTTAACAAAATCATAATAGTTTGGAATTGTGTGTGCGTATTTATTTTTAATATTATTATAATAATCTTCTATGTTCTTTGATAAGAAACCAATTGCAAAGTTTGTGTTGTTTTCAGAAATTACTTCGGACGCAAGTAATACACTTTTATCTCTTTCAATAACTCCAAGTAATTTCTTATATGCATCTTTATTAGAAATATCTAGTTGAAGATAGGACTTAGCAGATAAATCATATCCAACTAATTGCGGATCAAGTAATGGCCTATATCCTGTAATAAACTTCTCTTCTTCAAAGAAATCAATAGATGATTTAATAGTTGCACGATGGAAACCAGTTACTTTCTTGATTTGCCTGATATTAGGCAATACAGAACCCTTCTTTCTCATTGCAGTTAATATTTTTATCCTTATAGGATCAGTAATTTTCTTTACAATAGCCATATTTAACGCACCAATATAAATAGTAGAAAGAAACTAATATAAATAGTTAGATTGTACGAAAAGTGACACTTATTATATATTTTTTAAAATAACTATATTTAAAATAGTTTCTAGTGATATATTTAATATATAAGTCTATTTTTATATAATATAAAGTAAATTTAGTTGATAAAATATGGAAAAATTAACAAAATATGAAGTAACAAGATTACTCTCTGCAAGAGCAGAACAAATATCATCTGGTGCACCTCCACTTGTGAGGACAAAGAAAGATGATACACCTTACGATCTTGCTATAAGCGAATATGAAAAAAAAAGAATACCACTTGCTGTAATTAGAACAGTGAATGGAAAAAAGGAAATTATAAGTGTGAGTTAATATGGGAAAAGCAATGTCAAATGCCATCAAGGCAAAAGCAAAAATTGTAATAACTGAGTTTAAAGATAAGCTTAGTATTGATTTCAAAAAAAATAAGGATTTCTTAAAAAGTATGAATCTTCCATTATCTAAGTTAACTATTAACTTAATGGCTGGATATATTACAAGAGCATTCAAGAAAGAAAAGAAGGATGCTGAAGAACTTGCAAATCTTGGAACAAAGGGCAGAGAATACAAAGCACCAATGAGAGAAGCAAGAGATACAAGAATACATGGTTAAACCTGTATTTCTTTTTCTATTTTTTTAAATTTATTTTGGTTTATGCGCGATAATTAGTTTACAAAATTCAACTTGTTTAGTATCTGAACCTTTTTCGATTAATGATTGTTTAACATCTACAAATATAGTGTGTACCTTTGTTTTGTAATTTAATTCATTTAAAATGTCCACATAGTATTTTGGATTAAATTGATGTTTTGCATAATCACGAAGACCGGATTCTGCGTCTCCTGAAATAAGAATCGTGCCTCCTTTTTTTGTAACTCTATTAAATTCTTTAAATGTAATATTTAATTTATTTAGATCAAGATAATTAACGATAAAGGATAGATTCAATGTATCAAATTCATTATCACCAAAAGGTAATTTTTTTCCTTTATTAATTTCGTTTAAATCTAATTTTATTCTTTTATTTGCTTCACTTCTTAGAAGCATTTCTTTAGAGGTATCGATTGCAGTTACTTGTCTTGAAAAAGGAATTTCATTAAATTCTGGACTAAAATAATTCCATGAACCAGAACCAATATCTAAAATTCTGCCGTGTGCGTTACCCCTAATGATTTTTCCTAACACTTGTTTATACTTTGAATTAAAAAATTGCCAATCTTGAACTGCAGATAAATCCCATCCAGAATACTTATTCTTATTTTCCCAAGGTAGTTTAGATATTTTTTTTAATATTTCTCGCATCTGTACAGCGTCTTTTTTTTGAACTGCTTCTTTTAACATAGAATTTAAAAGCTTATATAAATTTAAGACTTCTGGCTTGTTTTCTAATTTAAAATAATTCTTTTTTTCTAGTCTGTACTCTTTTATGTTTCCAAACAAGGAAGTAAGCTTTCTATTAATATCATTCCACCCAATTTTATCTCCGGTTCTTACGTCTACATGCGCATAATAATCATCTGCATTAAAATTTCGTAAAACATGTTTTCTGATTATTTTGTGGGGAATTATTTTTTGCATATTTAATATTCCAATTTATATCTTAGAACACCAATTATTCCACCAAAGGATCTTAATGCCTCTGTGGTTTGGTGTTCATTATCAACTATGTGAACCTTTGTTTTAATGTTTTCTGCAGCTTTTATTAATAATTGAATTTTATCAAGATTATCTTTCCATAGTTTTTCTGAAATTAAGAGATAATCTATTGCTCCAGTACCAATAGCATCTTGAATCTTCTTAAGACCATAAATTGCTTTTCCATTGTCTTTTCCAAGGTATTCTTTAAATGTGTCCAACATTTCTTGCTCTTTATAAATAATTGAATTTTCAAAGAACTTACTAACTTCTTTTTTTGAAAACAATTCAATAATTGCAGTCCTAGATGTATTTGATATCTGGATTTCAAGTGTTTTTATTTTATTATTTTTATTTTTAATATAATTTGAAAATAATATTTTAACGTGGCCAGGCCCCGCAATAATTATTTGATATTCGGTTTCTTTTATAAGTTCAAATATTTTTTCAAAGAACGGAGTATAATCAAAATTATCAGAATATCTTTTTCCGTGTTTCCCAGAAGAAATCGTTGCAATCTCTTTAATTCCAATATCTGAAAGAACAAAGGTATCTGCTTTCTCGTCATCAATTATTATAAGAAATATTTTGTTTGTTATTGTTTTACTTGTTTTAATTAAATCAATCTCGTGGTCATATAAATTTTTCTTTAATAAAGTGTATTTTTCTCCTAAGGAAATTTCAAGAGTATGATAATCTCCTATTGGTGCGACCTCTTCAGGTCTTGATTCAATAATTTTTCCTGTAAACCTTAAAGAATCAGAAGACGAAGAATAATCAAATTTTTCAATATTTATTGAAACAAAGATAGGTATTCTTTTTGAATCTCCAGTTTCATCAATCTTAGATCTTCTAAAAGATGTGCCTTTAATTATATCTCCAACTTCAATTATGCTTTTTAGGACCCATAAATCTTCAATAGTTTGAAGAGTGAATACAACTTCCTTTTCTTTCTTATTTAAGTGAATGACATTCATAATTTATCTTTCTATTTATTGTTTTTGTTTTATTTAATTAAAGGTTTTGCCATATAATCTGGAATCTTTATATCAAGTATCTTTAATATTGTTGGCCCAACAGATGCTATTGATGCATTCTTAAGTTCTTTAAGTTCATATTTATTTTTTGAAATAACAATAAACGGAACCTTGTTTAAACTATGTGCTGTAGATACAGTACCATCAGGATAAATCATTTCATCACAGTTTCCATGATCTGCAACAAGCAAAAGAACTGTATCCTTAAAATTTATTTCTTTAATTATTTTAGAAAGGCAAGCATCTATTGTTTCAATACCTTTAATTGCAGCAGGAATATTTCCTGTGTGCCCAACCATATCTCCATTTGCAAAGTTTACAAGTATGAACTTATAATCAACTTTAAGTTTTGGGAGAAGCTTAGTTGTTATTTTCTCTGCAGACATTTCTGGTTCTAAATCAAAGGTCTTAACTTTTGGAGATGGAATTAAAATTCTATCTTCTCCTACATTAGGATACTCTTGACCAAGATTAAAGAAGTAAGTAACATGAGCAAACTTTTCTGTTTCTGCAACCCTTAATTGTTTATATCCTTTCTTTGAAAGTATTTGTCCAATTCCTGATTTTGGTTTAATTGGTGGGAGAATAACATTTACTTTATTTGATAAGGATGAATCATATTCAGTTAGTGAATAAAAATTAACTTTTAGATTTTTTTTAATTTTAAATTTATTAAACTTATTGTTTACAAACATATTCATAAATTCTCTTGCTCTATCACTTCTGAAGTTGAAAAACAGGATTGTATCTTTGTTCTTTATAGTTCCTTCTTTAAGTAAAAGAGTTGGCTCTAAAAATTCATCTGTTATTTGTCTCTTATAACTTCTTCTAACAAATGAAATTGCATCATCCTCCTTATTCCCGAGTCCATAAACTAAAAGATCATAAACTTTTTTTTGTCTATCCCAATTATTATCTCTATCCATTCCATAATATCTGCCTGAGAGAGATGCAATATGCACATAAGGCATTAACCCAAGAGATTCAATTGTGAATTTAAGTTTATGAATATAAGTGGTTATACTTTTTGGAGCAACATCACGCCCATCTGCAAATAAATGTAAGTATACATTCTTTAACTTCTTTTGAGCAACAACTTTTAAGATTGCAAATAAATGGTTTTGATGTGAATGAACTCCTCCATCAGAAAGCAAGCCAACTATGTGGAGTGCATTATCTTTTTTAACTTTATTCATTGCAGACAAAAGAACTTTATTTTTAAAAAATTCTTTTTTCCCAATTGACTTATTAATTCTAACAATATCAGATTCTAAAACACAGCCTGCACCAAAGGTTGAATGTCCAACTTCAGATGATCCTAGTTGTTTTGGAGGCAAGCCTACATACTCTTCACTAGCTCCAAGAGTTGTATTTGGATAATTTTTAAATAATCTATTAAGAACTGGTTTTTTAGCTCTTGAAAATGCATTTCCTTCATAATCTTTATAAATTCCACAACCATCAAGAACTACAAGAACAACTTTATTTATTTTTTCCATTTTCTTTTTCACCTTTCTTAATTTTATTAAATAATTGAAATGGATGCTTTACTTTACAATCTGCAACACAAAGACCATTTCCTTTAATTGTATCACAATTAGGTACAGAATATTTCTTTTCCATTAATGCTTTTATTTGATATGATGCAATCTTTTCATCAAAATTTGGAAGATGTTTATAAATTGAAAGAATCTCATCATATGAATATCCAATATTTGATAAAAACACGGCTAGCGAGAAGTTTTCAATGTGTGTTAGCTTTTCACCAGACATTATTTTATTATACATTTGCATAAAGCAAGGAGGAAACTCTTTATAATCAACCTTACTTATAGTTTTTATATTATAAGTATTTTCTTTAATTATTTTTTCTTTAATGTATTGCCCATATTCCTTAAATTTTTTTGGAAGTTCTTTTTTTTCTATATTTATATTACTTAAGATTCTTTTCTTAAGGATCACAGACAAAAGATTAATCAATTCTTCTTTTTCAAAATAAATAATTCCTGCTTTAAGATTAATATATTGTAACTTATACTCATCTCCAAGCTCATACCTTAGATAATCAATTAGATTAATTAAATATTTACGTTCTTGTTCATTATATTTAATTTCTGGAGATAAATCAGCAAGTAGTTCATCAAGTTCAGAATCATCTTTTGAATTATTTAAATAATATTTAAATTGCTTTTGATAATAAACAGCAAATTGCTGGTATAATGGATTATAATCTACAATTGATAAAAGAAGACGAGATATGGGGTATATTGTAACAAAGATATCTGCAATCTTTAAATCATTCTCAGACAAATACATCTTCCATTGTTTTTCTCTATCTTGAACAGGAAGATTAATTGTGTTAATTAAAAACATTGTAGCTTTCTTGATTAGATTTTCATCAATAGCTAATAAGTCAATGTCTTTAGATTTGAGGTATTCTCTTGCTTTACTTGAAAAAGGATATTTAATTAAATAATTATATACAAGCATAACTAAAATATATATGTAAAAGTTATTAAATTAGTTTGTTTATAAAAAATAAGAGGCTTCTATTAAAGCACCAATTGCAAGAAGCAATAATGCTAACATAAACATATGCATAAAGTCAAGTAAAGCATCCCATTTAAAGTCTGTTGAAAATAAACCTCTAAATAAATCTCTTGCAAATATTGCTCCTGTAACACTTACTATAAAATACGCAAGTATTTCTGGCAAGCCATGCGGAAGATAACTAAAGAAGCTTAAAATTGTATTTCCAATTCCAGTAAGAAGAGAACCAATTCCTCCTGAAAAACCAGCAAATGATAAAGAAATATCTTTAGCAATAACTGCAGCAAGAATTGATGAGTTCCAAGCAATTAAAAACAAACCACCAGCACCATAGAAGAATGATAATAAGGTTGCTGAAAGAACAACAAGAAGATTATTAACTAAAACTAAGAAAAAAACTTCTTTAAACCTAGAAGTATGTTGTGATGTTCCTGCAAGGTTTCCAGTTGAAATTGAGTTTTGTAATTCAGCTATACCATCAAGCTCTCCAAATTGAACAGAAAACACATTTGCACTTGTTTCTTGTGGGAGAATAAGATATGCTCCAACATAAGTTGTAAATATACCTAAAAAAAACCATAATAAAAGAAAAATCGTAGTTTTGTGCCTACTAAAAAAAGGCTTATCAAAGTTTAATAAATAAGAATCACGAGAATAGAGCTTATTGAACAAAGGTACTGCTCCAATTGTAATAAATGCTAAAACAGCTATACTAGTATTAGTTTTAGGAAATAAAAACATAGCAAATAAAATTGCAATAGCTGTAAGTATAACTGCATCAAAAAACATTAAGCCAGGAGATCTCCTTAGCTTGTCTGTATTAATTAATAATTCTAGTACCATTTTATCAAGTATTTATGGAATGTAATATTATATAAACATTTCTTATATATTATTATATATAAACCTACACTAATTTTAATTATAATCAAATAAAGTGAAGTGGTATTCTTGAAAGATGAACACGAAGAAAAGAAAGTATTACAAAAAATATTTAGTAAGATAAAACCAAAGGAATGTATTGATATTGGTGACATAGTTTATGGTAAGGTTGTTTCAGTAACTGATAAAATGGCATTTGTTGATGTTGATTCAGTTGATGGAGAAAAAGTACTTTGTCCATCAAACACAGGAATATTGTTTGTTAGCTCTATTGAAAATGGATATCTTGAAAAAGCAAGTGATTTAATTAAGAAAGGAGATTATCTAAAAGCAAGAGTAACAGATGCAAACAAATTTGGACTTAAGTTAACTACTGCTGATAGAAATATGGGTGTAATTAGAGCAGTATGCACCTCATGTAAAGAACCTTTAAAATTAAATTTAGCATCCCAAGAACTTAAATGCTTAAAATGTAAGTCTATTCAGACAAGAAAAATTGCAAAGATGTGAATAAAATATGGAAATGGAATTTATTAAAAAAAATAAAGATGAAATTGAAATTAAAATAAAGAACGAAGACACAGCTTTTTTTGATTTAATTGTTAGTATTGCATCATCAAAAAGAGAAGTTGATTTTGTATCTTTAAAAAAAGCAGATAACCTTGTTGAAGAATTCACATTCTATTTAAAAACAAAGGGAGAGCCTGCAAAAGATGTACTTCTTGCTTGTATTGATGAAGCTGAAGAAAATCTTGGAACACTTGTTACTTATCTTGAAAAGAGTTTACCAGACAAAAAGAATAAAGAATAATTAAAATAAATTATGGGTAAAAACGAAAAACTCAAAGCAAAACCTATTGAAAAAAGAAAATGGTATTCTTTTCTTGATTACATAGATCCTTTTACTTACCTTGATATGCTTCTTTATAATACTCTTGGAGAACCAAAGAGTATAGGTAAGAAAATTTTATTTTGGATAATTTATATTGCATATGCTTTTCTTATAGCATATATACTTTATACTCTTCTTGGAATAGTCTTTGGATCCGCAATGCCTCTTGCAACTGTAGTTTCTGGGTCCATGGAACCATCATTCTATAGAGGGGATGTTGTTATTTTAGGGAGAACAAACAACATACATGCCCAAACAATAAGTACAAATCAAGAGATTGCAAAAATGGATTTATCTTGGTTTAGTGAAATGACATATAAAACTAATGAGTATGGTCTTGATGAAGTAGATACAATTACAATTGATAATCAAACAATTAAACTAGATAATATTAAAACTAATAAAAACTCAGTTGTGGTTTATACATCTAACCTTAAAGGAATACCGATTATCCATCGTGTTGTTGCAATTATTGATGCTAATGATGGAACATTTATTATTACAAAAGGAGATAATAGTAAAACAAATAGATACATTGATCAGGATTGTGAGGTATCTGCATTTACTGGTTATGCAACTAGAGGTTGTTTAAATCTTTATCCAGTAAACAAAGATAATTTGCTTGGTAAAAAAATTGGAAAAATACCATATATTGGATATGTTAAATTATTTTTATTTGGATAAATTATTATGGAAGACATAAACTTTAATTTCAATAAGCTAACTGATAAAGAAAAGATTGATTACCTGGTTAAACAACAACATCTGCCATTAACATTAAATGCATATAACCAAGGACACAAAATATTAGAACAACTTAAACACATAGGCAAAACACCTACAGAATTCTATTTAGCAACAAAATTATACTTTTATATGCCAAGCACAATGTATACTACAGAAAAACTAAATGTAATAAAATTAAACTTAAAATTAAGGAAACAACTTACATTTCCAAGCATTCATCCAGATTATATTATTCAATTTACTAACCCGGTATTTGAAAAAAATGGATATGCACATAATACACATGTTGAATCTGGAATGCAAGTTGAGATTATTAAAAAAAATCCAAATCACAAAAGAATACTTACATTTAATGCATTTTTAACTCAAGAAGAAAATCAAAGAAGTATGAGGATCAACAATATACAAGGTACTGAAAACTCTATAATGGAATTAAATGAATTGTCAAGCAAGCTTGGAGAAAATTGGAGAATAAAGATTATAAAAACACTAAATCAGATTTGTGTTATAAAAAAAATCAGGTTAATTGGTGAACTTCCAAAAAAATTTATTTCAGGGACAACAGATTCGGAATATGAAAGAATCTTAAGACAATATATACAAACATATCTTCTAGGTGGAGTTAAACCAGAAAATATAGATTTGTCTAAGATTAAAGATTATAAAATTAAAAGTAAATTAGAAAAAATAATAATTAATAAAGATAAAAATAAATTAATTCAGGAAGAAAGACTGGAAAAACAAAAATTAAGAGAAAAAAATAATATAAAAAAACCAAAAATAGAAAAACCAAGAACTTTTAGAAGATATCTTTAAATACTAAATTCTTTTTGTAATAGTTCTTGTATGGATTTTGGATCAACACCAAGTCTAATTAGGGTTGTGCTTCCTCTTACTCCTTTTCCTGATTCAGTTGTAGAAATAAAACCATATGTTTCAAGTTCATTAATATATTCTCTAAACCAACGCATAGAAACTGGCTTTTCTCCAAACTTTTTTGTAAGCAGCATATACTTTTCATATATTTCTCCAGAATACAATACATTTTCTTCTAGAGATCCATCTATCTTTAATATTCCTCTTGGTTTTTCTGATTTTTCAGATATTGCAAGAAGAACAAGTTGTAATTGAACTGGTAGCGTTAATACCATGCTTTTCATAATCTCTTGTTCAACTTTTTCTTTTGCTTGGTAAACTTCCTTGTCTGTTACTTCTTTCTTTTGATTAAGATCTGCAAGTTCTCCAGCTCTTAATAAAAGCATAACTGCTGTTCTTGCATCCCCTGATTCCTTTGCAGAGATTGCTGCAGCAATAGCTATTGCTGAATCAGTAACTACTCCTGGCCTAAATGCTAACGTAATTCTTTGACCTAATATTTCTTTAAGTTCTTCTGCATTATATGGAGGATAAACTGCTTCCTGCTCACACAATGTGCTTTTAGTTCTTTGATCAAGTCTTGATTTAAAGAAAAGATTATTTGAAATCCCGATAATTGAAACACTTCCGACATCAAGCTCATCATTTGCTCTTGTTAGGGTATACACTAGATCATCTATTTCTTTATCCTTAATTTTATCAATCTCATCAAGCACAACTACAAAATTCATCTTTGTGTCTTTTATGTAAGAGATGAATTTATCATAAATAAAAGATCTTGAATATCCAATAAAGTTTTTATCAGGATAGAATAATTGAACACAATAAAAAAGAACTGCATATTTTGTTTGATAATTTCTACAATTTAAATAGATTGACTGAAAAGGTAAATTATTTTCTCTTGAAACATCAACTAATTGATCAACTACATGTCTTACAACTGTTGTTTTTCCAGTTCCAACCTTACCATAAATAAAAACGTTATGTGGTTTTTCTTTCTTAAGGGCTGGTGATAACCAGATTGAAAGAGTTTTAATTTCTTTATCTCTAAAGGGGAGTCTTTCTGGTGCATAATGTGGAGATATTTTATTTTTATCAATAAAAACAGATTCTTGGTTTAAGAACCCATAAAATATATTCTCAGACATTTATATTTACACCTTTAATTAGATATAATATATAAGATTCAAATGCTTTTTATATGTTTGTTCTGCTTTGGTTGTTACCTTTTGATTAAGGATATTTGTATTCAAATTTTTCTGCTTTTTCTATTGCTTCTTTTATTAAAGTTTCTTCTTTTGGGCTTATATCTTGTTCAAACTTAAGTATATCATCATACCAACCCTTAGTTACTGGGTGATCAGAGTTCATAAATGAACAACAATCAGGATAAGGAATAATTGATGCTTCATAGGTTCCTATTTTCTTTGCAATTTCAATGATTTCATCTTTATTCATTCCTATTAATGGTGGAAGGATAGGTATGTAGCTTGCTTTGTAAATACAAGCTATATTATCAAGTGTTTGAGATGCAACCTGCCCTAATGAATCACCAGTAACTATTCCTTTTGCTCTCTCATCTCTTGCAATTTGGTTCATTATTTTAAACATATATCTTCTATAAATTATCATACGATGAGTTGATGGAACGTTTGCAATTATTTCTTTTTGAATATCTGAAAAAGGAACTACATATAATTTAGATTTCCCTTGAAATTTAGTTAATTGATTTACAAGCATCTTTATTTTATTTTTAACTTCTTCTTTTACAAGCGAGTTATTATATATGTGTACAAAAACAACTTCACATCCTCTTTTCATCATCATGTACCCAGCAACTGGTGAATCAAGTCCTCCTGATAATGAGCAAATTACTTTGGATGTAGAACCAACTGGAAGTCCACCAACCCCTGTTATCTTAGTTGTGTAAATTATTGTTTCTCTATCTCCTACTTCAACATATATAGTTGTGTCTGGATTATGAACATCTACTGTTTTATTTAAATTTTCAAGGATATATGCACCTAATTGTTCATTAATTTCTTTTGAATTCATAAAAAACTTTTTGTTTGATCTTCTAGCAACAACTTTAAAGGTATTAAAGTTAGTTTCTCTTAGAAGTTCAAGAGCTTTTTCTTTAATATCTAAATAATCGTTCTTTGCTTTTCTTGAAAAACAAAAGTATGCAATCCCGGGTATTCTTAAGAGTATTTCTTTTATTTTTATTTCATCTTTTTCAGGAACTAGAGATAAATCAATTAAGATTAACCCAAATCTTTTAATTATTCCACCTTTAGGTATGACTAACATGTTTACTATGTTTGAAACAAGCTTATCTTCAAAGAGGTATCTATTATTTCCCTTAATAGCTATCTCGTTATAGTGAATTATAATAAAATCATACATTTTAATCCCAACTTAATGGTTATCTTATAAGATATAAGTTCAAACTATTTAAATTATAATGGATGCTTAGAATTGGGTTTTATTATTAATTTCGCAAGGTTTATAAATGATTATTATTAACATATATTTATTAGATTTTAATTAAAACCTTAAGGAGAGAAAAATTATGGATAATAAAATGATGGCAATCCTTCTTTTAATAGTTGGATTACTTATTGGATTTATTGTAGGGTGGTTAGTATTTAGTGGAACATTCGGCAACACTGGAAATGCAAAAGTGGTATTAAATAATACAATAGAGGATGGATGTAAACAACCAGATTACACAAATTGTATGAACAACTGTAATGATGCAGCTTGTGAAACACAGTGTGGAAAAGATTACTGTAGTGCAGAAACTGATCAAATTGTTGGTGGTGGATATTGTGCTTGCCCAGATAATATGAATGGTGGACAATGTAGTCAACATAAAACTAAAAGTTCATGTGAAAGTAGTACATGTACTGGTGAATTCGGTGGGACTAATACTGGATGTACATGGGCAACTAGCTCTGGGGCAATAAAGTAGATCTAAATATCTACTTTTTCCTTTCTTTTTTCTTTATTTATAAAAAAAACTATTTCTTAAGAAAAGAAAAGCAATACTTTAAATATCATTTCATATATAATATTAGTGAAAAACCTATTAAAATCAGATTTTTTACAAAAAAAAGGATACAAATTTCTTTTTATATATTTTGGTATATAATTTATATACTAATTTATAATATTTAAAAAACAGGAACTAAAACTTTGAGGTGAGCAAACATGGCATTTTTAGATAAAATGTTTAATAAGAGAGAAGATGTAGATATTGAAGACGTTCTAAATAACATGGACGTTGAGGTTGTTGAAGAAGATGTTGACTTCTATGTTAAGCCAATCATTTTACAAGCAAACACAGATATCGAAGCAGCAATTAAGGAATTAAAAAACAGAAACTTAGTTCTTTTAGATATTGAAAATATCTCTAAGAGAAATGCACAAAGAGCTAAGCAATTTGTTGGACAATTAAAAATGTTCGTTGCTGATAACGGTGGAGATATGGCAATGATTTCAAAGAGTAAATTATTACTTGTACCTTCAAAGGTTAAGATTATCAAAAAAGTAAACTAAATTAAAAAGTAATTTAAAATGGAAATAGATAAGAAACGTTTTCCCATAAACATCAAAGAATCCAAACAAGCAGCTAAAATATTTCAGGATGCTCTTAAAAAAAGAGGGCACGATCATGAAATTAAAAAGGAAGACGTTTATCTCACCATTACACCCTATTGGGTCTCCTTCTATGATGCAGGATATACTGATAACGGAAAGTATGTTCATGTTTCTGGACAACTTGCATTAAATGCAGTTACAAATAACATCAATGAATATATAATTAAGTTATTTGATATTGATAAGCCTAAAGTTTTTAAGAACGTTAATATTCAAAAAACAGAAAATAATAAAATAGTTCTTAAAGAACCAATTATTAAAGAAGAAGAAGCTAGAAAAACTATTTTGAAACATCTTATGCAAAGGTATGATGTTGAAGAAAAGAATATATCTCTTTCTGGGGTTGAAGAAATTCTAGTTCCTTATTGGAAGCTTAAAACAAAGGAACATGATAAGCTTAAGTTTGATGCTATTGATGGGAGTGTTAATAATTTTAGAACCATTAATGAAAAGGAAGCAACGTATACTGATTTATACAAAGAAATGGTTAATGATCTAAAGTCTCCTAAAAATATTTTTGGATATATTGGAAATATTTTAAAAGCAATTGGAAAAGGAATTGTTTTTATGATTCGTGAAGCATGGCAACATTTCAAGTTATTAATTATAATTATTGGAATTGCACTTATTATTTATTTTTTATTCTTTTTTTAAAATTATTTTAATTTCTTCTATGGACTTTGATTTTGATATCTTATCTCTTAATACACTACTTTTTGGTGCACCTTTAATAAATGGAATAATTGAAACCTTAAACTTTGGAAATGAAGTTGGGTTTTCTTCCCAAAGACCTATGTATTCTTGTAATGCACTAAACTTTTCTTCTCTAGTTATCTTTTCTTTATTTCCATTAATTAGATCAAAGATCCCTGGATTTCCAAGTGCTCCTCTTGCAACCATAATTCCATCAAAATCAAGATAATCTTTATAGTTGTCTTCAGTAACATCTCCATTGTATATAATTGGAATTGGTGATGTTTTTTTAATTTTTCTAACCTCACTTACCTTTGAAGGAGTTGCATAACTTTCTTTAGCACACCTTGCATGAATTGCAAGTGCGCTTATTCCTGTTTTAAAAAATTCAGAAGAAATGAAATCAATTTCATTTTTTGAAAAACCAAGCCTAGTTTTAATTGTTATTGGCTTTGTTGTTGTTTCACACATTTCTTTAATTATTGGTGTAACTTTAGTAATGTCCTTTAGAAGAGCAGAACCACTTTTTCCAAAGATTATCCGCATAGAAGGACACCCAAAGTTTAGATCAATAATATCAAAATACTTATGTTTATCTATCATTGAGACTGCATCTAGTGTTGTTTTTTTATTTGTGAAATCTCCAACTAATTGACAAGAAGTAGGAGAATCTTCTTTTTTAGAACGAAGTATTTCTTCATCAAACAATTCGTTTTCTGATAGACTCACAATATGATTAGTGTGTATCATTTCAGTATAGCATAAACCACAATTATGAGCTCTTGCGAGTTCACGATAAGGAAGAGTAGAAAACTCTAAGATAGGTGCAAGAATTCCTTTCTTCCTAATTGCAACTTTTCCAATTTTAAAGTTAATCATATATAAATTAGGTTAATAACTATTTAAAAGTTATATCTACTAAAGACAATGGATTGAACCTAATAAAAAGAAAATGCTTATAAAAAGATTTACTCTTAATATACATACTAATTATAGTAAAAATTAGATATAAATTTGTACAAATATAAAATTAAACAAAAAATGTGGTATTTATGAAATGGAGTAAGGAAACTATAATATCTTTATTAATCGTATTATTATTCGTTGGATCAATATTTGGAATGGCAATTGGAAGTGGAGATAGGTCTAGCATTAACAATAACGCAACAGACACAAATACAGCTGTGAATCCAGATGAAAACAAACCAACTGAATTCTTTACTGCATACATTGATTCAAATGTTTTAGATTTATATCCTCAAATCATAGTTGTTGGAACTACAACTGTTTATGATGAATCAACAATTGATACTAGATTAAAACAAATTAGTGGTATTAAAAAGAATACTATAAGCTTTCAAAAAGGAACTGATCAAAACATAATTACGATGATTAAAATATTAATTGATGCTGATAAGAAAACAGAAATTATTGCAAGTTTAGATAAAGTTGAATTTTTATCAACTCCAGGAGTATATCAAAGTGCATTGCTTTCAATGCCTAAAGGAAAGATTATGTTATCAGGAGACAACAATACAACTAAAGAATATGAGTTTACTGATAGTAAAGTAGATGGTATGGTTGGAACACTTACTGAAAAAGGAGATGAGCTTAAAGCGCAAATCCAAATAATCTTCCAAGGAGAGACTCCAATTAGATTCCTTGCAATTGAATCACAAAATTTATCTACAAATACACAAATTATGATGACAACTAAAAATATTGCTATTAAAGAATGGAATCCAGAAATTAGAATATATGCAAATTCACTAATAACAAACGAATTTGATTCTAATGAGATAATATTAATTCTTGATGAACAGAATATAAAAATTGAAAGAAGTGTAGAGGGTTCATTAGGGTTTACTGTTTTATCAAACCCAAAAATAAATGATATAAATGCATATTTTTCTGAGCTTAAAGATGAAAATGAAAGTATAATTAAAGATCTTACTTTTGATGAAAATAATGCTACAATTAATTTTAACCAAGCATTAAATGAAGAAAAATATAACACAATTAATAATAAGTTAATTGAATTTGGAATTGATGATACTAAAATAGTTAGTGAACCTCAAAACATATACAGAATCGAATTTAATCTTGATGAAATTAATCTTGATGAAATTAAACAAAAATTAATTACTGGTGGATTAACATTTAAGATTGCAGAAAAAAGTGCAACATTTGATGTATCTGTAATAGAATACCAAGGTAAAAACTACATATATGATGCAAACACAACAACTGCATGGTTATTATACCCAGATGACTTAAATAAAACAAGTGTTGATTTAATTTTACAAGCATATTATTCTAGAAATAAGATTTGGTATATATCTTTAGAAGAAGAAAGAGAATAAATTCTCTTTTTATTTTTTATTTGCAAGTTCAATTGCTTCTGCAATATCCCCTTTTGTTTCAAGAAGTAGTTTCTTTGCTTTATCTCTGGAGGTATTTGCACTTTCAGAGACCATTATAATATCTTCTTCTGGGATTTCATTTCCTTTTTCTTCAGAAACCTCTCCAGCTATTTGAAAGCTTTTGTTTCCTTGCATGTTTATTTCAGTAACTGATGGATTATTTATTATAATTTTTCCTTTATCAGTTTCAATTATAACTCTTTTTGCTTCAATTTCTTTATTTTCAATACCCATTTGCTTCATCATAGCATTTATTCTTCTAGGGTCAAGTCCATTCATTCCTGGAATCATAATTATTTCTCCTTAAAAATATTAAATAACTATAAATAATATGTGTGGAAAGTTATAAAAAGGATTTAGACTACATAAAATAAAGGTTTATAATCCTTAGTATATAATATATTTAAATTTAATAACTAAGTAAAACAAGATTTAATATGCAAAACGGACTCTCAAGTAACTTTGAATCAATTGAAAAACAATTAGGGATTAAGATTACAGATACAGATAAAGAGTATTTAAATACTTTTTTAAAGAAAAAATCATTCCATATTGTAAACAAGAAAATTACTTATCCAAAGATTGAGGATATTAAGTATATTATTCAGAAGCTTGAAGCAGAAATCAAGGAACTTAAGTCCACAAGTGATTTTTGGAAAAAAGAAAAGAATACTGCAGAGAAGTATCATAAGCTTTTACCAATTAACATGGTTTTCAATAAAAACTATTGGAGACACAATGTTAAGAAACTAATTAATAAGAAGTACAAGCAAGATATTATTGATGCTAAGCTTAGTGATAGAATCTTACTTGATCCAGAGTACAAGAATCTTTTTGAAACCTTCCTTGTGGATCCTGATTATAGAAGAAAGTTAAGAGACACAGTAAACAATTCAATTATATACAAGAATAACAAGATTGGGGATTACAGTATAAGAAAGCAAGAATTTAAGAAAACAAGTGCTGAGTTTAAGGTTAAGCAAGTAGAAGATCAAATTAAAGATGTAGAACATAAACTAAAGGTTTATGAGAAAGTATATGAGTATCTTAAGAAATATAATTAAGCAGTGTAATAAAGGTTAATTTAACAAGGTTTGTAAATGATTAGAATTAATATATAAATATTAAATTTATATTAAAAATAAAGGAGAGAAAACTTATGAATAAAAATATGATGTCGGTCCTTCTTTTAATTGTTGGACTTGTAATAGGTCTTGTTGCTGGATGGTTAATATTTAATGGAATTAATACAATAGGAAATGCAACAAAAAGTATGACTGGAAATGAATTAAGTTCCACAATAAATAATATAATGACTAAAGGAGTAACAGAAGATAGTAGTGATGCTACTTATGTTAAAAAGTTACTTACAAGCAATGGATACACTACAACAGATGGTAGAACATATACAAATCAAAAACTTAGCACAACAACCATGCTTTGCTACTTAGGAGATAAATCGGTTGGTGGAAATTGTACGGGGTCATGTACAGGATATGGGGATAGTTGTGCAAATTGGGGTTGTACATTAGACACAGCATATGGGGCTTCTATATGTACGTGTAAATTTACTGGTCAATGTACTGATACAAGTGGATCTTGTAGTAGTAGTGGTACAGCAGCTTTAGATTAAATCACATATAAATAAAATAAGACATATATTTAAACTTTAAAAATCAAGGAGTGAAAAATTATGAAAGATAATTCAAAAATAATAGTATTTACAATTATTGGTTTAGTAATTGGATTTATAGTAGGTTGGTTAATTTTTAGTGGAATTAGTACAACAGGAAATGCAACAAAGGGAGTTGCGAATAAAGAACTAAACACTACAATAAGTGATATTATGACAAAAGGAATATCAGAAGGAAGTAGTGATGATTTATATGTTAAAAAATTACTTACTAATAATGGATACACTACAACAGACGGCAAAACATATATAAATAAAGCATTAAGTACAACAACTACACTCTGCTATAGACCACAAGGAGGAGAGTGGGGTTGTGCGGGATCTTGTGTTGGAGAAGGTAATGGATGTACAAATAATGGATGCCAAAAGAATACAGGAGGATGTGATTGTGTTTTTGTTAATTGCCCAATTCATGATGGAGATTGCGATATAGTTATGGGTGGAGGAGCAAGTCTAGATTAAATAATATAAAATAAACAAAAATTTAAAGAAAAGCAGATATTTATAAAATCTGCTTCTATTTCTTATTTTTTACTTTAAAACAATCACTCAATCTTGTTTTAAAAATATTTATATTCTCTTCTGTTTCTAATATATTATATAGATACTTGAGCTGATACAAATATATGATACAAGATAAATGGACTAAGGATCTTGAAAAAGAAATAATTAATGATTTCATAAATAAGAAAATATTCGATTTTTCTCTAACTGAGGATAAACCAGTGTATAGTATAGACACTCCTCCTCCATACCTTAATAGACCAGTTCATATTGGTCAAGCAACAACGTACGCAATCATGGATATGATTGCAAGATATAAAAGAATGAAGGGATTTAAAATTATTTTCCCACTTGGGCTTGATAGAAACGGGCTTCCAATTGAAATGGAAGCAGAAAAAAGATTTAAAGTCTCTATTCTAACAACTCCTAGAGAAGAGTATATTAACAAATGTAAGGAAATCTTACAAGAAGCTTCAGGAGAAACTCAAAATAGTTTTAGAGAAATAGGAATCTCTTTTAGTTCTTGGGATAATTATAATGTAATTGGAGGAATATATGAAACTGATTCTCCAAGATATAGACAATTAACTCAAAAAACATTTATTGATCTTTATAAAAGAGGATTGATTTATGAAGATGAAAAGATCGCTAATTATTGCCCAGGATGCCTTACAACAATAGCTGATTCAGAAATTGATTATAAGGATGTAGAATCTTTATTTAACACAGTTTTGTTTACTGTTAAGGAGACTGGAGAAAAGATACCTATCGCAACAACAAGACCAGAACTTATTTGTTCAATAGGAATGGTTATATTTAATCCGGAAGATGAAAGATGGAAAAAACTTGATGGGAAAACAGCAATAACTCCTTTATTTAATATTGAAGTTCCTATCAAAGCTCATCCACAAGCAAAAATGGACAAAGGAACTGGTCTTGTTATGATGTGTTCTGCTGGAGATTATTCAGATATTAGATTTTTTAGAGAACAAGGAATTAAACCAATCATCTCTATTGATATTACAGGAAAGATGAATTCCAATGCTCAAGAATTCTCTGGGCTTTATGTTAAAAAAGCAAGAGAAGCAATTATTGAAAGATTATTAAAAGATAAACTAATTACAGAACAAAAGAAAATATCTCACGAAGTTCCAATTTGTGAAAGATCAAAGCACGAAATTGAATTTATTGCTCAAAAAGAATTTTATTTAAAACAATTAGATTATATTCCAGATATTAGAAAAATCAAAGATCAAATAAATTTTACAAACCCATTAAGTAAGAAAATACTTGAAGATTGGCTTGATACAATTTCAACAGATTGGCCAATTTCAAGAAGAAGAATATATGCAACAGAAGTTCCATTATGGTATTGTAAGAATTGTAATGAAATTATTGTTGGAGATGATACAAAATACCAAAGACCATGGTGTGAAGAACCAACAACTAAGGCTTGTCCTAAATGTAAAGGAACTGAGTTTATTGGAGAAACAAGAGTTCTTGATACTTGGTTTGATTCATCAAACACAGCTTTCTATATACAAGGATATGGAACTCCATTCTTTGATAAGCATCCTGTTTGTTCACTTAGACCACAAGGAAAAGAAATTGTAAGAACTTGGTTATACTATACTCTTCTTAAAGGATATTTAATTAATAATAAACCAATGTTTGAAAATGTTTATGTTCATCAGCACATTCTTGATGGAAAAGGATATAAGATGTCAAAATCTGAAGGAAACATAATTAATCCACAAGATGCAACCAAGAGTTATGGTGCAGAAGCATTTAGATTATGGGGAGCTTCTGAAGGAAATCTTGATCAAAAAGATTTCAAGTGCTCACTTGATAAAATATCAACTGAGCAAAAAACACTAAACAAGTTATGGAACATAACTAAGTTTATTTCTCAGTTTAAGATGGTTCCTGATATCCAACCAAGTTACACAGAAACAGATAGATGGATTTTAGGAGAAATAAATCAATTAACTAAAGAAACAGAAGAAGGGTATGAACATTATGATTTTCATAATCCAATCATTAAATTAAAACACTTCATATGGGATACATTTTCAAGTCATTATCTTGAGCTTGTAAAAACAAGATGTTATAATCCTGATGGAGATTTTACAAAGGAAGAACAAAATGGAGCAATACAAACACTTAACTATACTTTAGTTAAGCTTCTTTACTTAATGTATCCAGTAACTCCTTTTATAACTAAGAGAATCTTAGAAGAAAATTATAATATAAACATCTATACTGAAGAATTCCCTAAAGTTGAAGAATTCAAATCAATCATAAAAACAGAAGATATTGAAAAAATTAATAACGCAATATGGAAAGCAAAGAAAGATGCATCTATTTCCTTAAAAGAAAAGATAAATAAAGTAATGCTATCAAATATATATAAAGATATCGAGATGGATTTAATTAAAACACATAATATCCAAAATATTGAATATAAAGCGTATGATAGCGAACCAGAGGTTGTTGTGAATGCATAAAGAAAGAAGAACTACCTTTTTAGGAGATATGATATTTATAATCATTCTAGTTCTTGTTATTTATCTTTCTATGACTTTATTATCTGGAAATCAAATTACTAAACTAAGTAAGATAAATGAGATTTATGGTGTATCTCAAGATAACTTAATTCCTGTTAACCAAGACGCATACATTGCAGACCTTTCGTTACTTAGTGATAACGTGCACACCAAACCAATTATAGATTATATTAATTTAAATAAAGATTCAATTAAAATTAATAAATTAGTAAATTATAATTTAATAACAAACAACAATTGTATTTCAAGAACATTATATCTTCAAATCAATTCATTTGTACAAAAGCAGGATACTCTTCTTGATACTTTTGAGAAACTTGATTCTACTAAGTTAAATAAGATATATTGGTCACAGTATATTGATAACCTAACTAACAGAGACGAATATAGAGATTTAAAAACTGAAGTTATTAAACTTGAAATTTGTAACTAATTCTTTTTGAGAAAATATGTTTACTGAGATTGCAAACGGAGCAGAAGCAAGAATATATACTCATAAGCTATTTAATAAAACGGTTGTAACTAAGCAAAGAATAGAGAAGGAATATAGGGATAAAGCACTTGATGCAAAGATAATTAAGCAAAGAACAAAAAGTGAAGCTATTCTTTTAAAGAAAGTAAAGGATATAGGTTTATTTTCTCCAAGCATATATTTTGTTGGAAAAGATAAGATAGTTATGGAGTATCTAGTTAATACAAACGAACATGATAAGTATCTTGGAGAGATTGGAAAGAACATAGCTGTGCTTCATAATAATAATATTATTCATGGAGATCTTAATCTTATAAACATAATCACAACAAAGGGTCCTGATCAGCAAGCAAAAATATACTTTATTGATTTTGGGCTTGGGTTCATGTCAAACAAGATAGAAGATAAGGCAACAGACCTTCTTGTTCTTAAGAAAACTCTTCTTTCTCTTAAAAGTACAGAAAAATTATGGAAAGACATGCTTTTGGGATATGAAAAGGAAACAAGCAACAAAGAAATAATAAATAAAATAAAAGAAATAGAATCTAGAGGAAGATACCTCTAAGTTCTAAAATTAATTATAAGTAAATTTAAAATCTACTTAATAGTTATGTACTTGTTTAATCTAAAGGATTACCAGACTCAACACCAGCACAACAATAATTGAATGTTCCTCTATATTGATTATCACAAGTCATCATACATAATCGAACATATTCGCAAGTCTCATAACATCCAAACAAATCATCTGCAGCAGCAGCACAACAACCACCAACCGCTAAATCAATTTGTGGATTATTTAATGTAGATTTTGCATTTCCTGTTGTTGATGCTAAACCAAAGATTAACCACCCTACTATAAATCCAATTACTAAACCAATAATTGTAAATAATATTATTTTTGAATTATCTTTCATAATTTTTTACTTCTTTATTTTTAAAGTTTAAATGTGTTTTTTATTTTATTTATATGCTATTTAATCTATAGCCGCTCCTCCATCACAATCACCATAACAGAATGAAGAGGTAGTGTCACAATGATTAGTAATACATTGACAAATATTATTTTCAATCATACACCCTTCTACTATACAATTATCTCCTCCGGTCCCTGTACATGAACCACAACAATTTCCTCCAACAGCCCTATCTTCATTATCTTGTTTATAACAAAGTACAGTTGTTGTTTCTAATGCTTTATTAATATATGTTCTACCATCTGTTGTTGAATACCCATTGTTTATAAGTAGATCATTAACATAGATGCTATCTTTACTTCCTTCTTTTACTCCTTTCGCCATAATGGTACCAATTGTGGATGTAATTTCATTATTAATTCCTTTTACTGCATTTCCAGTAGTATTAATTCCATCAAATATTAACCATCCAATTACTAGGCCAATTACTACACCAATAATTGCAAATATAATTATTTTTAAATTAGTTTTCATTTTTTCACTTCCTTTTTTAATTTAAATATATGTAACAGTAAATCAATTTCAATCATTTTGCTATAGGTACGCTACATGAACCACTTGTCTGGTAACAAGATCCGCCAAAAGAACAGGCGCAACTATCACCCAGTTGACAGCCATTATTGATACATTCTGAGCCCCACCCAGTACATGATCCACTACAAAACGACCCTCCACCAGGTCTATCTTCATTGTTTTGGTTATAACAAAGTACAGTTGTTGTTTCTATTGCATTATTAATATATGTTCTGCCATCTGTTGTAGTGTATCCATTGTTTGTAAGTAGTTTTTTAACATAAATAGCATCACTACTATCTTCTGTTACTCCTTTTGACATTATATTATTTACTGTGAGATTCAATTGATCTCCTTTTATGCTTTTTGTTGCGTTTCCTGTTGCTGCAATCCCACTAAATATTAACCATCCAATAATAAATCCTATTACTACACTAATAATTACAATACCAATTATTTTTGAATTATTTTTCATTTTCTCACTCCATATTTTTATTATATTTTATCTACTATTAGCAAAAGCACACATTCCAGACATATTAGTACATTCTTGTGAAAAGGAACACTTACAATATCCTTGTTCATACATCTGACAACCAAAGTTTGTACACTGAGTCCCACTCGCACTACATGATCCACTACCACAATCTGCTCCAACAGACTTATCTTCATTGTTTTGATTATAACAAAGTACAGTTGTTGTTTCTAGTGCTTTATTAATATATGTTCTACCATCTGTTGTAATGTATCCGTTGCTTGTAAGTAAATTTTTAACATAAGTAGCATCACTACTATCTTCTGTAATTCCTCTAGCCATGATAGTTTCAATTGTAGATGTCATTTTAGAATCATCAACTCCTTTGGTAGCATTTCCAGTTGTATTAATGCTTCCAAATACTAACCATCCTATAATAATTCCTATAAGTAATCCAACTATTAAAAGAAGGATTGCGCTCATATTTTTATTCATAAGTTTTCACTCCTTAATTTTTAATTAAAATATAATAAATATATGTTATTAATAATCATTTATAAACCTTGTTAAATTAAGCTGATTTTCAAGAAGAAACCATAAAAACCTAAAAGATAATATATAAAAAGAAATCGACATATTAAATATATAATAATATCGTCTTTTTATAGATTAAATATTATATTAATGAGATGTAAATCAATATAAATGAAAAATAAAAGAGCATGATTAAATATGGAAGAAAATAAAATTGAACCTAAAACAGATAAGTTCGATAAAAAAGAACTTTATGATAAAATAACTGAACTCACAAAGAAAGGTGAACCAAAAGCAAAAATTGGTCTCGCACTTAAGAAAATGAAGATACACTCAGTTAAAAGAGTTACAGGAAAAAGATTATCTAAAGTACAAGCTGAACTTAAGCTAACTTCAAAGGATCAAATACCTGATGACTTAATGGCACTTATCAAAAAAGCTGTAAAGCTTATTAGACACAAAGAAGCAAACAAGAAAGATATGACCTCAAAGAGAGGATATCAATTAACTGTTTCTAAAATAAATAGATTAAGAAATTATTATATAAAACAAGGTAAACTACCGCAAGGTTGGATATATTCTGATGAAAGCGCAAAGTTACTTGTAAAGTAAAGGGTTGATAATAAATGGTTGAAAAAAAGAGAACTGTTGATAATTGGAAAAAGAAAAAATGGTATGTTATTACTGCAGACCCTATCTTTGATGGTAAGGAAATTGCAAAAACAATTGCTATTGAAAATAAAAGTTTAACTGGAAGAACAATTAAGAAAACACTTGATTCTTTAACAGGAAACATTAGAGATTCAGCTTATGTTATTACTTTTAAGGTTGATAAGGTAACTGGTGGAAAAGCAGAAACAAGCATATCAGACATGGAAACTAAACCTGGTCACTTAAAAAGAATGATTAGAAGAATGAAATCTAAGATTGAAGACATAATCTATGTTACAACTAAAGATGGACATAAGATTAAGCTTAAACTTCTTTTCATAACTGGTGCTAAGTATAGTACCCAAACAAGAACAGAAGCTAGGAACATAATGAAAACTATATTCTTAGAAGAACTTAAGGAAAAGGTTCTAAAAGAAGCTTGGAGTGAGATTATCTTCCAAAAGATATCTGAGAAATGTAAGAAAAAGCTTGCAAAACTTGGATTCATTAATAAGATAATTATTTCCAAAGCTAAATTGATTGAGTGATGGTGCAAAACCTGATAAAAAATGATCTCAACGATTTTACTTTATTTTCTTATTTTTATATTTTTAGGATTATTACTTAACTTTATAGGTAAGTATGATCTTATTACAATTTCTGTGGTGTATGTTGTAGCTAGCCTATTTATGTATTTTGTGGATATATATGCAGTTATTTACTTAATATTGTTTTTTGGAATCTCTGAAAGCGTTACTTCTTTGTTTAATAAGAAGCACGGTCAAAGAACTTATAAAAATCTACTTGGAAACTGCCTTGCAAGCATCATATTCTTGGTGGCTGGGGGAATAACAGAGTATTTTTCACCAGGTTCATTCATTTATTTTGGGGTAGGGGCCTTAGCTGGAATCTCTGCTGCCTTTTCAGATACTCTTTCTTCAGAGATTGGGAGACTTTCAAATAAGAAGCCAAGAATGATTAATAATTTTAAGGAAGTTGAGAAGGGAATTGATGGAGCTATAACTTTTCTTGGAATAGCTGCTGCAACCTTAGCTTCTTTAATTACTGCTATGTTCTTTTGGTTTGTGAATAGCACAATAGGAACAAGCACAGTTTATACAACTAAGATAATAATTGTAGTTGCAATTTGTGGTTTACTTGGTTCTCTAATAGATAGTTATATTGGAGCTTATTTTGAGACTAAAGGGTATATAAATAATGCTCAAACAAACTTTCTTGCAACTTTTATAACTGGGCTAATTGCTTTAGTAATAATGACAATTTAATAGATCTTTTTTTATAATGTATAGCATATTAATCATATAATTATGAAAACAAGACTTGAAAAGATTAAGTTTATTATCTGGTTTGTAATTATCTATTCTGTTCTTCTTTTGATTGGACTAGAGTTGTTTGGTAATATACTCATTAAGCTAGATACCTTGGTTATTAAACAAGTACTTGGAAACATAATTAACTATAATACATTCATCTTTGTTCCAGAATGTAGTGGTATTGTTGCAATTTTTGCATACCTTGCAATTGTTATTGGGCTAATTATTGTTAAATACAAGGTAGACTGGAAATGGATTATTGGTTCTGTGGTGCTTCTTGGGATTTGGAATATATTTAGAATCACTATTGTGGTTCTATCAGAAAAGGTTAGCTTTTCTTTAGCACAAGTTCTTCATGTTACGTTGTGGTTTATAACAGGAATAATTATTGTTTTGCTTGCTATTAAAAGCTTGAAGAAAAAATAATTAATTTATTCCTTCTTTTCTTTCAATACTTTTTGGTTTTGAATTTTTAAATTGTTTGTGGTTGAAATAACTTTCTTACTTGTTTTTTTCTCTAAATATATTCTTGCTTTTTTTGCAACTCCACCACCAATCTTTCCAGCAACCTTATTTTCAGGTAAACCAATTGCTTTTGTACTTTCTGCAACCTCTCTTGTTGAAAATTCTGCAAGAGCAGTAAAAACAAGTTCAGCATCTGTCATGTGATCTCTTAAATTTTGTTTTTTTAATCCTTTTAATTTCTTATGTTCCTTTACATTCAGTCCAGTCCATTCTTTATGAATTATGTTTGTTAATATTGCAAATTCTTCTCCTTCTTTGATTTCGTGATTTTTCCAATAATCAGTTAGCTTATTTCTAATTTCTTGCCCCATCATTCGTTGTTGTATCCATTTTTCACTATATCCGTGCAAAAACCAGTTTTTTCTTCCTCTATCAATAGATAATGATGGATCTTGAATTTCCTGAATTCTCTCATAACCAACTCTTGCAAGCCAAAGTTTGAATGGTTCTGCTTTCTTTGATGGAATCGATTGAATTATTCTAAACATTCCTTCTGTATTTGCACAATCAGTTTCATAGAATTTACCATCTGAAGATCTTAATTTCAGTTGTACCCAAATTGGGTACAACTCAATATCTTGAAAATCCTTATCTTTTACTTTTTGCCAATATGTTCTTGGAAAAGGACTATCTGTTAATATCCCAACCACATCAACAACTGAATAATACCATTCTTCGTTATGAAATATTCTCCTTATTTTCTTATTTTCAAACACAACTAATCCCTTATCTTCATTATCATCCATATACAAATCACCACATATATTATAGAAATTGTGGTGTATATTCTTTTCGGGGGGGTAAGCTTGGCCAAGCATAGTTGTATTTAAAAAAATAGAGAAAACACAATTAAAAATTATATTTAAATAAATTGGTTGTATAATCTTAATGGTTTTAATTTAAACCAAATATATATAAATCCATCTTCCTTATACTTAAATATATAAAACTCAATGATTAAAATTAAAGGTGAAAAAATGCAAGAAAAGAAAGTTATGATTAGACTCGTTTTGCTTACTATAATTAGTTTTGCAATCGGACTTGGTGTTGGCTGGTTAATATTTAATGGATTTGAAAAGACTGGCCAAGGTTATGTTGGATATGGAAATGACTTTTTGTGGCAGAGTTGTGACAACGCATGTACAAATAAATGTAATGCAAGTTTTGTTCCATATGCAAACGCAAGAGAGTGCTGGAAAGCATGTATGTATGGTTGTTACTTCGGTACCCTTGGAATTGATTAAAAAATAATTAAATTATTTTTTCTGATTTTTTAAAAAAATAGAATTAAGG
>Ga0247841_10003301_pt1 | contig 30273 bp, 27 predicted proteins | sample LaCruzMarch2015__2_FD_192410 | JGI IMG/M metagenome (GOLD analysis project Ga0247841, IMG submission 192410) | Freshwater microbial communities from meromictic Lake La Cruz, Castile-La Mancha, Spain - LaCruzMarch2015_18m | ecosystem: Environmental > Aquatic > Freshwater > Lake | place: Spain... | reverse complement strand
CCTGCTGCTGGAATTCAAATATCTGGGGCTCAAGGACCTGGGACTCACCGGCGAGCAGGTGCGGGCGCAGCCGCGCGAGGCCCTGGCCGCCCTGCCGGCGGTGACGGCCCGACTCGATGAGGCGGCGACGCAGGCGCGGGGCTATGGCGCCACCCTGCGCGGGCGCCATGGGCTCACGGACCTGCACGCCCTCGCCGTGGTGGCCCTGGGGGTGGAGCGGCTGGTGTGGCGGGTGCTGTGAACTTAAGGGCGGGACGGGACATGGGTCCCGTCCCGAAACGCCTTCTGGCTCCCACGCTCCTGCGTCACTGCCATCAAGTTAAGCCCTTCTGGCTCCCACGCTCCAGCGTGGGAGCAAGTGCGGGCGCTCCGCGTCCATTGCCAAGACCGGACGCGGAGCGCCCGCACGGCATTCCCCTGCTTCCGCGTGGGAACGAGAGACGGTCAGTTCACTATCCGACGCGGCCAACGCACGGCCGCGTCACCCCTCACCCCGCCCGAACACTGCGCCGGCGGCGACGCGTGAGCCACACCGCGGGCACCGCGGCGAGCAGCAGCGCGAGCGGGGCGGGAACCGGGACTTCGGCGGAGAAGGTGACGGAGGTGCCTTTGCCGCCCCCCTCGCCGTAGTACCAGCCTACCGAGGGCGAGGCCCCATTGAAGGAAAAACCCTCATCGTTATTCGCATAGGTGCCGCCATTGGTGGTGATGATATCCTGCCAGGTAGTCATGGGGTCAGTCGTCAGGTAGCCAAAATCGGTGCTGTACAGATCCAGATTATTTCCCGTGCCGCTGTAATACCAAAGCTCGTTATTCGAATTTCCGACATAGGTCGGAACGAAGCTCGAGGTCACGCCATTGACCGTCCCGGTGATCAGGCTCGGAAGGGTGTTGATCCAATCGCTCAGGCTGCCGATCGTGAGGGCGCCGCCCGTCCAGCCGCCGGCGGCCGGATCGGCGATGCTGTAGTTGACGAGGGCGGCGGCGGCCGGGCCGGCCGGCATCCAGGCGGCCAGGGTCAAGACCGAGCGTGCTGTAAAAAAAGCTGACACCGCCCCGACTTTTCGCCGACTGAAGTCGGCCGTCCCAGAGCCAGCCCGGCCCCGGGAGGTCGAATCTTGGCGCTGCCGCAACCGCCCGGGGGGCCGGCCGGTCCGGCCGGGGTGCTATGCTGAGTCGGCGTCTTAAGGCCGCACTCGCCCGCACACCCTGCCCGGCGCGGGCGCGCACGGGGGCGGGCCCGCCCGCGATCAGCGCTCCGGCCAGTCCATCGCGGTGCCCGCGTCATCAGGGCTTCCAGCCCTGATTCAGTGAGGCGGCAATGGCCTGACGACGCGGCGGCGCCAGCCCGGCCGCAGTGATGATCAAGACCGGCGAACCCTGATCCAGCACGCGAGCATCGGCATCATGAAATTTCCCTATGGTCTGAGCGATTTCGGCACCCTGATCCAGGACGGCTACTGGTATCAGGACCGCACCGACCGGATTCCCCAATTGGAGGACGCCGGGCGGCAATTGATCTTCATCCGCCCGCGGCGCTTCGGCAAGAGCCTGCTGCTGTCGATGCTGGAGCACTATTACGACCTGAACCGGGCGGACCAGTTCGGGGACCTGTTCGGGGGGTTGGCTATCGGGCGGGCCCCCACTGCGCTGCACAACCAGTTCTTCGTGATGAAGTGGGACTTCTCGCTGGTCAAGGCGCAGGGTGAGGTAACGGCGATCGAGGCCGCGCTGCATCGGCATCTCAATGATTGCATCGCGGAGTTTGCCCTGCGCTATCAGGCGCGGCTGCCCCCGGTCATCACGATCCAGGCCGACAATGCCCTCTCGTCGCTGCGCTCGGCCCTGATGGCGGTCTCCCAGACGCCCCACAAGCTCTATCTGCTCATCGACGAATACGACAACTTCGCCAATGAGGTTCTGATGGCCGGGCCCGGTCAGGGCGAGGGCCAAGGGCACTATGAGTCGTTGCTGTACGGCGAGGGACTGCTGAAGACCGTCTTCAAGATGGTGAAGGCGGCGGCGGGCGGAATGGGCTTGGACCGGGTGTTCATCACCGGGGTCTCGCCGGTGGTCTTGAGCGATATGACCAGCGGCTATAACGTCGGCGAGAACATCTATCTGGCGCCGGACTTCAACGACCTGTGCGGTTTCTCCGAGCCCGAGATCGCCACGGTGCTGGAACGACTGGCCGCCGACGGCGCGTCCTGGTCCCCCGCCGCGGCGCTGGCGACCATGCGCACCTTCTATAACGGCTATCGCTTCAGCGAGGACGGCACCGAGAGCGTCTATAATCCGACCTTGAGCCTCTATTTCCTGAAGGCGCTGAGCCGTCGGGGGCAGCCTCCGCGACAACTCCTCGACGAAAACCTGGCGATGGACCGCAACAAACTCGCCTATATCGCCCGCCTGCCCCACGGCGAGGGCCTGCTGGTCGCGGCCCTGAGCGGTGACGATCAGGTCATTATTCCGCAACTGGCCCGGCGCTTCGGGGTGGAGGACATGCTGCGCGCGGTCAAGGACCAGCCGTTCATGGCCTCGCTCCTCTATTACTTCGGGGTCCTGACCCTGGCCGACCGGGGCCTGCTCGGGGAACTGGCGCTGAAGATCCCAAATCTGGTCGCCCGGGCACTCTATGTCGAGCGGTTACGCGACCTCTGGCTCCCCGGCTACGAGGAGCGCGAAACGGCGCAGGCTGCAGCCAAGACCCTCTACGTGCGCGGCGACCCGGCCCCCCTGTGCGACTTCATCGAGTCACGCTATTTCCGGGTGCTGTCCAACCGCGACTACCGCTGGACCAATGAACTCCTGGTCAAGTTCGCCTTTCTCACCCTGCTGTTCGACGACCGGCTCTATATGGCGGTCTCGGAGCTGGAGACCGACCGCGGCTATGTGGATCTCGCCTTGATCCTGCGCCCGGACATGCGCCGCTTTCAGGCCCTGGACCTGTTGCTGGAGTTCAAATATCTGGGTCTCAAGGACCTGGGACTGACCGGCGAGCAGGTGCGGGCGCAGTCGCGCGAGACCCTGGCGGCCCTGCCCGCGGTCGCGGCCCGGCTGGATGAGGCGGCGGCGCAGGCGCGGGTCTATGGTGCGACCCTGCGCGAACGGCACGGGCTCGCGGATCTGCGCGCACTCGCGGTGGTGGCATTGGGGGTGGAGCGGCTGGTGTGGCGGGTGCTGTGAGCGGGGAGCGGGGAGCGGAGGCCCGCGGGGCGATCCGCCGCGGCGCCCACGGTGGCAGTGGCGATGGCGATGGCAGAACCGCTGCGCGTTCCGCCCTACCGCGCTGGAACATTCGGCCTTGCCGGGCCGTACTGTCTCCCCTCTCAGGCCGCGACCTGGCCCGGCGGCAGCACCGCCGGCCGGGCCTCGCAGCCGATGGCACCGCAGATGCACTCCAAGACCTCGAGCAGCGTGTCCTCGTCCATGCTCGCGTGGGCGCTGCTTGGGCGCCCCCGATAGCGGTTGCTGAGGTCGCGGTTCTGGACCAGGGTAGCTTGGGTATTGTGGGCCTCGTTCGGTCCCCCGTGGGAGCCGATGCTGGAGGGGTAGATCTGGTGGAGGTTGAGGTTGCGGCGCACGTTGGGTGGGATGCGCCGGAACATCAGGGACGAGGTCGGACCCACCGCGCCGTCCACCGTGATCAGGCGATCGACGCGCACGTAGCCCACCGTGGCCGAGCCGCCGCCGGCGAACATGCCCAGGAAACGCCGCGCCCCGGTGTCGTAGAAGGTACGGTTCTGCCACAGGCTCCAAACGAGATTGAGCGCATCGGACACCCCGGCGCTGTAACCGTAGACGATGAGCTGGGCGCGCGGGTCGAAGCGGGCGGCAATGTCGCGATCGGCGCCGGCCGCTCCCGAGGTGAAGACCAGCGACCCCTGGTAGGCGCGCACCAACAGGTCCATACCGAGCATGCGCTGGCCGAGTGCGACTTGGCGCACCTGCTCGGCGAGGCGCGCCGCGCCGCTGGGGTCTTGCTGCGGCAGGGGGTCGCCACCGTCGATGACCCCGCCCCAGCCGCCGAACAGCACGATGGTGTGTCGGAGCGGGCCGCTGCCCGGGACGCTGGGGCTGGTAAGCGACGGCTCCGAGCGTAAGTCGGAATAGCTTGTGACACCGAGATCGACCGACATGGCGATTGCTCCTCGCGCGGCCCGACCGCAGCCGTGCAGCGCTGGGGGATGGGGATAGGTGTGCCTAAGTATAGAAGCGGCGGGGGCCGCCGGTCACCAGGAGTCAGTCGGCAGCTTACCGGCCAACGCTGACGATCCGGCCACGGTCATCATCCGGTAAGCGATCAGTGAGATAGTGTGCGATAACCTGTTGCCGACGCGGTGCCGACCCCCGGTCGCCAGGTGTGCAGCGTTTCCCCCACCAGGCCGCTCACGGTCTAGGTCGACCATGCCCGAACCCCTGCCCCCCGTCGTCTTACCCAATGTGTGCGAGGCCTGCGCCGGCGGGCTTGCGGCACTGTTGGCGGCGCCGGAGGGGGCGGGCTTGGTCGCGCGCTTTCGTCCGCTGGCCGATCTCACTGCCGGCGGGCTGTTCGGCCACCTGGCCGATCTGCACGGGCCGCCGGATGCGCTGCTGCGGACCTGGCGCCGGCTGTTCGAGACCGCCTGTCTCAGCGGGCTGGCGGAACCGCTGTTTCGCTGCTACTGCCGCACGGTGGTCGAGACCTTTGTGTCGCAGCGGGGCCAGGGCCTGCTGCTGCTGCCCCTCGGTGCCGCCGCGGGGGTGCTTGGGGAGGGGGCGATCCGCCTGATCGTGGCGGTCTGCGAGCGCTATGGCCTGCCCGTCGGGCGTGTGCTGCTGGTACATGACGGCCTGCCATCCATGGCGGCGGAGCCGTTGCGCCGCGTCATCGATGCCGCTGTCGCCGCGCGGCGCGCCGGCTTCCCGCTGGCCGCCGGGGTGTTGCACTGCCCGCGGGCCGAGACCCTACTGTGGGGCCAGGTGCGCCCGGACTATGCCCTGATCGAGGACGGGGTGCTCGGCCTGCTCGACGCCCATCTGATCGCGGGCAGCGGCTACGGGGCGCTGATCCGCGCGGTGGCCGCCGACGGGCGCCGGGTCCTGGCGCTGGGGGTGGATTCCGCCGCGCGGCTCGAGGCGTTGCAGCGCCTGCCGGTGACCGCCGCGGCCGGGGACTTCATCGGACGCCCGGCGGCGGTGCCGACCCGCACCCTGTCCGCGGCGGCGCACCGGGCCATCGCCGCGCGGGTGAGCCCGCCCGCTGGCGAGACGCGAGCGGGCCCGCACCTGCTGGAGCGGCTGCTCCAACCGGTTCCGCCGGTCTCCCCCCAGGCCAAGGCCGACGAGGTGTTCGCGCTGTTCGAGCAAAACCCTGATCTGCGCGGCGTGGCGGTGGTACGCGATGGCACGCCGCTCGGCATGATCTCGCGCTACGACATGATCGATAATATGGCCCGGCCCTATCGCCATGAGCTCTACGGGCGCAAGTCCTGCACCCGCTTCATGGATGCCCAGCCGCTGATCGTCGATCTGCACCTGCACCTGGCGGACCTCTCGGACCTGCTGGTGCAGGCCCATCCGCGCCATCTGATCACCGGTTTCGTGATCTGCGATCAGGGCGCCTATCTCGGCATCGGCTCGGTGCAGGACCTGGTGCGTGAGGTCACCGTGATGCAGTTGGAGGCGGCCCGCTACGCCAATCCGCTGAGTCAGTTGCCAGGCAATGTGCCGATCAACCAGACCATCGACCGGCTGCTCGCCAGCGGGCGGGATGGCGCCATCGCCTGGTGCGATCTGGACCACTTCAAGCCCTTCAACGATGTCTACGGCTACGCCCGGGGCGATGAGGTGATCCGCCTCACCGCGCGCCTCCTGGGCGAGGTCTGCGACCCGGAAGCGGACTTTCTGGGCCACATCGGCGGGGATGACTTCGTGCTGGTGCTGCAGAGCGCGGACTGGCAGGGGCGCTGCCGGCGGGCGCTGGCGGCCTTTGGGCAGGAGATCTGCGGGTTCTTCTCCAGGGACGATGCGGAGCGCGGCGGCTACGTGACGGCCAACCGTCAGGGCCGCCCGGAGTTCCATCCCCTCACCTCGCTGTCCATCGGCGTGGTGCTGGTGCGCCCCGGGCGTTTCGCCTCCCATCTCGAGGTCTCGGCGGTGGCCGCCGAGGTCAAGAAGATGGCCAAGGGCCTCACCGGCAACAGCCTGTATGTGGATCAGCGCCAGGGCTGATAGCGCATCCGCTTGGACCCGGCCGACAACTTCAGGGGCCCCGCGATGCCCTTAGCCCCGACCCCAGCCGCCCCCGCGGCGGTACCCCTGGTCTGGACCCGCTCACGTCTCGATGAGCTGTGTGCCGCCAACCGTCTGGTCATCGACACGGCGGCACGGCTCATCAAGGCCGGGGCGCGCCACGCCCTGATGCCGGCCTTGCAGGCCTGGCCGCCGACCCATGTGGTGGAACTCTTCGTGCACCTGCCGCTCAAGCGCGCTCGGGTGCTGTTCAGTTGGCTCGACCCCGGGCCGGTACTGCCCCATCCTTACACAAATCCTCCCCGGGGGAGGCGACTTCTATCCTGACGCCTGGAGGTTACAGTGTGGCAACAAACCCCCATGCACGCACACGTAAATCGAAAACTAATTTTAAGCCGCTGTTTTAGATGAGTTCTCGAGGGGATACCTCAGGATCTATCCCCCTGTTTTCTCGTCTGTTTCCTCCTGTTTCCTCTCTGTTTCCCCCTAACTCCTTCCGGCTCCCAGAATCCGTGGCATAATTCGGCGAAAGTTTGTGGAAAAGTGCCATGGCCGACGCAGAGACCTTCGATTGCTTCCTAAGCCACAACGCCAGAGACAAACACGCAGTGCTCGCCTTGGCTGAGGAACTGCGCGCGGCGGGGGTCTCGATCTGGCTGGACGACGAGCAACTGCGCCCCGGACTTAGCTGGCTCCCCCTACTGGAATCGGGTATCCGTGCCTCGCGCAGCGTCGCCGTACTGATCGGCGCGGATGGGCTCGGACCATGGGAGGACGTGGAAATGCAGGCCGCACTTACCCTAGCGGTGCGCGATAAGCGACCGGTCATCCCGGTGTTGCTGCCCGATGCCCCCTGCATCCCTCAGCTTCCGCTACTTCTAGCCAGCCGCGGTTGGGTCGATCTGCGCCCCGACACCCAGCCAGACCCGCAGACGGGCCTTGACCGTTTGATCTGGGGCATCACTGGTCAACGATGCGATCCAAGCGTTTCCGCTGGGCCAAGACCGACTCCCGCCGATCAGAGGCTTCCGCAACGCCCGGCGCGAGACTTAGATTCAGGCAGCCCCGGTCGCGTTAAGGGGAAAGACCCTAAGGACATCGATCATGATCCCGGCCACGAGCCTCCGCAACTGCCGAAGGTCCGCACACGAGACCCTACGGATGGCAGGCTTGCCGAGAGTCCGATGCGCGCACCGGGCACCGCAGGCCCGAGCGACGATCAAGGCCCACCTAAGTCACCCGCGACCGCCTCACGCGCCGCCTCTGCGGCGCTCACAACCTGGCGGGAAAAGCTCAACTTTCTTCTGAACGAGGGAGCTATTGGTGTGAAACAGCGATGCCGCCTTGCCTGCCGGATCGCGGTAACAGTGATCGCTATTGCGTTGGGGGCGACGATATACTTTCACCAGTTGTCTGGTGTCACTCCTCTGACGGAAGGTTGGGCGATGCTTGGCCATTTCGAGAATAATACGTGGCGAGATCTGACATTTGAATTCCACGCAGATCCCAAGACCCCGATTCCGTCAACCGGCATTCCTTCTGCGGTTATCTCCGATTCTCCGGTCGCAGTTAGAAAGGAGTCTCTCAAGACAGGAAACAGAATTTCTCCTTGGTGCACTTTGGAACAAGGGCGGACGGTGATAATCGAGCGCATCGAACCGACGCAGAGCGATCGGTTCGAGGTGCGCTTTCATTTCAACAAAGAGGAGTGTCAACAATGAATCGGCATTTTTCGCTTGGGCTTGCTTTAATGTTCACGCTCACGACGAGCTGTCTTGCCGATCCGATGCTCATCATGAAGGGATCGGATACTGTGGGCGAGTTCCTTGCTCCGGCCCTGGCAAAGGCATTTCTCATCTCAAAATTTAGCTATGCTTCGCATGACTGCTATCATAAGACACATCGTGAGCCAGGGAAAGCCTATCTTGTGATCGATGTCATGTGCGAAAAGAGCGTTTCGGGAAGCAGGAGTATCAAAAGTATCAGAATCGAGCCCTGGGGCTCGAGAACGGCGCTCGACTGCATTTCCGAACCGCAGTGCGATATTGCAATGTCGTCAGCGACCATTACTGATTTGATCGAGACGTATGCGAAGACCGGGAACCCAGAGGCCGACCGCGGGCTCAAGTCGAGGCTCGAGGCTGTTGATGCGCAACAGATTGCTTTTGACGGTATCTCCATTATCGTGAATCGATTTAATAATATCAATGACATTTCTACAGAAACTCTACGGCGCTACTTTTGCCATAAAGACCGAGCCGATTGGGGTAGCGATCCGCCAGCGTCGGATGAAACCAGAATCGAACGGATCGCACGTACAGAGGAGTCAGGAACCCGCCTTACGTTGGCGCGATTGCTGAAGTGCGAGAATATCTATGCTGATAAGGAGGTCAGCGGGAATATCGAGGTCTCAGCACAAGTATCGATGCAGCCGGGGGCGATCGGATTCGTCGGCTTTCCATATATTGGTCTAACCAAGCCGCTGTCAATCGACAAGTCGGCCCCCAACATAGAGAATCTGGCGGCGAGTTATCCGCTTCGTCGCGAGCTGTTCCTTTTTACGAAACGGCCGAAGAAAAACGAGGTCCTGTCCTTCCTGCAATTTCTCGAGACAGACGCAGGCCAAGATGCAGTAGTGAGCTCCGGCTTCGCTCCAATCCCGGCTTCGGCACCGCCTGCCGCTACTGCACCGATTCCGGAGGTCAACGGGTACACGCCGATGTTGGCTCTGGAATACGACAAAGACGGTGCAGAATTAAATGAGCGACAAAGGGTGCAGCTTGCGCAAATCGCCGAACGGATACGCACTCCGACTGCATCCGTAAGGATTCTAGGATACGCAGACGGAACCGGGCCTCGGGGTTATAATCAACGTGTCTCCGAGCTTCGGGCTGCAAAAGTCGAAGGCTACCTCAAGGGGCGCGGAGTCAAGTGTGAGAGCTCATGCTCATGGGGCCTTGGGAATTTTTTTTTCAACAGTAATGTTGCCGACCCGAAGGCTCGAAAAGTCGAGATCTGGGTGAGGCAATAGTCATAACTAACGCGTTAAATGAGTATCTGAGGCGGCAAAGAAGAGCGGGAAATGGGCTAGTGCGGCTTGGCAATGTCGCGGGAAAAGGGGGCAGTGCGGCTTGGCAATGTCGCGTAGTCTAGTGGGCGGAAATCCCACCTGGGTAATCGTGAGCCGCGAGCCCAGTATCGAGCCTTGCGGCGCGCACGGTAACGGGCGTGTCGATGCGTAGGCTTGATGAGCAGGCGAGGTGTAAAGGGAACGGGTGGAGCCGACCTTGAAGGTGTTGAGCCCCGAAAAGTCTGGAAACCAGGGACAGACCACGGATTCCGGCGGGCAAACGGGGAAAGACGCTGATATATCGCGACGACATCAGGGACGTCGTGGTCTGTTCCCGGTTTCGCGATCCCCGGTTTTGCGATGTGGTCGCGCGAACGCCGTAGGTCGGGTCAGGCGCGCCCTGACGACCGTGCCATCTGCGCTGAACGCGGCGCGCGCCATAACCCGACATGGCGCCCTGGCCGTCGGGTTACGCTGCGCTCACCCGATCGACCCACCGGCTGAGCTTCGACGCGAATCACCACAGGGTTGGTCCACCGCCGCCGCTGGGCTATCGTCTGGTCATGCGCCACCCGGTCGAACCTGCACCGAGAACCTTGACGTAGCGACCGAGCTCGAGCGTTGGCTCAGATGTTTCAACGAGGGCTGTCGATCAGCTCGATCTTGAGACGCTTGCCGACGATGGCCGCTGCCCGGTTCAGTGTGTCGAGTTGTACCTTGTCGTTGTCGGGGTCAAGCAGGCGGTCCAGTTGCGAGCGGCTGGTCTGCATCCGCTTGGCCATTTTCACCTTATTGAGATGCTGACTTTCCATTGCCTGCCGGAGTTGCCACGCTAAGACCCGCTTGGCCGCGACCTGGCGCGCGTCTTCAAGGCGGCCTTCCTCCTTGAGGAAGTCCTCGAGGCTGGAACCGATGTTTTTTTCATCAATCATCTTTTTCACCTTTCATACGTTTGGCGGCGACGTTCAGTTCATGGTCCGGGGTCTTCTGCGTCTTCTTGATGAAGGCATGGAGCAAGACCATCCGTCCTCCCGCCATGCAAAACAGGACGCGGGCGATCCGCCCCGACGACAAGTTGCTGCGCACTTCCCATAGGCCCTTGTGAGAGCGGATGGCCCGGCACAGCGGCATTCCGAGCGGCCAGCCATACTCCAGAGTTTGCAGATCATCCCCGACAATCTTGCGGTCCGCAGGATCGAGCGCCTTTAGCCACTCCCTGACGGGCTCCCTCCCAAGGTTCGTGCGGTAGAACGCGACCGTGACCCGTTTTTGATCGTCCGTCATCGAATGTACCTCATATAGTACAAAGTATCATGAAAGGTACACTCCGAACAACAAAAATCCCTATCGCCCAGCTTTCTCCCCGGTCGTCCTCGCAACGGCGTCCCCTGAAGCGCCCTTTCTGCTGACGGCGATCAGGGCGGGACAGGCGAGCGGTGACGGCATCAGGGACTTCGTGGTCTGTTCCGGGTTTCGCCGTCCCCGGTTTTGCGATGTGGTCCCGCGAACGCCGTAGGTCGGGTCAGGCGCGCCCTGACGACCGTGCCATCTGCGCTGAACGCGGCGCGCGCCGTAACCGGACATGGGCGGCCTGGCCGCGTCGGGTTACGCTGCGCTAACCCGACCTACCCATCGACCCACCGGCTGAGCTTCGACGCGAATCACCACGAGGGTTGGTCCACCGCCACCGCTGGGCTATCGTCCGGTCATGCGCCATGCCATCGACCCCAAGATCGACTGCGTGTTCAAGGCGTCGCAACTGGCGAGCGGTCAGGAGTACCGGGAACTCAAGCCGACTTATTCCATCTGGCTCTTGGGTGAAACACTCATGAGTACCCTGACCGGCTTTTCCGAGAAAGAACGCGAGTGCCACGCCTACCAGGCGCGCCAGAACTATCTGCGCCGGCAGCGCAGCATTCAGCGCCGTCTCGATGAACTCGAGGCCGCGGGCGAGCAGGCGCGGGCGGCGGCAGAGTGCGAGCCGGACCCGGGCTGCGCCCTGCGCGCCCAGCCCGCCGATGCTTCGATGCCGCGGCGCGGGCTCATTCAGTGACCTCGATCGGCGCATTGGGCCACTCCCCGAAGGCCTCCGGCAGGTAGAGTGCCTCCACCCGGGTCGGCGGCAGGGAGAAGTCCCCCGCGTTGTTCAGACGCAGGCGGTAGCTGAGCGTCCAGTGCCCGGCCGGGACCTCGGCGTAATAGGCCCGCAGGCCGTCGAAGCGCCGTTCCTCGTAGGTCGGCGTCGGCCGCCACTCGGAGGCGTCGCGCGCCCGCGCGGCCGGGGCCGGGGTGTCCCCGCCGAACCCGCTGCCCAGGATCGTGGCCCCGGCCGGGATCGGGTCATTGACCACCACCCAGCCCATCGGGGCGGCGGCGGTGAGGTCGAGTCGCACCTCGGCCAAGTCGCCGCGGCTCCACTGGCCCGGTCGGCGCTGCGTAACCGGGGTCAGGGTCCGCACGATCGTATAGCCGGCGAAGAGCGGGGCCTTGAGCGGGACTGCGGCGCGGCTCTGGATCAGCGCCCAGGGTTGCCCCTGGCCCTCATGGGTCAGGGCCAGGGTCAGGGTCGGGCGCGCGGGGCCGTCCGGCCAGGGGAACAACCAGTCGGCCGCGGAGCCGGTCCCGGCCCCTGACCCGCTCTGGGTCCAGGTATGGCCGCGGGTCTCCCCGCCCAGTGCCCCTTCCGTGCGCCCCGTGACCGGTTGCTGCTCGAACGCGGCGCTGAAGCGCTCCAGTGCGAGCCGCCCCCAGGCGTTGGCCGTGGTGAGGTCCCAATGGCCCTGCCGCTGCCGGGCCAGGGCACCGCGCAGGAGGCGCGGCAGGTCGGCGCGCCAGTCCGCCTCCGGCAGCAGGGTCAGGACCGCCCGCACCGCGTCAACATCCCCCGAGCCCATGAGCCACCACAAGGGACCGGTCTGCGGGGTCGTGATCACGAGTCCAGTACCCTGCACCACGCGGCGGGCGCGCAGCAGCCGCTGCGCCTGCACTCGCCTGGCCTCACGGTCCGGGAGGTCTTCGCTACGGCCGAGGATCGCGATCCAGTCGAGCAGGGCCGAGGTCGGCCAGTGCTGCGGCTGCCAGTCGAGATCGGCCACCAGGTCCGGCGTGGCCGCGCCATAGCGCGACAGGGCCTCGATAACCAGGAGACGGCGCAGGGTCCGGTCGGCGAACGCCGGGTGGCGGGGACCGCCGTCGCCGCCCTTGAGGAAGGCCTCAAGGCCCGCGATGAGGGTGTCCCGGGTGTCCGTCGGCAGCGGCCAGCCGGCCTCGTCGGCGATGGCCAGGACATAGGCGGTCAGCACCTCGTCGCCCGGCAATGCGCCAGGGAAAAACCTGAGCAACGCCCCCCTGCCCTGGGTGTCCAGGTAGTCGCCGAGCCGCCCCACGATCGCGTCCCAGCGCGCGTGATCGCGCAGTGCGACCGCCACCGACACCTGCTGCTCCAGGCAGGTATAGGGGTAGTGCGACATATAATCGACGAGGCCATCGACCCCGTCGCCCAGCCGGCCCCGCAGGGCGACGCCAAGACCCCCCTGACCCGGGACGGCATCGGCCGGTGCCTGCACCGCGAGTGCCAAGGGTTGTTCCAGCGACGCGAGTGTCGCCTGGTAGGTGCGCACCGGCACGAGCGCCCGCACCTCCTGCGCGAGCCGCAGGCGGTCCGCGGCGCTGGCCCCGAGTGCCTGCAGGCCCGCCTCCCAGGTCAGTGCCGTGCTGTCGGCGGGAACCGCGATCGGCCAGCTGAACTCCCGCGAGGCACCGGGCGCGAGGCGCAATTGCTGCTCCGGCAGGGCGGGCAGGTCACCCGTCGGCGTGCCGACCCGCGCCGTGGCGGCGACCCTCAGGGGCCGTGGCCCGCCGTTGTGGGCGGTGAAGACCGCGGCGAAGCGGTCGCCCGCGCGCACCACCGGGGGCAGGCCCGCGTAGAGTGCCAGGTCCTGGACGGTGCGGACTGTCGCCTCGCCGGTGCCGAACAGACTGGTCCCCGCGGTGGCGACCGCCACGATTCTGAAGCGGCTGAGCGAGTCGTTCAGCGGGACCTCGATGCGGGCCTCGCCCCGGGCGTCCAGCCGGACCCGGCCGCGCCAGAGCAACAGCGTATCGAAGCGCACGCGGACCGTCCCCAGTCCGGTCGGCACGTCCGGGCCGCGCATCATGATCTTCTGGTACATCCGGTCGAGCTGCTCCGAGAGGGTCTCGAACAGGTCAGTCGCCACGGGATCGGCCGGTCCCTGGGGCCGCAGGCCCAGGACGCGACCGAACGCAACGGCAGTGTCCACCGCGATCTCGTGGCGCCGGGACAGCACGGCGTCCGTGATCGCCCAGGAGCGGTTCGGCACCAATTGCAGCAAGGCCTCGTCCACCGCGGCCACGGCCACTTCGGCGTCACGCGGGAGGGGCCCACCGTCGGCCCGCCGGACCTGGATCTGGACCGGGACCTGGGCGCGCACCGGATAGACCTCGGCGGCCGGGTGGACCTGCACCTCCAGGCGATAGGCGCGCGGATCGACCCGCAGTTCGATCTCCCGGCGGATGTAATCGGGTTTGCCCGGATCGGTGAGTCCGGTGGGCGGGGCGGCATCGGCCTGCCGGCCATGCACCGCCAGCACCGACACCCGGACATTGGGGGCGTAGCTGGCCTCGATGGGGATTGAAAGCGTGGGCCGGTCCCCGGCCAGCGGGGCGACGAAGGCGTGCATGATCCCTTCCCGCTCGACGGTCACCAGCGCGGTCGCGTTGGGGAAGGGCATCCGCACCGCAAGTTGCGCGGTCTGTCCCGGGGCATAGTCGGTCTGGCCGCCGACGGCCTCCAGGTGTCCGCCACCGAAGACCTCCGGGGCCTTCTCGACCATCCGCTCGAGCCGCTCCACCACCGCCTGTTCATCGGCGGTGAAGGCACTGTCCCTCAGTGCATTCAGGTCCAGGTTCGGGTCCAGGTTCGGGTGCAGCAGCCGACGGTCCCGGCCCAGGTCCCGGGCGACGACCGCGCTCCGCTGCCGGGCGTCGCGGGTCGCTGCGCGCAGGATCAACCCGTCGCCGATCGCAATCGGCTGGAGACGGGATTCGCAGCGCAGCAGGCCAGCGCGGTCGGTCTGGCTGGTACACAGGGTCGCGACCTGCTCCAGCCGGGTCTCGGAGCGGTCCCGGTACAGGCCGTTGCCGAGCGCCTCGCGCTGGCTGTGGGTCTGACGCCGGAGCAGGTCCAGGGTGATCGTCTGTCCGGCGACCGGCGGCCCTGACGGGCTCAGGGCCGCGACCGCGAGATGCAGTGGATCGCCGGGTTCCCGGCGTTCGACCTTGAGTCCCAGGCGCACCGCGGCGGGCCACAGGGGCAGCCGACGGGTGGCCGTGAGGCGCTCCCCATTGGCGTCCTGGTAGTCGAGCAACGCCAGCAGGTTGCGCGGTTGGCACACCCTCGGCAGGGACGGCAGCGGCACCCGGGCCTGGCCCGCGGCGTTCAGCGTGATCCGGGTCGGCGCGGCCGGTTCAGGCTGGGCGTCCGGGCGGCACGGGGCGGCAGGGTCATCCTCGATCGGGTCCCCGGAGAAATCGAACCCTTCGTACGCCGCGGGGACCGGCGCGGACGCCGCCTCCCACTCGTCCTCCATCCGGGTGCCCAGGCTGACCGGCCAGTCGGCCGCGGGTGCCCCCGAGAGATACCCGACGCTCAGGTCGAGTGTCGGCGCCTCCCCGCTGATCAGGGGGCAGTCGGGTGGGTCGATCCGTGCCGTCATGGCCGGGGCGCGGAATTCCGCCACCTCGAACTGCCCCTCCTCATCGGACGACATCCAGGGGCCATCCACGCCCACCGAGTACCGGCCCAGCCGGGCATCCTCGGGGATGGTCCAGCGGCTCTCGGCGATTCCCCGGGAGTCCCAGTAGAGCGGCAGTTCATACGCGGACCCGCTGCCGAGATGCTCGATCTTCAGGGTGGCGGGCCGCTCCGCCGGAACGGCAAAGCCGTCCATCGTGGGACGGCGCAGGACGTGCTTCATGGACAGTGTCTCGCCCACCCGCAGCAGCGTTCGGTCATAGACGGTATGCAGGATTGCCGCCGGCGCCCAGTGGTGCGACTGCCCACGAGTGAGCAGGGTAAAGCTCAGGTCCGTGCCCGTGCGCGCACTCACCAGGACGCGGCCGTGCAGCGGGCACCGGCGGTCGGCGGCAGCAGATTGCAGGTCCGGGTCGATGCGCGCGATGCCGTCGCGGTCCGTGCGTCCTTGGCCCAAGCGGGCGCCGGTGCAGGGGGCCGTCAGCGTGACTTGGGCATCGGCGACCGGCCGGGCCCGGTCGAGCGTGGTCACCCAGACGAGCCAGGGTCCCTCGGCGGCGGTCTTGACGTTCACCGCCAGGTTGGTCACTAGGACCAGTGGGGCAGGATCGGGGTTCAGCGACAGGAGCTCCGGTGTTTCCGTCTCCACGGCATAGATGCCCTGCCCAGGCAACGGGATGCCGACGGTGGTCCACCCGCTGCGGCGCGGGGCCTCGATCGCGAAGTCCCCGGTCGGTGCGCCCGCGGCAACGAGCGCCGCTGTGGGCACTCCCCTGACCGCCATGGCGCTCTCCTCCACGCGCGCGGCGCCCAGCTCTGTCGTGAGCTCTGGGAGGCGCTGCAGCCAGTCGAACAGTGCGTGCTCTTCCTGCTCGGGGTCCGGGGTCCCCGCGGTCGGCCCCAGCCGCACCCAGCGTCCGCGCAGCGGCCCATCGAGATCGCGCACCAGCACCGGCAGGACCGCGTCCGTGTGTGCCTCGAGGATAGTGTCGGCTGGGAACTGGACCATGGGCTCCAGGGGTGAACGCCGCACCTGCCCGGTCGTCACCGACAGCGCCGCGGGTGGCGGATCGACCAGCGGGCGGCCGGTGGCGTCGGTGAGCCCGGGCGGGACCTCCACCCGCAAGGTGGTCTGTTGCGCGAACGGAGCGGCGAACCAGACGGCCGCGACCTCGGATGGCGAGGCCCGGTCGAACGGCACGGGTGTGCGGACGGCGCCGGGACCGCGCAGGCGCAACCCCGCCGCCGCCGCAGCGACGACCGGGACGCTGAAGCGCACCCCGATCGCTCGCTCGGGGTTACAGCGGTCGGCGGGCTCGGCGGGGTCCTCGCACCGGGTGTGGAGGGTAAAGGGCGGGCGCACCCGAAACGGCAGCGGCTGCGCCGTGCCCATCGCGATCCCGCCCGGCGTGCGGATGCCTGCCCCCCAGGACAGCGTGAGATCGGTATCGGCGGGCAAGTCCCCAATGCACTTCACCATGACCAGGCGCGGTTCATCCTTCCGCTCCAGCCGCGCCAACAGGTCTGTGCGCCGCTGACCGGTCAGCAACTCGATGCGGCGCGGTACCGGCTCGCCCGCGACGACACAGCGCGCCTCCTCGCGGATGCTGTCGGCATCCGCCGCGGCCGCGAGGGTCAGCAGGAAGATCTGACGCTCGTCGATGGAGTGTCCGACATCCGGCGTGGTGTCTGTGATGCGCGGACCACCGGTATCGAAGGCGTAGTCGTTCTCACCCTCGACCGGGTGTCCGGCCAGTGTGCGCAGCCCTTCCCGCAGCCGCAGCCGACAGGCAATGCCGGCCGGCAGCGGTCCATCGAACCCATAGGCCCAGGTCGTGGGATCGACCCAGCGCGCGGCGCCCGGCACCGGACAGTCGATGACGAAGGGCTCGGGCCCCCGCGGATCGCCGAAGGCCACCATGGGCTCGGAGAAGCCCGCCTCGATCTGCGCCACGCCATCGACCCGCCCGGTCGGTGAGAAGCGCTCGATCCGCGCGGCGGGCGGTGCCGCGAGCACGGCAAGCGCCGCGATCAGCCCGCCGCCGATCGCGACGGCAACCGTCAACCACCGTCCGATGCGACCGATCGACATGACAGGATCACCCGAGGCGCCGGCGAAGCAGGTAATCCCCCAAGCAGATGATCCAGGCGGACGAGGCATCGCACTCATGAGGAATCTCTCGGTGGGGTTGCGAATTCGGGACTGATGCGACGGCCCCCGCACCCAACCACCGCGGGCGGGCCTGGGCGGGATCGAAATCCGGGTCGGCGTCAAGGCCCTGCTCCAGGGCCTCGCCCAGGGTCGCGCCCTGCTCGATCGCACGCAGGGTCGTCGGCTCCGGCTCGCGCCTCTCTTGCATCTGATGCCTCTGGCCGCCATGAGGGTGTGAGGGCGAAGGCCCTCGATTGCGACCCGGGGTGCGCGGCCCGGGCCACCACCCGCACCCGCTCGCGACCGTCGCCGACCGGCAGCAACTACCGCAGCGCGGTATACACCTACGATGACGCACAACGGGTGATCGCGCAGAAAACCCGCGCCACCTACCAGGCGGCGCTCAAGGACGCCGGTCGCGGCGCCATCACCTCCGAGCTCGCGCCGCTGCGGACCTACACTCGGGCCGAGGACTACCACCAGGACTACCTGAAGAAGAATCCGAGCGGCTACTGCGGTCTCGGCGGCACCGGCGTAAAATACCCCGGCTTGGTGTCGGCGGCCAAGGCGCCCGCGCCGGCCGCGCCGCTCGACCCCAAGGCGCTCGACGCGCAACGCCGGTTGATTGTCTTCGAGGCCGACGACTGTGCCTACTGCATCAACGGAAACGTGCTGAAATTCGTGCCGGATAATTGAAGTCGTCCATTGGGGGTTCGGCCTCGATCCTCGTTCCGGCCACCGAACGGGTGGGGCGCGCTGCGCGCACCTGTAACGCCCGCGCAGTTCGGAGTCGTTAATTCATCAACATGCGGGGAGATAGCGATGCGGCCTCTGATCAGATTTTCCGCCCTTGCGCTGCTCGGCAGCCTGGTTGCCGCCACCGGCGTCGCGCTGCAGGAGACGGTAGTCCTTGACTCCCAAACCCAGGTGCGCGTGACACGCGCACCCGGGGATGGCCTGGACGAACTGGCGAGGCCGCGGGTCGTTTTTGGGCCGCCGCCGGCCCTGGCGGCCTGTGCGTCCTGGGACGTGGAAGAAAACTGTTGTCCGGCCGGATGCGCCGCAAAGAATGGCACCCACTGGGCGAAGGCCGACGACATCCTGCGCGGCTGCATGCGCGGCCTGGGTTGCAACGAGAGTGATATCCAGGGTGCCACGGTCTTCATGCGCTGCAATTGCGACCCCAAGCCGGCGCGATGACGGGCGACCCACCGCCCGAATCCGCGTATATTAGCCGATCATGTTGTTCCTGGTCCTGGGTCCCCGAAGGTCACGCCGATGCTGCGCCCGCGTCTCATGAAGCATGTGCGCCTGCTGGTCCTCACCGAGGACCTGCCGCAGGCGTCCCTGGCCCTGGCGCAGACCGAGAGCTTCCACCCCGACACCCGGGCACCGCTGGCGGCCGCACTCTGCGGCCTGCCCGCCCACGACTATCGTGACGCCTACACCCAGGCCCACTCCCGCCTGGAGAAGGTCGCCAAACTGATCGCGCTGCCGCGCTTCCCGGCGCTGAAGACGGTGCGGGTGGTGCCCTACCCGGAGCTGACCGAACTCAACCGGTGGCTCGGTGAGATCTGGGACCAGGCCTCGCGCTACGAGGAGGACCTGCGGCGCCTGGACGACCAGGACCGCCTGATCCGGGAGCAGGAGGCGGCCCTGGTCAACTTCCAGCATCTCGACATCGACCTCAAGCTGCTGCGCAGCAAGACCCGCTTTCTGGACTTCTATGTCGGCATAGTCCCGCGCGAGAACCTGCGCCGACTCGAGGGGGCGGTGGGGCTGGCCGACCACCTGCTGCACGTCTATATGCAGCGCGGCGACCATGTACATGTGGTCATCGTCGGCCCCGCCGGCGACACCGAAGCCCCGCTGGCCGCGGTCCTGCGCGCTGCCGGCTTCCAGGCCCTGGCGATCCCGGCGGACCTGGACCAGGAGCCGGAGCAGTTGCGCCAGACCCTGAGCACCCGCCACGCGCAGGTCGGGGCCGAACGCCAGGCGCTGCACGCGCGGCTGGCGGACTGGTCCGACCCCTTCCGCGAGCGCCTGCTGGAGGCCCGCCGCACCCTGCTGATGGCGGAGCCCCTGGTCACCCTGGACCCGTCCATCCGCAGTTCCGGACACCTGGCGCACCTGGCCGGCTGGGTCCCCGCCCAGCACGTGGCGGCACTGAGCGAGCGCCTGGCGGGCTCACTCGCCCTCCCCTTCGATCTGCTGGCCCGGGACCCGCTGCCCGCCGAGCGCCGGCTGGTCCCGACCGTGCCGGTCAGGAACCGGCTGCTGCAATCCTTCGCCCTCCTGGTGGCGCCCTACGGTACCCCCGAATACGGTGAGATCGACCCGACGCCGCTCTTCGCCGTCACCTTTCTCGCCATGTTCGGTGCCATGTTCGGCGATGTGGGCCAGGGGGCGGTGATCGCGGTGCTCGCCTGGGTCTTTCGCGCCCGCCTCGGCCGTCTGTGGCCCTTCGGGCTGCTGGCGGGTCTCTCCTCGGCCGGGTTCGGCCTGCTCTACGGCAGCGTGTTCGGGTACGAGGAGGTGCTGCCGGCCCTGTGGATGAGCCCCATCCGTGACCCGATCCTGATGCTCAAGCTCGCCCTGGGCTATGGGGTGGTCTTTCTCACCATTGCCTGCCTGCTCGCCATCTACAACCGGCTGGCGATCGGCAACTGGTGGGGGGCACTCTTGGGGCAGCACGGCATGGTGAATCTGCTGTTCTATCTGTCATTGATCTGGGGTGGGTTGAATGTCGGACGGGGCGAGTCGTTCGGGACCGCCCCGCTGCTGCTGGTGGTCGCCGCCCTGCTGGCCCTCGCCGGCTTCGCCTGGCGGCACTTCAGTGCCCCCTTCGGGGAAAAGGTCCTGGTGGTCTCCATCGAGACCCTGGAGACCGTCGTCGGCTATGTCTCCAATACACTCTCGTTCCTGCGGGTGGCCGCCTTCAGCCTCAATCATGTCGCCCTGTCGATCGCCGTCTTTACGCTGGCCGAGATGATGGGACGCTTCGGCCAGGTGGTCACGGTGGTCCTGGGCAACGTCTTCGTGCTGGTCCTGGAGGGCGGGATCGTCATGATCCAGGTGATGCGTCTGCAGTATTACGAGGGATTCTCGCGCTACTTCTCCGGCGAGGGGCATGCGTTCGCGCCGCTGCGGCTGCGGCGGGGGCCGGCGGCGCCCTAAGCCAGGAGATGTCACGCAAAGACGCAAAGAAGACGAGCCTGAAAAGTCATTCTTTCCTTTGCGTCTTTGCGCCTTTGCGTGAGACTCTATCTCTATTCGAACGATGAGAGAAACGTAATGGGTCATGTATTTGCAGACATCGAACTGAGCAACCCGCTGCAACCGGGAATGCCGGCGGTCAAGACCAAGTCCCTGGCCGACACCAGCGCCCTGATGCTCTGCATCCCCGAGTATCTGGCGCTGCAACTCGGGCTTGAAACGCAATCCGCACGGGAGGTCTCGGCGGCCGACGGGCGGCGCCGCAAGGTACCCTATGTCGGCCCGGTGCAGATCCGCTTTGACAACCGTCATTGCTTCACCGGTGCCTTGGTGCTGGGTGATTCAGTGGTGCTCGGTGCCATACCGATGCAGGACCTGGACCTGGTAATCAACCCCCAATGCACAGGACTGACGGTCAATCCGACGAGCCCGAAGTTCCCCATGACCCTGCTGAAATGACCGCGGTATCCGCCGTGGCGGTACCGCGACCGGCGCCGCGCCGCCGCCAGACCTGAACCATCAACAACCCCGGGAGCACCCCCATGTACTGGCTCGTCGCCCTCATGTCCATCGCCATCCTCGGCCTCATCGTCTCCGGCGCCCTGCTGGAACTGCGCCCGACCCTGGCCAGCCGCATCCGGCCTTGGTCCAGGCCCGCCCTGGGGACCCAACTCCTGGTCTTCGTCGGCGCCCAACTCGGCCTCTTGCTGCTCGGTGTCAATGAGGCCCTGGCCGCGCCCGAGGCCGCGGCGGCCGGCGCCGGACACCTGGCGGAGATGTCGACCGGCATGGGGCTGGCCATCATCGGTGCCGGTATCCCCACCGCGCTGTCCACCATCGGCGCCGGCATCGCCGTCGGTCCGATCGGGGCGGCGTCGCTCGCCGCGATTACCGAGAAGCCGGAGACCCTGGGCCGCACCCTGATCTACCTGGGTCTGGCCGAGGGTATCGCCATCTACGGCCTGGTCATCTCGATCTTGCTACTCAACAAGATCTGAACGGGCCCGCCATGACCACCGCACACGAATCGGTCCGCCCGACCCGGATGCTGTTCCTGGGCGAGCAGAGCCTGGCGGACGGCTTTCGGCTGATCGGCTTCGAGACCCTCGCCGATCCGACCCCCGAGGCGGCCGACCAGGTCTTCCGGGACCTGTCGCGCAACCGCGAGAAGGCCTTCGTCATACTCGACGACCGGCTGATGCGCGCGGACTGCCCAAACCTCAAGCGGGTGCGCCGGGAGGGCGGGCGGGTCGTCGTGATCTCGGTCCCGCCGCTGAGCGCCCCGACCCTGCTGGCCAGCGAGGTCGCGGATCGGCTGACCGCCCTGTTCGGGGTCGGCGCCGTGCCGGACGGGCAGCCCGGGCACGCGGGGGGTGCGACGTGAATCAGGTCGAAGCCCTGGAACAGGCGATCCTGAGCCGGGCGGAGCGCCTGGCCGAGGAGTTCCGCGAGCGCGCCAACCGCGGTCGCGACAGTATCCTGCGGGAGGCGGCGGAGCGGCTGCGGCTGCGCGAGGAGCGCGAAGAGGCCCTGGCCCGGGCGCTCGCGGAGCGCAGCTTCCGCCAGCAGGTCCAGGCAAGCGAACTCAAGATGCAGAGCCACCTGGATCTGCTGCGCTGGAACCTGGTGCAGGGCGTGGAGCGGCGCCTGCAGGCGCGGATGCAGCGCTTCATGCAGGACGAGGCGGGCTATTTCCAGTGGCTCCTGGCCCTGATCGGGGAGGCCGCCGGGCGGATCGAGCGCGAGTCGCTGATCGTGCGCGTCAACGCCCGCGACCACCAGCGACTCTTCGCCCGTTGGGACGACGTGCTCGAACGACTGCCCAAGGGCCACGACGCCACGCTGGCCGATGACCACCTCGAGACCCTGGGCGGCTGCCTGCTCCTGAGCGACGACGGGCGCATCCGCGTGGACCAGACCTTCGAGGGGCGCCTCACGCGGCTGCGCGCGCGCCTCCAACAGGTGATCCTGGAACGCCTGCTGCCCGGCGGCCTCGACACCGGCAACCTCTTCTCCGGATGAGACCATGACAGAACCCAGCAGAATCGGCGTCATCCGCGACATCAACGGACCTATCGTCACGGTCGAGATGCCCGGTGCCCGCAATGGCGAGCAGGTGAAGATCGGTGAATTGGGGCTGTTCGGGGAGGTGATCTCGCTCAGCGGCCCGCGGGCCGTCGTCCAGACCTACGAATCGACCGACGGGGTGCGCCCCGGGGAGGTCTGCGTGGGCCTGGGCTTCCCGCTCTCGGTGGAGCTCGGCCCCGGCCTCATGGGCGGGATCTTCGACGGGGTGCAGCGCCCCCTGGAGAAGATCGCCCTGCAATCGGGCGACTACATCCGCCGCGGCATCAATGTGCCGGCCCTGGACCGCGCCCGCCAGTGGGCCTTTACACCCAATCCCGACCTGGACCCCGGGACCCAGGTGGGGGTCGGCTGCGTGCTCGGCACGGTGCAGGAGACCCTGTCGGTCCTGCACCGCATCCTGGTCCCACCGGGCATCGCGGGTGAACTGGAGGACCTGGCACCCGCCGGCAACTATGACATCGAGGCGTCCATCGCCCGGGTGCGCACGGCTAAGGGTCATAGCCTGACGCTCAGCATGTACCAGCGCTGGCCGGTGCGCAAACCCCGGCCCTATCGCAAGCGCGACGACGGGATCGCGCCGCTCATCACCGGGCAGCGGGTCATCGACTCCTTCTTCCCCCAGCTCAAGGGCGGCAAGGGGGCCGTCCCCGGCCCCTTCGGCGCCGGCAAGACCGTGGTGCAGCAGCAGATCGCCCGCTGGTCCAACGCCGACATCGTCGTCTATGTCGGCTGCGGCGAGCGCGGCAACGAGTTGGTGGACGTCTTGGAGACCTTCCCCCAGCTCACCGACCCCTATTCCGGGCGCAAGCTGATGGAGCGCACCCTGCTGGTCGCCAACACCTCCAACATGCCGGTGGTGGCGCGCGAGGCGTCCATCTATGTCGGCCTGACCATGGCCGAGTATTACCGCGACATGGGCTATGACGTCGTGATGCTGGCCGACTCCACCAGCCGCTGGGCCGAGGCCCTGCGCGAGGTCTCCGGCCGGCTCGGGCAGATGCCGGTGGAGGAAGGCTATCCCGCCTATCTAGCCTCGCGCCTGGCGGCCCTCTATGAGCGCGCCGGGCGGGTGGAAACCTACGGCGCCGGCTCCGGCTCGGTCACCCTCATTGGCGCCGTCTCACCCCCGGGTGGGGACTTTTCGGAGCCGGTAACCAGCCACACCAAGGACATCATCGAGACCTTCTGGGCCCTGTCAAAGGAACTGGCCGACGCCCGTCACTATCCGAGCATCGACTGGGTCACCAGCTTCTCCGGCCATGTCCACACCGCCGCTACCTGGTGGCACCAGGAGGTCGACCCCAACTGGGAACGCCACCGCACCGCCGCACTCGCGCTGCTGGCGCGCGACGCGGAACTCTCGCGCATCGTCAACCTGGTCGGCCCCGAGGCCCTGTCCGACGCCCAGCGCTGGGAACTGGAGGGCGCCTCACTGGTCAAGGAAGGCGTCTTGCAGCAGAGCGCACTGGATGAGGTCGACACCTTCTGCTCGCCGCAAAAGCAATTCGCGCTCCTTGATCTCGTCATCGCCATCTACCGCGACGGCGCGGCCCTGATCGAATTGGGCGTCCCGGTCGCCGAACTCCAGAGCCTGCCGATCCTGGCCAAGATGCGGCGTATCAAGTCCATGTACAGCAGCGAGCAGATGGACCAGATCCAGGCGTTTCGGGCCGAGGTGAATACTGCCATGGAGGAGATCCGCGGGGAGTATGCCAAGCAGGGTGATGCCGCGTAGGGTCCGCTGCGCGGACCTTGGGCGGCTACCGGCTGCCGCGGCGGCGCCCACGTAGGGTGCGCCGCGCGCACCCGTGACGGCAGGAACCTGATAAGGCGCAGATATGAGCAAAGCCTACACGGACATAGCGGCGGGACTTGCAGATGCCCTGGCTCACGCCAAAGGCGATGCTCCCGGCGTGTTGAACACCAACCGGAACCTTTGGATGTCAGGGCGATTCGCGAGAAAACCGGAATGACCGAACAGCGTTTTTGTGCCACGTTCGGAATCTCGCTCGGCACGCTACGGCATTGGGAGCAAGGGCTGCGCGCGCCACGCGGGCCGGCCAGAGTGTTACTCAAGGTGGTGGCGAGCGACCCCCAGGCTGCAGTCAAGGCAGCGACCCAATAGTTTCGATAGCTCACTGAACGGTTACCATGACCTGTTACCGCGAAAATCCGCTGCGGCCGTCATCCGCTCCGCCGCGACGCTCCCCGCGGCTATCGAGCAAGTGCAGCAACGGTTCCAGGTCGGCCGCGAACTGACCGCCTGGCAAGTGACTAATTCCACTGCGTTTGCGGACTTAAGTCCCGGAGAACAGGCGCTGTTGAGCGAGATTCGGCTGACCGGGAGCGCCGAATACCGGCACTGAGAGGCCGCAAGACCGCACGAACCTGCTAAGATTTCCCCCGAAGCGCAGGAGTCCCGGTTCATCCCCCGTTCTCCGGTCCCTCGTCCTGACAGATTCGCAGGTACCCCGATGTCCATTGTACTCAAGGCCGAACCCTTACCCTTGGTCGCCGATACAGATGGCGTAGTCCGAGTCGGTACGACGCGCGTCACCTTGGACACCGTCGTCGCCGCGTTTAAGGACGGTTTAGCGGCCGAAGAAATCGCGGAACAGTACCCCTCGCTGCCACTCGGCCAAGTCTACGCCGTCATCGGCTATTACCTTGACCACCAAGTCGAGGTGGACGCCTACCTTGCCGCAAGAGAAGATCGCGCCGAGGAAGTCCGTCAAGCAAACGAAAGGCTGTTCAGCCCGGTAGGAGTCCGAGCCCGTCTCTTGGCCCGCCAAGCGTCGCTGGACTGACTTGGATGATCGAAGCTGTCCCGGAGGCGAGGTGCGCTGGCAGTACGAGCGCGGCGAGGGACGCTATAAGCATCGCTGGGGCAAAGACTACGCCGGCTTCGAGCCAGGTGACAAGGGACCTATCGGCAAGTGCCCAAGTTCGATCGACCAGACAACCGCCGAGACATTGCTGAACCACGGTGTGCCCTTTTACGAGTCCGCGGACGCCGGCTCGCCAGCGCGCATCTACAGCGTGCATCGCGGCGTCATCTATGAATCCGTGCCGACGACACCGGGCGAGTCCTATCACGGATATCCTTGGCGCGGCGATCTTCCAGGCCGACCGCCATTGCCGAGATCAATCCTAAAACAGCTTCAACAGCAAGCCAACTCCACTAACGACCTACGAGCGTTCAACCAATGGCTGAGAAAGTACGGGGGGCGGCAGAATTGATCGGCCCTGCCGAGGGCCTGCAATTCGAGCTGGCGCTGGAGACCGGTCCGACGATGGACCTGGCCTGGGGTCATTGTGTGCTCCGTTTTCAGGGAGAGGCGGTCTGGTCCGGAGAGGGCGCAGCGGGCCGAGAGACCGCGTTGCGCTGGACTTGGGTCGATCTGTTGGAGTTCCTCGCCCGCAATTGGCCTTGGCTGGTACTGGAAGAATCCTACCCGATCCCGGTGAGCCCGCTGTTCCCCGGATCGTTGCGACGAGAGGCCGAGCACCGTTGGGAGAGCGGCGACCTGCCGGAGGAGACCATCGACCGGGAAGACGAGGCAGTCTATCGCTTCCTGTGCCGACACGACCTCGCGATGGCATTGAAGGGCCTGTTCGTGCCATCCCTGATCTTGATGCGCCAAGGTAATCAATATCTCATGTCCTGCCCGGCCCTGGGGCTCAATGCATTGCGACCATATCAGGAGATCATCGACACCTTTACCGCGTTGGACGACCAATTGGCGACAGCGGTAGCGAACAGCCTCGAGCCGCGCGCCAAACTCGCGCACGACCTCTGGCAAGAGCGCGGCGCGCGCCTGTCGGCACAAGTCGTCCCGCTGCGTACCGGCCTGGAGCCCGTGTGGCTCGACCAGTTGTCCGGACATACCGCTGCCAACGACTACTGGGAGATCGACCCGGAGCACCCGGACGCGGATACCGAGCTGCTGGCCGCCGCGCGCATGAGCACCGGCCATATCAGCATCGACAACCAGCGCACCCTGCTGCAACGGCTGCGCGCGGCGCCACCCACTCAAAGCCCGGTACTCGACGCCCTCAGCGCGCGGCTAAGCAGCGAGTTCTCCGAGATCGAACGCCCCTTCGAGCAAGGCTACTGGCTGGCTGATTGGCTAAGAGGCGCACTCAGCCTTGCACCTGACGAACCCGCACATCCGTCCGAGCTACTCAAGCAATGGGGTGTCACCGTGGACCCCATTTCGCTCCCTCAGTGTGCGTTGGAAGCCATTGCTGCCTGGGGGCCGCGACATGGCCCGGTGATCCTTCTCAACCAGGCCGCGAACCAGCAGACCGAGCAGGTCAAGCCCGCCAATCTCTATCGCGAACGCTCGACGCTCGCCCATGAGATTTGCCACCTGCTGATCGACCGGGAGCGCGCGCTGCCGGTGGCCGAGGTGCTGGGCGGTGGCGCCCCCGAATATGCGGAGAAACGCGCTCGCGCCTTCGCGGCTGAATTCCTGCTGCCGCGGGAGGCCGCCGCGTCTGTCATCCGCTCCGCGGCAACGCTCACCGCAGCCATCGGACAACTGCAACAACGGTTCCGGGTCAGCCGCGAACTGACCGCCTGGCAAATGACAAACTCCGGGGCCTTTGCAGCGCTTAGCCCCGAAGAACAGGCGCTGTTGAGCGAAATTCAGCGGGCTGGCGATTGACTGCGCCGGGTGACAGCATTACAGCATTAAGGGATCGAAAGGCGGCGGAACCGCGGCCTAATGATCCTGATACGCTATCGCACAACGCTGAGATCGACGGGTGTCCGTGGATTCTGATCCGGTGGAGCGAGGTCGATGGTCGGCAACAGGGCAGCAGGAATCTCGCGGAAATGCCCATCGCGATGCACCAAACAGGCATCCCGTTGTTGCGCCGAGGCAGCAATCAGCGAATCCACCGTCGGAATGCGATCTGGCACCGCGGCGATAAGCCGCAGCGATGCCCGAGCAATGGGATCATCGACTGGCACGACCTCGGAGAACAAAGGTAAATAGGCTTCGATGATCGCGTCAACCTCCGCGGGGTTCAGCCCGGTTCTGCGAAGCACCCGTCCAAACTCGGCCAGGGATATGCTGCAGAGCAAGACCTCGTTGGTCGGGTCGTCGAAGAGGGACAGGACCCGCTCGCATCCAGGCTCTTGGCGGTAATGAATCAGCACCGCCGACGTATCGAGTAGGTAGATCATGCGCCGAGCGACCTGAGGCGCTCCCGATCCTCACGCTCACGCTGGGCATCCAGTTCGGCGACCAGATTGCGATCAGGTACCAGGTTCTTGCCTAGGCCGCACAGCCGCCGTGCCAGGGCCCCACGATCCATCACCCGGCGCACCAGCACCGCGTCGTTGCTCTCGACCAGGGTCCAGTCCAACCGATCGCCGGGCTCGATGCCGAGGCGGCGACCGATTTCTTCGGGGATGGCGACCGTTCTTTCTTCAGATACTTGGGCAAGCATGCGTGGAGTCCTGTGTCGAGTAGAAACCTCAGTATATCGCCTGGAGTCAGGAAGATCACCGGATGCAGCGACTGACATGGTTACGATCCTGCGGTCTGGACCCCGGCAAGTACCGGTGACGGGCGCAGTTCAACCCGGGCCGCACAAGCGGCAAGCACATAAGTGACGCCGCTGGAGCGGTGTCATTAGCGCAGTATACTGTCCCCAGGACGCTAGCGATCAGTATTTGCGGTATGCCCAGAGCTGGCTGGTCTTGGCCTTCTTCCTACGCGCACTAATGAAATGAGATTTCACTCTCCGACTTTCTCTTGTTGCCTCAGCTGCATCCGGTGCAAGATGGAGCAGGTGCCTACAGAACTCGCCCCCCTTCTCATAAATCTGATTAGCAACATTCGTGTCGTCCGCGTCATTCGACGAGACTGATTCGCCTTCAATTTTGACGAAGAACCCTGCAGCTCGGGCCAAGCGATCTGCATTGGCGTAGATATCCGGATAGGGCTCGCCTTTACCTCCCAATATCATGACAACGGAACCCGGGCGAGCGTCGACGAGTATGTCGACAAGGTTAGCCTCGAATTTGACTAGCGTTTCCTTGGTGGTAAGAAAGTTACTGAAGACGATCAGACGATACCGGTGAAGTGAATTGGCGATTTCGTTCGCATCATCGGCTGAATATATCAGGTCGCTGGTTGGCTCCTGACGTATCTCGTCGAAATATTCATCCGTTTCCGAAAGAAGCTGCTGCTGGTAGCGCTGACGATTCTCGCTCGGCAATATTGCCTGGAAGTCGTTTAGGTGGTTACAAAGATCAAGCACATTCGTAAACTGGCGACCGGATTGCTCGAAAACAAGCTCCGCAAGCATGTGTCGAAAATGATTAGTGCGATCATCAGTTTCCACACAGGTAAGCTTCGGAGGCTGACGCCACTTTAGATTTTCCGTGAGAATCGAGAACTCAGTCATCGCGTTATAGAAATCCAAGACTGCAAACGCGGACGGACCAGCCCCAGATCCAACGTCGAGTGTCCTCACCCCGTGCTTTGCCATAGGGAGACATCCAGCCTCGACGAGTCTCCGCAATGCACTCCATGTTCGAGCGTAGCGCTCAAGCAGATGGAGCCACGCGTAAGCTTCCGCGGCCCCCGGACGTTCATAGGTCGTTTGATCGTTGCAGGCGCCCAAGACTGCGGGCGTTGCTTCCCACACATTTCGGGCGTCTTCGGGAGAACCAATTGAACATTTCAGTAGCGTCTGCAGTGCACCAGCAAGCACTTCGACGTTCTTTGTTAAGACATGATCCCTGTCCAGCCACGCCAAGTAGTCTGATCCGCTCTGTCTCAAGAAGTCAGTCCATCCACCTTTGCTGTCGCTCATTGCTTTACTCTTGGTATAGGCTAAGAAATGCGAGGATTCCACCGCGGGATTTGGCAATTGCGTCTTTCATGACTTCGTGCGGCTGGGTGTGATTGAGACTGCGTCCTGACGTCTTTGGCCCGTCTTTCCTTACCTATGGATCTCGATTCTAACAGAAGCCCAGAGGCCGAGTATGGGCGGCAACCGGGCGGTCTAAGAAGCCATCGGGGTGGAGCAGAAATAAAATCGAAAGGGTAAGAGTCGTAAAGTGTAAAGGTCAAAGGTCAAAGGTCCTGGGCCAGCCGCAGACCGAGGTTGGCGAGGCAGTTGTCGGGGTCGTACCTGTAGCGGTACGACACGCGGGGGAGCCACGCGTAGCCGCCCCAGGAGCCGCCGCGCAACACCAGGCCAGGGGTGCCCGCATAGTTGCTATGGTAACTGTCCTGCACCCACTCCCAGACGTTTCCGTGTATGTCATAGAGCCCCCAGGGATTGGGTCGCTTCTCTCCCACCTGCTGGGTCTTGCCGCCGAAACCGGGAATAAAACAAGTGTTTCCTTGAAACCAGGCGTAGTCCCCCAGCGCGCTCTCATCGTCGCCGAATGACCAGCGGGTCGCGGTCCCGGCACGGGCGGCATATTCCCACTCCGCTTCGGTCGGCAGACGGTAGTGTCGGCCGGTCTGCTCCGATAGCCAGGCGCAATAAACCACGGAGTCATTCCAGGAGACGTTGATGACCGGGCGTCGACCACGGCCCCACCCCTTGTCGCCCGGCTTTGCGCGGCCGGTGGCGGCACAGAAGGGGTCGTACTCATCAAAGGTGTGCGTATTCCACGCCTAAGTGGACACCGATTCCACGGCAAACTGGACACCCAGTCCGCCGGAAACTGGACACTGATTCCAGGGCAACCTGGACACCTGTTCCAGG